>Ga0157379_10003489_pt1 | contig 13322 bp, 13 predicted proteins | sample S25metaG_FD_121802 | JGI IMG/M metagenome (GOLD analysis project Ga0157379, IMG submission 121802) | Switchgrass rhizosphere microbial communities from Kellogg Biological Station, Michigan, USA - S2-5 metaG | ecosystem: Host-associated > Plants > Roots > Rhizosphere > Soil | place: USA... | reverse complement strand
TGCGTGACGGATTTGTCGTGCACTCCGGCGACGATTTCTCGGGCGACCTGAAACAATCCCGGCACGCGGCGATCGAGATCGGCCGGACACGCGTCGTTCAATCAAGTCGCGTGCAGCATAGGCGTGTCGTTAGTATCGGGCATCGAACGAACGCTGCGGATGAAATCGATGCCGCTCATGTCCGGCATGTTCCAGCCGGTGATGATCACGTCCACCGGCCCGCCTGCGCCCAGCGTGTTGATATCCTGAGCAAGGCTGTCAGGCGCGTCCCTCGACTGTGCCCGATGGCCGCTCACTGGTCAGCCTCGTAATCGGCGATGCAGGAGGAAGGTTTAGGCGAATGTCGAATCAATTTGCCGGGACACCCGGCGCGACCGACCTGCTGACGCTCAACCGCGCCGCCACTGTGGCGCGCCTGCTGGCCGGGGTGGCCCACGAGGTCAACAACGCCCTGCAAGTCATCGGTGGTACGGCAGAACTCCTGCAAATCACACCGGGACTGCCGGCCTCGGTCGCCGAAGGGCTTCAGCGCATAGCCGTGCAGAACGCCCGCGCCGCAACCGCCCTTCAGGAAGTGTTGCTCTTCGCGCGACAGAAGATCGATGTGACAGGCACCACGAATCTGCGCGAGGTCGCCAATCGATCGGCAGCGCTTCGTGCGTTTGCAATCGGGCGCGCGCGTCTCACGATCGCCGTCGATGTGCCGACAAGTGGCCGGTTTCTCGTCAAGGGTAATGACGGGCCGCTGCAACTGGCTGTCCTCAATCTGATCGTTAACGCCGAGCAAGCACTGGCGGGGCAGAACGGTGGTGCGATTCGACTGCAGCTCGAGGAGGTGCCAGGCTACGTAGTACTACGGGTATCTGACAATGGTCCCGGAGTGGAGGGCGCCGCGGCGGAGCAGTTGTTCGACTCCTTCTTCACGACGCGGCCGCGCGAAGAGGCGAGCGGGTTGGGATTGTCAGCGGCGCGCCTGGCGGTCGAACAATGCGGGGGCACGCTGACGCTGCTGACGCGGGAGGCTGGCGCCTGTTTCGAGATGCGCCTGCCGGCGGCGAGTTGAATCACGTAGAGGCGGGTCTTGAGACACGCCTGAATCGACGGCGAGTCTGAAGACTCGCCGCTACTACGCTACGCTGCGCCGCGTTCGAGATTCAGACGGTGCAGCTTGTCGATGAACGTCGTGCGGCTCAAGTTGAGCAGACGTGCGGCCTGACGCTTGTTGCCACCGGTCTTCTCGAGGCAGCGCAGGATCAACTCACGTTCGAGTTGTGACACGAGCGAGGTGAAGTTCAAGCCCTCGTCAGGAATCGCCACCGTCGGCACCAGCATCGATCCCGCGCGTTCGCGGACATCGTCGGGGAGCGCTTCCGGTCCGATCTCTGACTTCGCTGCCGCCATCGCGACCGCGTGCTCCACGGCGTTCTCGAACTGACGGATGTTGCCGGGCCAGTCGTATGCCATCAGCGCACGCAGCGCATCCTGCGTGACCGTCTTCACCACAATGTTGTTATCGGTGCACGACTTCCGCACGAAGTGCTGCGCGAGGAGCGGGATGTCCTCGCGGCGTTGCCGCAGCGAGGGCAGCGTCACGGGAATCACATTGAGACGGTAGAACAAATCTTCGCGGAAGGTTCCCTCTTTCACGAGCTTGCGCAGGTCTGTGTTGGTCGCCGCGATCACGCGAATATCGAGACGCAACGGTCTCGATTCGCCGACGCGCTCGATTTCACGTTCCTGCAGCGCGCGCAGCAGCTTCGCCTGCAGGGGGAGCGACATCGACGCGACTTCGTCGATGAACAACGTGCCGCGATGCGCCAGCTCGAACCGGCCGGCGCGCGAGGCTATCGCGCCGGTGAAGGCACCCTTCACGTGTCCGAAGAGCTCCGCTTCGGCCAGCGATTCGGGGATCGCCGCCGCGTTGAAGGCGACGAATCGTTCGTTGGCGCGCGGGCTGTTGTGATGAATCGTGCGGGCAATCAACTCCTTACCGGTGCCCGTCTCGCCGTGAATCAACACCGTGCTGTTCATCGGCGACACCAGTTCGAGTGTCGTGAAGAGGGCCTGCATCGTGCTGTGCCGGCCGATAATGTTCTCGAATCTGAACTTGCCTTTGAGCTGCGCCTTCAATTCGGCGTTCTCTTCCCGCAGTCGCTGCTGCTCGAGCCCCGCATGCAGGACGCGGGAGAGCTGCGACAGCTGGAACGGCTTGATGAGGAAGTCGACAGCGCCACGCTTGATCGCGGCTACCGCTTCTGCCACACCGCCGAACCCCGTCATCACGACCGCCCGGATTTCGGGATAGCGGTCGAGCGCTTCGTCCAGTACCGTCATCCCATCGGCATCGGGCAGCCGGAGGTCGACGACGAGTCCATCGTAAGCAAAAGACCGGAGCCGCTCGATCGCATCCGCGGCGTCAGCGGCCTGCGCCGCCGCAAAACCGTTGGCTTCCAGACTGGCCACGATGGTCTGACGAAGATCGAGGTCATCTTCAACGACGAGGATGGAGGGCAGTGCGCGTTGGCTCATAGGTGATCTACGTCAAGTTATCGTCGGATCGTCGGCAGTCCGACATACCCGACAGATTCTCCGAGTGGGAAGATCGCCGGAGTTGGTTAACGTTTTTTGAAGTGTCCAGCCGGTTTGTCGATGGATCGACACGCCGACAGTGTTGTTGCCGAGGCAGGGGAGCAACTCGGATGGCATCAGTGCAGCTGCCCAAAGGGAAGCGCTCATTGTAGACGACGAGGTCCGGGCGAGGGAACTTCTTTCGGAGTGCTGTCGCGGTCAGGGCTTCGACTCCTTCGCGGCGCAGACGGGCGCGCTGAGCTCGCCGTAATCGCGCGAGATCCGGGGCAATTTGTCGTGATCATTGCAGAGCTCCACCTGCCTCCGCCGATCGGTTTCGAGGTCCTCAACGCGGACTGCGACGCAAATCCGTCGGTGTACGTCGTGATGATCACGGGCTGCGCGAGCATCGATTCGCCGGTCCGCGCCGCCTGGAGGGGACTCGCCCATTATCGAGGCGGTTCTGCCGACGAGAGCCTGAACGACCCGTTCTTGCTTCGGACTTGCTGGCCGGCTGTCCGTCCAGCGCTGTCGGCTAGCCGATCTCATCGCTCGTACTGCGAGCGTGGGTTCCAGGCAATCGCGCGAAGTTGTACGCGGGCACCTTTGTTGCTCGAGATGCTGCAGCCAGATCAACAATCTGGCTCGGAGATCGGTGATGTGGCATGTCATTGCTCTCAATCTCGCGTTGACGGGCCGGGTGGCAGTTGCCATTGAGCGCGCCGTTCAGGAGCGCATGGGCAACGTGCGCGTCGCCGTGATCGAGCTGACTCGTACAGGCGAGCGATGCGACAGCGTCACCGTCGCCGAGTGTGAACCGCTCGTTGCTCTTCCCGAACCCGGCTCCAGGCTCGGGCGACCAATCCGCTTCATACTCGCCGTGGGCGATACGCGTGTGGGGTCGGTCGTCGCCAAGCTCACTGTGACAGGAACAGCGGTTCGTTCGAGTCACGCCGTTGCCCACCGGGAAAACATCGACGCGGATGCGATCGAATTGGTTGAGGCCGAACTCGAGGGGATGTTGTTGGAACGGCTGCCGACGATGGCCGAAATCGTCGGAGCGCCGGCGCGTCGCGCCCTCGGCGCGGGAGAGATTCTGACCACCTCTACCGTGGTCGTTCCTCCTGTCGTCAAGTCAGGGGATAAAGTCAAAGTTAGTCTGTCGACCGGTGCGACCCAGGTCACGGGCGTTGGTCGCGCGTCAGACAGCGGTCAAGTGGGCGATCTGATCCGCGTGGCCGTCCCATCGAGCCGCCGCGGCCTCAAGGCGCGTATTACCGGACCCGGTTCGGTGGAGGTCGTTCGATGAACGGCCGGTGTCAGGCAGTGAATCGTGAACGCTCGTGAGGCAGGTCTTTTGGTGTCAGGCAGTGAACGGTGAAATCTTCAATCGATTAATTACCCGACACTCCCGGTGTGTTCACGATTCACTGCCTGACACCTTCCAGATTCACGATTCACTGCCTGACACCTGACTACAGCACCAGCGTTCCCGCCAGGAACGCGGATGTATCAGTGAATCCCATCTTCTCGTAGAGTGCCCGCGCGTTGGCGTTGCTCTCCGCGACGAGCAGCGTCGCCTGTTTCACGCCGCGCGCGGCGGCTGATCGGCAGGCTTCCTCCACGAGGCGTTGGCCCAGGCCCTGACGACGACGCGTCGGGTGCACGGCGACCTGCGGCAGATGGAGGGTGCCGGGCGCGATCCGGGTCGCCAGCACCAGCGCCTGCAGATTCGTCCCGTTGCGGACGACACGCGTGATCGCCGGTTCGATGACGCCACAGCCGGGACGTTCCACCAGGCTTCGCACGTACTGCTCCCATTCCTCCGGCGTGCCGCGCGGCGCAAAGTGCTTGCCCTCGATCCCGTACGACTCGCGGAGCAGCGCCGCCGCCGGCAGGAGATCGCTCGCATTCCAGCCATCGCCCTCGGCCGTGTCGTCCCCCTTGGAGATCGGCCGACTCAGATAGCGATAGTGCTCGCACGTGAAGCCGCGCTCGCGGAGCACTTCCTCGAACGCTTCCGCGCGAATCGGCAGAAAACACGAAACGCGGGCGGGCCGTGGCGGCCGTAGCGCAGACTCCAGACAGGCATCGAGCAGCACTTTGGTACCCTCCGGCGTGTCTGCGACGACACCACCGAGATGTACTGTTTCTCCCTCGGGAAGAAAGTAGGCCCAACCTCGCAATGTGCGGTCAGTATCGATCGCGAGAAATCCGGGCAGACCCCACGTGACTCGCGCCTGCTCGATCTCCCGCCACGCGGTCGACGCATCCCACGCCAGTTCGCGAACCCAATACTCCTGTTCGCGTGCGTAGAGCACTTGTGTGTCTGAAGGATCGGCATCACGCCAGTCGCGGACGATCATGGCTGCTTCAGTGTCTCCCGATTCCCATTCTTCGTCGCTTACGCTGCATCTTCGTACCTTTCGGCGGCGGACCACCATGGTCCAGTGTACAGTCTTCGGCCCATGACCTTCGAGACGAGAGCTCCGAGCCAGAATGTGAAAGCCCCTGACGAATTGCTGTCGCGTGAGCTGGGTGTCCGCCAGCTTGCCGCCGTCATTTTCAATTACACCGTCGGGAGCGGCATCTTCGTGCTACCTGCCGTCGTGGCTGCGCAACTGGGCCCGTCCGCGATCCTTGCGTACCTGATCTGCGCATTCATCATGGCGTTGAGTGTGACGTGCTTCGCTGAGGCGGGTAGTCGCGTGTCGACCAGCGGAGGCCCTTACGCCTACGTCGAAGCGGCACTGGGACCGCTGCCCGGTTTTCTGACAGGAGTGCTCAACCTGCTGAGCGCGCTGGCATCCGCCGGGTTCGTAGCGTCAGCGTTCGCGGCTTCGGCGGCGGCCCTCATCGGCACATCCTCCGCCCTCGTCAAGGGTGCACTCATGGCGCTCGTACTGTCGGCGGCAGCGGCGATTAACATCCGAAGCGTGAGTGGGGGAGCGCGGCTGGTTGAAGCCGCCGTTGTGGCCAAGACCGTGCCGCTGATCCTCTTCGTCGTCGTGGGCGCGGCGTTCCTGCGAGTCGAGTACCTGTCGTGGCCATCGACGCCGCCGCTACTGTCGGTCATGAGCACTGCCGGCGTTCTGGTATTCGCGTTTCTTGGTATCGAAGGCGCGCTTCAACCAAGTGGCGAGGTGCACGACCCATCGCGAACGGTACCAAGGGCCGTGTCCCTGGCGATCGCGGCTGTGGTTGTGCTCTACATTTCGATTCAGGTTGTTGCGCAGGGACTTCTGGGTGACGCCTTGCCCGGCGATCGCGTTGCCCCATTGGCGGAAGCGGCTGCGACGGTGGTTGGACCCGCTGGGCGCACCTTCATGCTGATTGGGGCGACGGTCTCGATGTTTGGCTTTCTGTGCGGCACGGTGCTCACGGGTCCTCGATCGTTGTTCGCATTTGCCCAGGGTCGTCTCGCCCCTCGTGCCCTGGCGGCAGTCCATCCCTCGCGGCGCACGCCTCACGTCGCCATCATCGTTTATGCAGCGATTGCTCTCGGACTGGCACTGACCGGATCGTTCGAAAGTCTGTTGGTCCTGGCGAATATCAGCGGGTTGCTCGTATACGTCGGCGTGGCCGTCGCAGCATGGGAGTTACGACGACGAGACGTGCGTACCCACGGAGAGCCCTTCATCGCTCCCGGTGGGGCAATCGTTCCCGCGTTAACGTGCGCCGTCATCGTTGCCGTGATCGTCGCTACTGTGAGTTGGATTGAAATGGCTTCCGTGGGTGGGGTGATGGCGATCGCCGCCGTCGTCTATGTCTTGCGGCGATGAGAGTTGCGCGTCGGCGGTCTGACGAACAAGACCCACCCGACGCTTTCCCCGCGACGATTCACAAACGTCACCGAATCGAGCTGCGAATAATCACGACAAGACGAGGTCGCATCAATCCCCACTGACCGACGTGATGATGGCAGGCATGAGTGGGCCGCAGCTAGCTGAACGTGTGCGTCTCGACTATCCCGCTATCGCGGTGGTGTTCGATGGCATTCGTGTTGCTCTCCTCCTGGTTGATTAGGGCGTTTTCCACAAAGGACGACGATATGGAAAACGCGATAGACCGCGAGGAAGTATGCGACTCGGCAACATCATTCTCTACTTCGCGATCATGGCCGCGGTCACCGTTGCTACTGGTGATGCCGCGGACAATCCGCTTCGGATCGAAGTGTCCCCTCGCATCAGCAGTGCGCCAGCCGTGGTCCGGATTCGAGCGATTGTGACGCCTGATGCCGCAAATCGCGCCCTGCACATCGTCGTTGATTCCGGGTCGTACTACCGCAGCAGCATGGTGTTTCTCGATGGCGCCAACGCTGCGGCTGTGACGGATACGACGCTCAGGAACATTCCCGGTGGTGATTACGAGGTGACCGTCGCCCTCGTCGATGCCGCCGGTCGTGCCCGCACGGTCGATCGCCGCGAGGTCACGGTGGCATCGACGACGCTCGACGCGCGCGCTTTTTCAAATTGACGCTTATAGCGTTTTCAACTGTTGTGTAGCGGTGAGTCTTCGGACTCGCCGTCAGGCTGTCGGACTGATTAAGGCTGGTCTAAAGAACCCGCCTATCGCCATTGCGGCGACCACAAGTTGTCGAGCCATCTCGAGACATAGGCCGCTGAAAACTCCGGACAATGCGATTACCTGCCGAGGCTGGATTCAGGAAATTCCGGATGGCTCTCAGAGCTCGGCAGACACGAGCCCGGCACGGACGGCAAATCGCGCAAGGCCGGCGACGTCATGGATTCCGAGCCGCTCCATCAGGAGCCGGCGATGTGTTTCAACCGTCTTTGCGCTGAGCGTCAGCCGGTAGCCGATTTCTTTCGTCGATTGGCCTTCGGCGATGAGCTGCAGGATTTCGCGCTGGCGAGTGGTCAGCATCGACAGCGGGGTTGTGTGCGCCGTGTTGCTGGCGAGCATTCGGCTCACCGTCTTCGGCGCGCTGGGACTGATGAAGATTTCTCCTCGCACGACGCGCTCAATTGCCGTCGCCACTTCCGCGACCGCAACGTCTTTCATCAGGTATCCTGCCGCGCCAGCCCGAATCGACTGGACGACGCGCTGTTCGTCCTGATGCATCGAGAGCATGATCACCTTGCATCCTGGAACGGCAAAAGTCAGACGGCGCGCGGCATCGATGCCATTGAGGCCCGGCATGCTGATATCCATGAGGACGACGTCCGGACGGCACTGGGTGGCGAGCTCCAACGCGTCGAGGCCATCGACAGCCTCGAGGATGTCGACGTTCTGAACAGTCTTCTCGAGAAGTGTGCGAATGCCGGCTCTCATCAGCGGATGATCGTCGACGATCAGGACACGAAGAATCACGCCGCGGCTCCTATCGGGACCAGGCATGTGATCGTTGTGCCACGCCCGAGTGTCGAGTTGATGCTCAAGGTTCCCCCGATGCAGTCGAGGCGCTCACGCATGCCGACGAGGCCGAGGTGCCCGTCGCGCACCGCCTGGCGGGTCGTCGGTGCCACGTCGAATCCACGTCCATCGTCGACGATGCTGAGCGTGAGGTGGTCGGATCGACAATCGAGGGAGACGGCGACATGTTGCGCGCTCGCGTGTTTGACGGCGTTCGATACCGCTTCACGAGCGACCCTGTAGCAGACCAACTCGATGTCGTGCGGCAGCGAGAGATCGGCATCGGGTGAGTCGATGAGCACGCGCAATCCGGCTCGATTCCCCTCTGCTCTTGCCATGGCAGTCAGCGCCGGCAGCAGTTGCCCGCGATCGAAGGGTGCCGGACGCAACGAGTGCGACATCGCTCGTACATTCGCGAGCAGGTCGTCCACGATCGCCACCGACGAGACCGTTGTCGCGGCGCGGTCGGTGGTGCGGTTGATATCGGCGAGCTGGAGTTGCATCTTGAGCGCGGCCAGCTTCTGGGCCACCTCGTCGTGCAATTCGTGCGAGAGCCGGGTGCGCTCCGAATCGACGGCAGCCTGCAGCTCCTGCGCGAGGCGCCTGTGGACGACGGCTGATCGCCGCAAGGTGCCGATCGCTGCGCCCAATGAGAGAGCTACCATGCCGGTGATACCCACTCGTGCCTGGATGACCAGGTTGACGAGCGATGACGGCGTGAGTTCGACCAACGGGCCCATGCCGAGCGCCGTTCCCCACACGCAGAACGCGTTGCCGAGGAAAATCGCCCATGCAGCGCCGATCGCTTCGAATCTGATTGCCGCCCAGGCGACGAGCGGCAGAATCAGTAGCGGGTTCGCGAACTGATCGAGTTGTGACGGATGCTTCCAGAGATAAAGCCAGCAGGATATTCCAATGAGGATAGCGAGGAGGAATGCCGCTTCGACAACCCGCCAGCGAGGTAGACGGCTGGGAATCTCCTGCACTGCGCCGGCGGTCGACAGGATCACAGGCGAGACGATGACGACCCCGGCCGCGTCCGAGCCTGCCCACGTCCCAAGGACTTTGAACCAGTTCGCGTCCTCTGTGAAGTACGCGAGAGTCGCCGCAATGCATGCCCCGGCAACCGCAACGACGGCGCCGCACGCAATCAGGGCGAATCCGTTCAGCGGCTGGCTGAGTCGCGGGGCATCGGGAAAGTAGCGCTGCACGAGCCAGCGGCCCGCGAGTCCCTCACCGATGTTGATGAATGCGTACCCGACGCTGGTCGCGACGGGAAAACCGACGCCGAGATTGGCAATGACTCCGCCTACGAAGGCCCCCGCCAGAATCGAGAGGACATACCGCGTCGGCGTAAGCAGCAGTACGCCAAGCAGAAGGCCACTTGCGGGCCACACCGAGGCGGCACCGTTGGTCGTGTCGATGAGGAGGGCGACATAGCAGGCGACGAAATAGACCGCCCCAACGCCGATCGTTCGCAGCGCGTGCGCGCGCATCCGTTGGATGGTGTGCAAGCGCGAGACCGCGACGCTCGCGCTTCCGGATGCTCTTGTCTATCGTTTTTGCCCGTGTTTCGGCATGATGCCGCCGCAGGCGGTGTCGGGGAGGCGACAGGGGTGACGGTGGCCCGCTGCATGGGCTGCCGGTGCGGAGACCGGCCGTTGCACTGGGTCCAGCCCTAGGCTAATCGGGCCTGAGGCCTCTGCCGATCGATAGGTCAGGCGCGGCGTCCGTCGCGTCGCGGTTGCGTCCAGAGGTCTATCGAGTCGAGCGCGAGTGCCTTGCCGTCGACGGCCAGAAACACGTCTTCTCTCATGACTCCTTCGAGGCTCTCCCGATCGATCCGCGCGATGCCAGACGCTTGAGTTTCGTATCGTCCCGGCTTGACGGCGTCCCGCTCATGCGATGTTCGCCTCATTGTCATACTCCTGTTTCAGATGCACGCACGATACGTGCCCGGGGAGCGACCTACTCACGGTATTTGGTGAGAACCCCTCCACGGGCTGAGATGCTTATCGGCTCGAGCAGGCCCGCTCCGATAGCAACTCGCGATTCTCTGAGCAAAATCCAACCTCCTCGTCCTCGCAGTACCATGGCAAGACTTTCTCAATCTCGACCATGAGGCCAGCGCGCGTCAGTAGCGTCACGGAGGGTTCGGATGGAGCAGCATCGATTCAAAGTCGTTTTGTCACTTCTTGCGGTCTTCACCATAGCAGGATGCGCCGCCGGCCCTCGCGGCCGGCCGCTACCCACCGAGAAAATCGAGGAGGGCCCCAATTCGACGCAGGCCGTACGCAAGCAGTTCGAAGGGACGTGGTCCCTCGTTTCGTTCAAGGTCAGCGGCCCCGACGGGCGCCAGATGAACGTCGACGCGACCGGCGATCTCACGTTTGATGGATTCGGTGTGCTGCAGATCCAGTACAAGATGAGCGACGCTGGACTGAAAGCGCTCGCAAGCATTGGTGTGAAGTCGCCGAATCCAGTGATCTCGACCACCGGCCGCGTGGTCATCGATACCCAGCAGCACCGAATCACGTATCTCGCCGACGACTTCGAGGAGAAAGCGTTGGGCTTCGATCCAAAGCTGGCAGCCGCCCGTGCGAACCCTTTTGCGCTGGAGCGGATCCGTTACTACATGTTCGGCAACGACGGTCTACTGACTCTGAGCACCAAATACGACGACGGCAAGGACGCAAACGTCAGCCAGTGGAAGAGGTCATCCTGAGCCAGCGTTGCCAATGATGGTTGCGCTTCTCGTAGGAGTCCTGCTCGCTGCAGGTGCCGACGCCCAGACGTTCTACTACAACGAGGTGACGAAGGACGGACGCATTTACGTATTTGCCGACGCCTCACGGTACGACGCATTCGTCAAAGGCGAAGCGACGCAGAATGGCCCCGTGATCACGCGCGACGGCTACGGCCCGAATGGGGAGACCGTGGTCTTCGACAGTGAGAATGCGATCAACCTGTACAACTTCAAACATGGACGTGCCGGTGAGCGTTTCGAGACATCTCCAGAAGTCGCGAAGTCCGACTATCCCACCAGCAAGATCAGTGGCTTGATGTTCGGGGATTACTACTACTACTACAAGTGGCATCAGGATCAGATCAGCAGCTCTGACCCGACCTCGGTAGAGGGACAGCACGGATTCTGGTTCCGCCGCCTCTATTTCACGTACGATTTCTCGCACAGCGAGACACTCGCCGGGCGCTTTCGGCTCGAAGCGAACAGCGACGGCGAGTTCGCCGGCGGCGATCTCGTCCCCTACGTCAAGGATGCCTACATCCGGTGGACCTATCACGGGAAACAGCGGATGACACTTGGCGTGCATCCCACCCTGACTTTCGGCTGGCTGGATGAATTCTGGGGCCTGCGTCATATCGAGAAGACACCCGCCGACCTCTATCGCATCGATTCGTCACGCGACTTCGGCATCACATTCGACGGCCCAGCGGCGATTGCGGGAGTGAACTACGCAATCCAGTTTGGCAATGAGTCTGGTAGTGGTTCAGAGACGCAGCAGGGCAAAATCGTGCGGTTCGAAGGGCGCTACGAACGCGACACGGGCCTCGCGCTCGAAGGCTTTTACAGCTTCGGCAGACGACCCGCCGGCGAGAACCATCACACGGCGCAGGGCGTTGCGGGTGTCAAGAAGAAAGACGTCCGTGCGGGAGCTCAGTACATCAGGCAGCAGCGTCAGTCGGGCGAGGATGGTGTGCCTGATCAGCGGATCGACATCTGGTCCGGATTTGTCGTGTGGGATGTCCTGCCGAAAAAGGCAGACCTGTTCTTGCGTGTCGATGGCGTCCAGGGCAGTGCCGGCGGAGCGGAGACCGGATTACCGGGCGCCGACGGCATCGACTATTGGCTCATGAGCCCCCAATCCAACTTCACCACCTGGATCTTCGGGGGTGAATGGTACGTGCATCCCTCGTTTCGTCTGGGCCCGAATCTCGAGCTTGCGAAGTACGCCAACGATCCCGACCCGGTGAATTTCCCTGGGAGAGATCAAGACTCGATCTTCCGGGTCACCTTTTTCTGGACGTTCTGAACGCGCGTGCAGAGAGGCAGAACCGGCGTGCTCGATTGGCTTCCCGGTCTGCGCACACTGAGGCAGTACGAACTGTCCTGGCTGCGGCGCGACGTCACGGCCGGCCTCGTCATGACGACGATGCTCGTGCCGGTCGGCATCGCGTACGCAGAGGCATCCGGCATACCTGGTATCAATGGCCTCTACGCGACGATTGTGCCGCTGCTCGCGTACGCGGTGTTCGGCCCCAGCCGTATTCTCGTGCTCGGGCCAGACTCGGCGCTTGCGCCGGTCATCCTCGCGGTCGTGCTGCCGATCTCAGGAGGTGATCCGGAACGCGCGGTCTCGATTGCCGGAATGATGGCCATTGTCTCCGGCGTGGTTTGCGTGGCTGCCGGCCTCTCGCGTCTGGGGTTCATCACCGAGCTGCTGTCGAAACCGATTCGATACGGTTATATGAACGGCATCGCGATCACTGTGATGCTGAGCCAGATTCCAAAGCTGCTTGGCTTCTCAGTGGATGCAGCAGGGCCGCTGCGGCAAGCGCTCGGGATCGTCGAGAACGTGTCGGCAGGACACACCAACATCGCGGCGTTCGGTATCGGCGGGTTCACGCTCGCGTTGATTCTCGTGTTGAAGCGATGGCCACGTGTCCCCGGCATGTTGATTGGCGTCGTCCTGGCCACAGTGCTCACGGCGGTGTTCGATCTCGCCTCGCGCTCTGGCATCTCGGTGCTCGGGCCGCTGCCACAAGGGTTGCCAGGGCCGCGCCTTCCGCTCGCGTCCACGGACAATCTGTCGGCGATCCTCATGGGTAGTGTCGCCGTCGCGCTCGTGTCGTTCGCCGATACCAGCGTGCTTTCCCGCACATACGCGGCACGCTTGCGCACATCGGTCGATTCGAATCAGGAAATGGCGGCGCTGGGCATCGCCAACCTCGCAGCCGGCTTCTTTCAGGGCATGCCAATCAGCAGCAGTTCCTCGCGCACACCCGTGGCGGAGGCAGCCGGCGCTCGAACGCAGCTGACTGGCGTCGTCGGTGCGCTGGCGATTGCCCTGCTCCTCACGCTCGCGCCCGACCTGCTGCAATATCTCCCGCAGACTGCCCTGGCGGCGGTCGTGATCTCGTCGGCAATCGGGCTGTTCGAAGTGTCCGATCTGCGGCGCATCTTTCGCATCCAGCGCTGGGAGTTCTGGCTCTCGATGACCTGCTTGGCGGGGGTGGCCGTTTTCGGTGCGATCCCTGGTATCGCGTTCGCGATCGTGATCGCGGTGATCGAATTCCTTTGGGATGGCTGGCGGCCGCATTCGGCGGTGCTCGGCCGCGTCGACGGGCTCAAGGGCTACCAC
>Ga0157379_10003488_pt1 | contig 13323 bp, 19 predicted proteins | sample S25metaG_FD_121802 | JGI IMG/M metagenome (GOLD analysis project Ga0157379, IMG submission 121802) | Switchgrass rhizosphere microbial communities from Kellogg Biological Station, Michigan, USA - S2-5 metaG | ecosystem: Host-associated > Plants > Roots > Rhizosphere > Soil | place: USA... | reverse complement strand
CTCTGCCTTTCCATTCTCGTGAAGGCACCGAACTACCGATAAGCAACAATGCACCATCATTGAAACAGCATTCTATTGAAAAAATTGAGAGAGAAAGAGATTTCATAAAACAAAAGCGAACTTCATTGGATCCAAGGCTTGATATGGCCTGCCAGTGTTGAGAAAGAATCTTGTTTTGGGACTCGCTCCTTTGCTAAATCACATTATAAGAATCAATCCCCTGTGACAGTGAAAGTACGCACCATATCAAGGACGGTAAAATCGGTAGACAAAGAGGATCCCCTTTGAACTTTGACCACTTTCAGAAGGAAGGTGATCGAGGCATCGAATGGTATAGGGAGAACATAGGGACTCATTCGCTATTCAAGTTGGGTTAATCCACTTTGGCACTGACAGAAATAATAATCACCTCCCAGGGGGTCTCAAAAAGTGACGGGTTAGTCAAATTGATTGCCCTTTGCAAGCCTGCAACTTCCAACTGTTTTGGGATGTGTTTCTACATCAAAAAGTCAGTATTCAACATCAATTATCTAAGACCATGTAGCAACTTCAGGTTCAAGTATTGATATGCAACGTGTGACTATGGGATTATATCAGAACAACACCAAGACAAATAAACCTATGGTAAAAATTCCTTCCATCTTGTGAAGGAGGGTTTGATAACTGTTTGTACCAACGAATTTAACATTTATATGCGTAGTGATGGGATATATATATATTCGTGTGTATGTGTGTGTGTATGTGTAGTACAAGCCCCATTGCTGTTAAGTAAACTGCAATTATAGGCCATTGGCCCTGGCAGAGCCACTAGATATCGAGTCGGCGAGGCCTTCTTCCACGTTCCAATATCGGAGGCCCAAGCAATGCTGGCCAAAGACCAAGAAACTCCGATACTAGATCAACAAAACAGCAACAAATCGATGATTGCGAAAGGGCCGGGAAAAAGCCCAAAGTTGACCTTTACGCCAAGTTCGGAAAGACTATCAACCTCGTCGCATAAAGATGAAGAAGATTTATCTACGGGTTTTCTATAAATGTACATATTTAGGGGTGGGGTAATGCTACAGATATAAATAATCAATCTAATATATACAGGAGCCTGAAATATTACAACAGCATGGGTTCACCGAAATCCGATCCAGCTAAAATGTCTACCAGGTCCTTGTCTGGCTCCTTCTCTCCTGTATTTATAAACTCCATCAGGCTCTCAAACATCTGAGTCCGCTCACGAAACCTCTCCGGTGTTAAATTCACGTGATCTTCCTTTTCTGCTTCGTCTTTCTGGAGGGTAGATACTGTTTGGTTCGATGAGGCACTGGGATTGGGAGCAGTCATGCTGATGTCTTCCGCTCCTTCGGCCTTCTTCGAACTGATTGACCCAGTAAACAGATGGGAATGCAGTGAACGAAAAGTGGCAGCTTCTTCATCTGAAGAATGATCCACGACAGCATGGACATTCCGCTGAAGGAACGTTAAGGCTTCAACAGGAGTCACTGATTCGCATAGCTCCTTGAATTGCTGGCGGCGAACAATGAATTTAGCCCGTCTGATTACCTCCAAAGGAGACGGACTAATGTATCTTTTGTCAGAGAAAGCCCGTTCAGAAGAAAGTAATACACTCACTGTTCAAGCGTTATGCTCCAAAAATCGTCCAGCCGCTTGTCGCTATCCTTCCCTGCATTTCCCCCATGCACGAAGAGTCGCTTGCTAGTGGAGTCATATACCATCTGATGTGCGTACCGCGGTGGTGGTATCTCAACATTATCCTCAGCTTTGTCTATATCCATATCTGAAGGTGGTTGAGCTGGGAGTGCCTCGACCCATTCATTGGATTCTGGTTTGAAAATCCATACACTTGTGCGAAGTGTCCCATCAATGAGTCCTGCTCTTTCCGATTTGGCCTTAAGCAAACCAGGTAACCTTGAGGCAGGATCAATACTTGCCCGAACATATAAATTAACAACACTTACACAATGATATGGCCTGTATCTGGTTCAACGACCGCTCTTTGACTGAAACATGGCTCAGGCCCGCCCATAAGAGTGAAATCCTTGGTGATCTCTTTGACTGTTTGAGTACCAGGCTGATAAGTATGCATATCGGGCACGAATGTGTCGTGTTCCTTCCCAGCCATGATAAGTAGTTGTCGTTTCTTGGGAATGAATAACATTGAGTGACCTAAGCAATATAATCAGTACGAGATCTACGAGAAGTTCAGATATCTCACCGAATCGACTTGGTATGGTTCCGCCTTCAGCTCGGATATCGGGTCTAGCATATTGCATGAGATTAACCGGTCACCAGAAAGAAACAACTGAACGTACAGTAAATGTTCAGTCCATCTATTAGCTGTGATGTCATACTCGAAGAAACCCGAAAATCGCATAACATCCATCTCAGGATTACGGTCAACTATTCGACCACCGAAAATGTATAACATTTGTGATTGCGAATCGATAACCATTTGGTGATCGTGAAGAAGTCGGGGTCCCATTTGATCCTGGAGAGAGGTATGTTAGTATACTAGCTCTATCCACCAGTCTTTATGGAGTTACCACAGTATTGCTACTCAACAACTTCCATGTGCCCGCTTTCACACCCCTCGTAGCATACCGATAGAAATCGGGCTTGTACCATGCACCAGGAGTTTCGGAGAATGAATCTCCTCCATGTGCCTCCGGAGACCTAGAAGCTAGAGGTGGACCTATTTCTGGAGCCTCAGGCAAGCATCCTAGGACATAGATATATCCCGTCCGTGAGTCGAGTACCATTTGGTGACAACTCCTTGGACCAGGCCCGCCTTCTGCTCGTGTACTAGAGCTAATTAGTCTCCATCTCTCCTCTATAATGGAATAGGCCCAAAGATCGTCCAGATTCTGCTTCCCGTCCCATCCGCCGAAAAGATAAATAGTCCTAGATTCCGGATCAATGCACATTTGATGACCTCCTCTGGCAGATGGAATATCGCCATCTACATTGGCACCGTCTAAACGTCTCCATATTGCTCTTGGAGGGTACGAATTTATGAACCCTTCAAATAGGTCATCGTTGGCAGCGGCTTCGACCAGCGACTCAACCTCCGCCCATTCACCTGCCATGAGTCGGTCATATAATTTGGATACGGTTTGGTTTTCAAATGGTATTGCTGTGCGGGACATCAAGGAGTTGAAAGAGGTTAAATGTCGTCGACGTCTTAGGTATTTCAGAACGTATCGCAATGCGGTCGATTCCCTGTACTGTTGCAGGATAAGAAACCAAGTGGCTACAATGGGAGGGAACTCACATTATCATATGCTTCCTTAGCAGCATTAACAATACTTGGATCGCTTATCCCGGATAATCCGACATGCCAGATAGAGGTATTGAAACTGGGGCTCGAGGCGCTGAAACCACCATCAGAGGACATATGTAAGTGAGCACCGGTGCATACCTTGCAGGTGTAATCTTGATATAGCGGATGGGAACATCAAAACGTGATTTGCTTGGACTTGGAATATCGAATGCCTCTGGGACTGGTGAATTGACCAAACAACCGTTCAATACTGTGGTTAGTGAGTCCATAGTCCGGCCTATTGACACCTAGTATGATTGAGACGCAAGAATATGACTAGAGTATTGCTACTAACCGAGAACTCTTTCATATTACATGGGTGCGCTGAAGGAATGTCAGTCAAGACCAATGAGAGCGCGAGGCGACATACACTTGTGGAATTTGCCAAATGTGATGGAACGAACAATCGCCGATTCTTCCAGTTCCAATATAATCCACTGTTTAAATCCTTGAGGTTGACTTGCCCCACTCCATCGAGATGATTGATCCAATGGGTTATCTATGAGAATATTCTACACATGACACTGAGCAAAGTGGCTGCTATGAGAAATAATGGGTTACCTCTGGCACGTATTTACCGCTATGACCAGTACTCTTGAATACTCGATACCTCAGGTGCACTCTTGGGGTATTGGAATCTATCTCCATTGTGAGATGAGTGAGGCTCGAGGGAGAGCGAGAACATGTGGCGGAACGCGTGACGTAGGCGTGACGGATAAAAATAAAACCCAAATAATAAAATACAACAGGTATATTCCTACAGAGGGTATCACAGAGGCCTTACAAGAGAAGAGGTCCATTACACTCGTCTAGTGGTACCACGTGCAATCCCAGACCCGCGTACGGGTATCTCTGATTTTCTGGCTGTACTTGATGAAGGTATCCGTCCTCTTGCAGCGGTGGAAGTGCCTGGACAAGTGTCAAACAAAGAATTTATAGATTGAAAAAAAACTAACCTCTTTCCGTGCCTCTTGTAGGTCGGACTCCTCTTGCTCCTCGAGTGGCGGTAATGCCTTTCAGCTTTTCTCTCGTTTCTCTCTCCTCCTTGAGCCTTCGCTCTTCCTCCTCTTTCTGTCGCTGTTCTTCTTCCAGCCTTGCCAGTCTTTCTCGTTCTTCCCGTGCGCGTTTCGCTTTCTCCTCCTTCTCAATACGTAATTGCTCCAAAAGTTCGAGGTCCTGTGCGTCCTCAGTTTGTACCATGAAGAAAGGAAATAAACCACCTACCGTGGTTCCTCCTTCCCATGCCTCATCGAAGATTAACTTGGAATTTCGTTCTGTATGCTGAAGGAGTTCTACATATTGGTCCAATAAACGGTCCGTCCTATCAAGTTGCAAGGCCACATTCTGTGTATTTGTTACCATCAAAGTAGAAGAAAAGTGCGAAGTGCGAAAGTAGTATATTACCTCAGTACTAGACCGTGCATCCTTCAAAGCTTCATTGTACAATGAGAAAGACGCGTTCAGTTTCTTCAGAACGAAGAGATCGCGTTGCAGCCGCTCCTCGCGCTGACGCGCTTCGCCTGCAGAATCCCTTCGCTTGTGTATGGTTGCTTCCTCGTCTTCTTCTTCTACAACACCACCAGAATCTGAAAAAAAAGACCGCTCCTCCTCGATCCCGCCGTTTCGTTCTGGTAAAAGACTGAAAGGCCGCGTTGCTGCAGGACTGTCATCGTTCCGATCTGATATGTAGAGTTCGGAGAGGGAAAGGTCAGCACCACCTGGACCAGTATGAGATTGAGAAAGAAAGGGCGGAGACTGCCTGAGAATGGAGGAACCAGCGACGGAAGGTGTATCTGCAGAAGTGAAAGACATAGGAGGCGAAAATGGACAGTTGTGGGTCCAACGAGACACTGACCAATGACGTTGCCCGTGTGCGATCCGACGTACCTTAACGGACTTGCGATTGCTTGGTCGTGTTTCCCACCTCTCGTGCTGACAATCAACCTCGTTCTGAAGCGAATATGTCTTCAGCTCAATCCCAGTCTGTTATTGCGAGACAGATGCTGAAAAGCTACTTGACATTCGATAATGCCAAAAGTGCTCTCTTCTATTACTTTGTCTTCTCATATACCCTCCCACTCTATCGCGATTTGCGTGCCAATGGTCTGACGCCTTCCTTGTATAATGCCTGGATTTGGATGCAGAAGGTCAGTATCTATTTTATGTTCTATTTGTTTGTCAGCTTAATATTCTGTGCAGAAATTACTCTTCCTGTATTTGCGTCTACCGTCGAATAGGGCAATGGTCCGCGAAAAGATGGCAAAAACGAAGGAACAAATTGATGGCAAAATGCTTCCCAAGGGTCCCAATGTCGTCCGACACTTATCCTTACCGAGACAAGGGCGCTCTCCTGAAGATATTGAAGCTGAATTGAATAAAATGCAGGTTGACTTAAAGCCCACGAATTATCGAGAAGGGAAACTCTCTGGAGCAGTCTATCGTAAGTTCCTTCCGAACAATTGCTTATATTTAGACTGATACTTGAAATATTTTAGATGGCGGGGAGGAGCTCGAGAAGATCATCGGTATGGCCTTCCAGAAGTTTACTGTATCGAATCCTCTTCATCCCGACGTTTTCCCGGGTAACTACGTTTCTCTCTTTTCTTAAAATTTTGAAATAAATACTTTTCATTAGAAATTCGTAAGATGGAAGCAGAGGTCGTGGCCATGTGTCTGACAATGTGAGTATTTTCCTCCCTCCAGTGGCAATGCTGACAACCACTTTAGGTACAACAATCCAAACGGCGCTGGAGCGACAACCTCTGGAGGGACAGAATCAATTCTTATGGCTGTCAAGACCCACCGTGACTGGGCACGCGATGTCAAGGGTATTACCGAGCCAGAAATGTAAGCGAAATAATAGAGTCACGAAATTACTCTAATTCTTGCATCCTTGAAGAGTTATCCCAGCATCTGCCCACTGCGCTTTTGAGAAGGCTGGCGACTATTTCAAGATTAAAGTTCGCCATATTCCTGTGAACCCCGTCACTCGTAAAGTCCCAGTCCACAAGGTCAAGAGGGCAATGTAGGCATCATTTCATTCCTTATCTGGGTTACTGAATAACACGTCTCCCCCGAATCAGCAATGCCAACACCATTATGGTAAATGTTATTCACGCGTACTGTATTTCGATATGAGCTTATCTCTATTAGATCGTCGGTTCAGCTATTAATTTCCCCGACGGTGCTATGGACGATATTGTCGCTCTTGGAGACCTTGCCCAGAAGTATAAGATTGGACTCCACGTCGATTGCTGTCTCGGTAGTTTCATCATGCCTTTCCTCCACGAAGCTGGATACCCCGTCCCGCCATTTGACTTCAGGGTCCCTGGCGTGACAAGTATTTCATGTGACACCCACAAGGTAGACCCACCCCTCCATGTTAGAAAAGAAAACTTATCAAATAATCTTCTTAGTATGGATTCGCTCCCAAGGTAATTGCGCAGGGAAACGTTTTGATGTTAATGCTTACAATGTGTTTTAGGGATCCTCGGTCGTGATGTATAGAACTGCGGAGTTGCGTAAATACCAATATTTCATCAGCCCGAATTGGCCAGGTGGTGTATATGCCAGTCCTACGTTAGCGGGATCTCGGTATGCGTTTTCATTGCAATGTAACATAAAATCTCAATCATATTTTTTTTCCAGTCCTGGCGCTTTAATTGCTGGTGCTTGGGTAGTGATGCAACACTTCGGCCACGAGTGAGCCTCTTATTTGCATTGCAAATGCAAGATTAAACCCGTTCTTTTACTTAAAATAGTGGATACCTCGCTTCTTGTCGCAAGATTGTTTCCTGCGCAAAGGAAATCCAAAGGGCTATTAAAGAAGAGATTCCCGAACTCTATGTCCTCGGTAATCCTCCGGCATCTGTTGTCGCATTCGCCTCGAAGGATCCCAAGGTATTAAGTGTCCTAGAAGTTGGTGATGCCATGAGTGCTCGTGGATGGCATCTTAACGGGCTTAGAGACCCAGCTGCCGTACATATCGCCTGCACTGTGAGTCGAAGATAGTTCTTCTTTGAGCCTTTGTGATAGCGTATATTCTTCCTTGTAGTATTTGACAATCGCGGATAACTTTATCGCCGATCTCAAAGCGTGCGTCCAGGAAAAGAAGGGAAAACCTGCCGGTGAAGGAAATATGGTATCACTCTATGGTACTAGTCTTTTTCTCGTCTTGCGTTGATTCTTCACTCATGACAATGTCAGGTTTGGGAAGCTCCAGTGCTGTGGGACCAGCATTTGTGTCCCAGGTGGCTTCCATGTTCTTGGACGCTTTGTATGCCGCCTAGTTTATCCCCCTCCCCTTCCATTTTTACGAGACTTTATGATCCCTCAAACTTTCATGCGTGTAATTATTAAATTCTTCAATCGGGATGGGAAATAGGTGTAAATGCTAATACCTGGGTCCTGAGGTTCTAGGCAATACCTAAAACACATGAGGGTTTAATATACGTCGTGAGGGATATGTAGTTCAGATGCCGTTGATGCACGAGTAAACTGCGGTTATAATGATTTGCGGTCTTTTGCCCTTCCAGCGAAGGACACGTTTCGCTCCTTCCATCTTCTCCCTTGGCGCCGTTCCCATTCGACTTTCCATCTCTGCCACTCTTCCTCTCTGCCACCGTCCTCCCAGAGAGCCCATCCATCTCTTAGGCGTAGCCAGTGGGCAATCCGACTGTCCAAGAAGGCCCCTTTTAGTTGTCCAAGGGATGATTCGGGATATTTGGTTGGCATTAATTCGACAACCAAGTAAGTTGCTATACCAAAGAGTACCCCAATTGAGGCTCCCCACATAACTTGCGGGGTGGAGTGGTAAGTCAAATGAAATCTTTTCATAAAATCACTGTCTGTTAGGAGGGGAATCTCGGTTGATTCACATACCTGGAGTAGCACACGAGCCCCGCCCATAAGGCTAGAAATATGTAAACGAGGCAACGGAAAAGTTGGTCTAAAATCCAGAACCCGCTTGAGACGAAGCGGTGACGAAAGAATAGATGCATCATTAGAAAGGAAGCGAAATAGCCCATCCATTGACTGTGTGATGAGGGAAAGCCATATCCGTCGCCGATGCTCTCTTGTATCCAATAAATAAAATTCAACCACAAAATAAACATTGTCTACGAACCTAACGGTCTTTCTTCTTTAAAGATGTGTTTAAGCACCCAATTCAGTCCCTCACAGGCCAGCTGACCTGCCCACATGGCAATAATGAGGACCTCTCGCGTTTGGACAGCAAGAACGGCGTAAGCGGGCTGGTGGTTGGAAGATGGGCTTCTGTGAATATATTTACTGTCTAAAGACTCACCATGAGTAAAATGGGAGTGAGGGAAATCAATGCCATTCCCAAAGACACATGGGAATTGGCCTCATCTACAATCGAATGTCAATACGAATATTTCCCTCCATTTTGAACTTACAAAGTACATGTGTGAGATCGAGAGAAGCTCGAGGGCTATCGCTTGACATCCTGATTGTTTTTCAGTAGATTATACGTTTGCAGAGATGAGGTTGCGATCGTCTGGTTTTGAGAGAAATCGAAACACAGCCTTAGATAAAGACCTAGATAAGTCCAATACAAAAGCAGAATGACAGGAATCTCACAATGTTGCTGTACGGAGGTGTTTAGCTCCAAATCGGTATACAGTTCAATGACGTTGCATTGGTAGGCAGAATCCGAGCATCTGGCGCCAGGCTAACACTTGCGTCGCGTACTGTCACACCCATCACGGAGCTCTGGCGCCGAAACGGCACGACTTCTTTTGAGCATGTCTTCCTCGTGTTCTCAACGGTATTCTTATTCGGCGATACTGTCCCTCGAGCCATTGCGCTAGTATCATGTCTGTAGCACCCCCACCTGGAGTATATGTTCCTGCCGTCGTCTTCTTCAAGGATGATGAACTGGATCTCCCATCGATAAAAGCCCATGTCTTGCGATTAGCACAAGGAGGCGTTACTGGCATACTTGTGCAAGGCTCAAATGGAGAAGCACAGCATCTTTCGCATGAGGAGCGTATTTTGGCCATAAAGACTACAAGGGAAGCTCTCAACGAGAATGGATTCTCCAATGTAGTGGTCATGGCAGGAACAGGCACACCGTCCACTAAGGAGACGAAAGTGCTCAATGTCGATGCAAAGAAAGCTGGGGCAGATTTCGCTTTGGTACTTACTCCGGGTGTATGGCCCCCCCAGATGTCGAAAGACAATATTAAAAGGTTCCATCTAGAGGTGAGAGAATTCTTGTATTACATCGGATATGAGGACCTGGAAATTTATGGATTCCTTGCGTCTCTTAGGTGGCAGATACTTCTCCCCTACCCATTTTGATCTATAATTTCCCCACTGTTTGCGCAGGGATTGATTTGGACTCAGATATGTTGAACTCACTTGCCGAACATCCCAATATAGTGGGTACCAAGCTCTCTTGCGGATCGATTGGCAAACTCCACCGTTTGACGACTTCGCATCCATCCACGTCATTTGCTGTATTCGCTGGACAATCGCAATGGGCATTACCGGGTCTTTTCTGTGGATCAGCCGGAGTCATTGCGGCTACTGTCAATCTCTTCCCGAAATTGCACACTCGACTGTACCGTTTATGGAAAGAGGGCAAAGTCGATGAAGCAATGAAAATCCAGGAAACCCTGGGACATGCGGATTGGGCTGTCATTAAACTCGGGGGTGTAACGGGTCTTAAACGAGCTGTTTCTGAGTTCTTTGGGTACGGTTCGTCAGCTGTTAGAGGTCCTCTCACTGCCGCACCCGCAGAGAAGCTCTTGGGAAAGGAGGGAGAGTTGTTAAAGAGAGTACTAGAAATGGAGAATGCCCTTGTCCTAGGGTAGTGAATGTTCATACTCTAAACATATGTGGTGACATTAGCATTCAAGAGCCTGAGTATGGTGTTAGGAGTGTAGATCTCGGCAAGAGTACGGATGTCATCCTCCAATGAACTGACATCCCTGCTGTATCCTAATTTTCAATATTATCTGTATGGGTGAGTGAATTTCTCATCGAGGTATTCGTAAGTCTGGGCCTAGGGAGAATCGTTACTGTAATTTCGCATCATCTAAAACGAGTGCCTTAAATGTATACAAAATCCTAGTCCCATCGCATTCATTGAAAAAAATTGCAAGACCACCCAAATTCAACTTGCACAATGATCAAGCAAGCGTACTACGTAATTCAGAGTCATCTTTTTGGCAACAGCACTGTGCGATCGAAATCAAGGAGTCTGGCGGGTATTATGTCAAGGGTGTGAATCTTGGTGCTCAATGTTCCCTAAATCCCAAGGAAGACTCCTCTTAGTATTCATGATACTTAAAAGTGGAGTGCTGCACCATGAGCAATAGGGCCATAATCAAGAATCGTTTCAATACCCCCAGAAGCATTGGCACCCCCCCACACGGTGGGGAGAGTTGTCCTGCACGGAAATAAATAATAACACGGACTGATAAATCGTTTAAAATCAAAAGTTACTGCTTTTGTTGTCAGCCACATACTGTAACGAAGGCATTGCTGGATCTCTGTTCGGATGTCACCTTGAAAGGAATCTCTAGGAACTCATGAAAAACACATGTCATCGAGAAGGTGGTCAAGGGTTCTTAACAAGATGTGTGACTTTCGGCGAGGACTCAATTGGTCCCAAGGTTCGACCAGGGGGCACGATAAACCACTATGGATTCTCCTTCTTTTTCACTATAAAAGACATTATAACAAGTCTGAGGAAATACCCGAAGTGATCCTCAAAATTCGTGGAGACTGACCTCAGTCTTACCGATTATTCCACGTATGACTTTGGAGAACCCAGAACAAAACTCCCCGTTTACTCATGCTTCTCATGAGTTCGATACCTGCGAGGAACACTGTGACCGACCAAACTTATCATATAATTTACATACATCCATCATTGCCCTGCAGTGGCAGGCTCGGAGAGCTGGCACAATAGCTGCGCATCAAAGGAAAATGAAAGCTGTGAAAAAAAAAAATTACCCTGCCCCGCATTCAGCAATACTCCATACAAACGCTCTAGTTGCGTGATTGCCTGCCTGCGAAGTGTGATTGGCGTAACGCAATGCCGATAGCTTGTTAAAATATATAAGGAGAGATTTGGAAGTTTCGGAACCATGACATTGCCACTCACTTGGGTCATCCAGGATGTCCCTTTTCAACCGTCTTCGTAGGAGCTCAACAGCAGCAGACAGATATGCGAACCAGGCAGCGTCCTACGCAGCGACAAACATTTCCCGCCGTCACGAATCTTTTCAGAGACAAAGACCAGAGTCAGGAGAGCAACTGCCACAGGTCTCCTTCGAAGATGGTCTCTTCGTTCCTTCTGACGTAGGCCTCCGTGGACCAGCTTCAGAGATATCCCTGCGGTCGGAGTACATGAATCTAGACAATGATACGAATCGGTATCCCAAGTTAACTCGAACACTATCGGGTTCCTCAAATACGACGCGTAGTAAACCTAGCACCAGTGAGGGGTCAGAGGGGAGTGTCCCACATATAGGTAAGTTTTTGCTGTCCTTCAACCTAACCTTTCATTGAATGGGGAGATTTGGCAGTTCCATCCGCCCCAGTGACACCGCCCCGACCACTTGAAACAGAGGCTGTATTAGCTCCTATGCTCACCGTGTCTTCCTTGGGCATCAAATGGGATGTGCGAGATTCACCTGCACATATTCGAGCTAGAAGCAATCCTCGTCAAACCAACGGGCTTACAAGTCCTGCTTTATCATCACAGAGCCGGTATCTCTGTATTATTTCCTACGACTTCCCGTGGACCTTGGCGATTACTACCCAGGATAATCGACCGTTGACAGTCATGGATGTCCTTGAAGCGCTGCACCAGAGCCTGCATAAGGAAGTCCGCAGGGCGGAGTGGGCTTTAGCTCCCGATGTCCAGAGATACATGATGCTTAAAGCTAACAAAGCACGCCGGAAATCTACCATAGCTATGGGGATTCGGAGAGTAGACTGGCTGGGGTCCAGGTGTATGTTTAAAGGATTGGAGAGAGACGATGAACTGGTCAGCAGACGATTGATGCCTGGAGATCAACTAAACCCTGAAGTCTGGGTTGCTCGTTTCGGCTCGATACATTTGTAGCCTTCCACCACTTTTGTAGCATATTTTGCATTTATACAGAAACCTGTTGAACAGAGTATATCTGATTTGCCAGATTTGGAGTCCTTTCGTGAATCGACTCAACTTTGAGGGGGTAAAGTTCAAAAGTTATAGAGGAGAGAAAGAACAAAAGGGAGGGTGAAAGGGTTCTTCATCACATTTTTGATTTAGCTCGAGCTGGTTGGGAAGGAGTTGTTACGCGTTCAGTCACATCCACGTGCGCCCACGTGACAAAACAAAAGCCTCCTCCTGTTTCGTGAAGACAACCACCACTCTAGAGCCATCGACCTTAATCATGCACGCAATAACAGTATGTATCTCGTGAAGGTAGATGTATCTGTGTTATTGATATTGTTATCTAGCAACAATATTGGGCCATGCGAGAGCTGCTCAGTCCAGTACGTCCAAATTGAATCCGCCTAATTAGCGCAGCCACCGTTGACTTTCAAGTAGGTTTTGAAAGAAAGCAAATTCAAGGAACATGGGCGGATAACTCCTGGTATGCCTGTTATTTCTCTTATCTCGTCCTTGTGATTGAATAAGGCCCTGCAGAGGAGTTTGTTGCTGCTGGAGACTTTCTAACCTACAAGTTTCCCGTGTGGGCCTGGTACGTACCTCAACTTGCATGTTGCTGCCTCTTTCATATGCATAATTATTCCTTCTTTAGGGAGAAAGGCGAAGCCTCGAAAGCTAGAGATTATCTCCCAGGGGATAAACAGTATTTGGTCACTCGAGGAGGTATATCTCATTAGCCCTTGGTATATTCCCTTACTAAGTCGTTGCTTCATCTTAGTTCCATGCCTTAGAAGAGTAACATCTCTCGCCTATAGCGACGCGGATGACAAGGAAAGGCTTGTTTCGTTCGGCGATG
>Ga0157379_10003485_pt1 | contig 13324 bp, 17 predicted proteins | sample S25metaG_FD_121802 | JGI IMG/M metagenome (GOLD analysis project Ga0157379, IMG submission 121802) | Switchgrass rhizosphere microbial communities from Kellogg Biological Station, Michigan, USA - S2-5 metaG | ecosystem: Host-associated > Plants > Roots > Rhizosphere > Soil | place: USA... | reverse complement strand
GATCTATAAGAATCTCCCCGCCGATTTGCAGTGGAAGGGTGAGGTTCGCAAGTTCTCTAGTTGACACTAATCCCATAATTATGTCTTTCGGGAATTACGAAGCCTTTGGAGGATTTTGATTATTTTTCATTCTTCACCCCTTTAAGCTTGGGTTATCGGCGCTATGTCTTAGTCGTTTTACCGTGTTCCGTGTTACTCTAATTGTCACTTGGTTTGATTGATTGAAATTTTTTTTTTTTGACATTTAAAAGACTGGATTGAGAAGGAGCGCGAAATATATCGATAAGCTCCCTCCGAAATCAAACGAGAAGGATCCGCTCTCCTATACGTGATTGATAGAGAAACGGATTATTGGATCTCTTCATGTCGAGCAACCATAGCCAGAAGAGTCTTTATCACTGAGGAGTGTCCACACTGCCGTTGAGATGGTCCACCTCGGCCATCGGGTCGGCTTGTCAGGAATAGAGCTGTCAGGAATAGAGCCTTCTCGGGATTTAGTGGTACTTCTGATGGCTCTTTGTCAGTGCGGAGCGTGTAGAAATTTCACAGCTCAAGTATTCTTGAAAGCGGGCGCGTGTTGTACTATATAATTATCGAATACCAGCGGGAACATCCATGGGTTGGCATCCATACTGTCTGCTAGAACGAAGAGTGCAGGAATTCCGAATCGGATTTATTTATGGCTACCAGCGAAGAGGCAACTTGAGGTCCCTAAATAGAGAGATAGAAATAGAACTGTCGTGGCAGGATGCGCTAAGATGGATACCCTCCGATCGCGGCATCAGTAAACCAAAGCGTTGGAGGGACCTATTTTTGTCCCTGCTATTATGTGACGTAATCATCTTTGTCGCCTGCACCTTCTTCACATGTTCTTTGTACGATTTATTCGTAGACAACACCGCGGAATGGGATTCTCGGCAGCCAAGAAAAATTCTTGACCACTTTCATTTCTTAACTCCTCTGAGGTATTCCGACCGATGTGTTCATTTCCGGTACTTCTTCCTGAGCTGAAACCCTGGAACACCCCCAAGCGTAAACTGCAATGGCTCTTCTAATTTTGGCCACGGATCCAAACTCTCCTCATGGTTTTCACGTCACATTGTGGGGTAAACATACGTACCTATCTAACTCAGTGTATATGAAGAGCTTCGAATCCCGTGCATATTTTCCCGTGGCTCACGCTTCGTCTCTTCTGGCCAACAACACCTCCATCCATGGCCACCGCTAGGGGTACCGATGTCGCAGCTGCTGAGCTCAGTCTCAATGCTCCCGTTATCAAGGATTCTGTTGGTCCACTTGACGAGAAGAGAGCAGCCTCCACGGAAGAAGACCATCATGATGAGGCGTATGGTGTAGATATATATGGCGCTAACGTCGAATTCCCCACCGACGAGGAGATAGCGACGTTGCGACGTGTTGCGGACAAGATGCCTATTGGAGCATTTGCAATCGTTATTGTCGAGCTTTGTGAACGCTTTGCATACTACGGTGAATAAATTTCCCTGCATCTCTCCCCCGGATGCTCTTTTAACCTTAATTGTGTTAGGTCTCTCTGGACCTTTCCAAAACTATCTCCAAAACCCTCTTCCTACCGGCTCTTCTACCGGTGCACCTTTCAATGGTGGGCCTGCAGGCGCTCTCAATCAAGGTCAGACCGCTGCGACCGGCCTCCAAAACATGTTCTCCTTTTTAGCCTATATCACTCCCATTTTTGGCGGAATTGTGGCCGACTCTAAATGGGGGAGATATAAGACTATTTGTGTCTTCTGCGTGGTGTATTTCATCGGCTTACTCATCATCTTATTAACTTCGCTTCCCTCCGCTCTGAGGCACGGAGCAGGGTTTCCAGGATGGATCGTCGGTGCCATTATTGTCGCCATTGGGACAGGCGGAATCAAATCCAATGTCTCTCCTTTGGTCGCGGACCAGTATCGAAAGACTCGCATGTTCATCAAGACACTCCCTTCTGGCGAACGAGTAATTGTGGATCCTAATGTCACCATTACCCGTATTTATAACCTATTCTATTGGTGCATCAACGTCGGTTCTCTTTCTTCTATCGCAACAACCGAATTAGAGCACAACGTTGGTTTCTGGGCTGCATTCTTGCTTCCAACTCTCGTCTTCCTTGGTACGCCAATTGTTCTAATTGCGGCAAGCAAGACCTACCATAAAGTTCCGCCGCGCGGATCCGTCGTTGCTGAGACATTCCGTGTATGGCGTATTGCGCTGCGTGGATTCTGGACACATCCGGTTAAGTATATCAGGGAGAGCAAACTTACCGGCGTCTGGGATAGGGCGAAACCTTCGTATATTCATGGTCATCCTGAGGCAAAGGAAGCACTGGGTGAAAAGGGCAACAGGTGGCTAACTTGGGGTGTGTAGGATTTTAAGGGATTTGTGGACGATGGCGTTGAGATTAATTTCATTTTAGACGACGCGTTTGTTGACGAAGTCAAGCGGACCGCTAAGGCCTGCCAGATCTTCTTATTCTTCCCAGTACGTCATTCATTTCACCGTCAATATAGTTTAGAGAATTAATTTTCATCATCTTTTCTTAGCTCTACTGGATCTCCTATAACCAAATCACGACTAACCTTGTGTCCATGGCTGCGACGATGTCTCTCCATGGCACTCCTAACGATTTATTCCAAAACTTCGATCCTATTGCGCTGATTATCTTCATCCCTGTACGTCACATCTTCGCCGTCTCTCTCCTTTCCACTGATTTTTTCCATCACAGATTATGGACATATTCGTATACCCAGGTCTTCGTCGCATAGGCTTCGTTCCCCGCCCAGTCTTCCGTATCTTCCTCGGCTTTATGTTTGGCACAGCTGCCATGGTGTACTCCGCCGTCCTCCAGCATTTCATCTATCGCACGAATCCTTGTGGTGAATTCGCATCGGATTGCACGGTAGATGGTGTCTCTCAATCAAGCACATTGACCGTATGGATTCAAATACCGCCATACGTCTTGATTGCTATTAGTGAAATCTTTGCGTCTATCACAGGGTAAGAAATTTTCTTCTTTGATTTAATATTACTCACGAATCTGTTCGCTACTGTAGGCTGGAGTATGCCTACAACAAAGCGCCGAAGAGGATGAAGTCTCTTGTCATGGCCTGCTTCTTGTTCACCACCGCAATCGGCAACGCGCTCAATGCTGCTCTCTCGCCTGTTGCGATCGACCCCAAGCTTGTCGGAAACTACACCGGCATTGCTATCGCCACCTTTATTTCGGGATGCTTCTTCTATATCTTGTTCCGTAAACGGGATCAAATAGGTGGGTCTTGTTTTATAGTCATGCAACTTCTGAAATTGTTCTGATATGACGTCCGTATTTCAGAGGAAGCTGAGAATCAGATTGGGAAGGAGAGGCGCTATGAGAGTGAAGAGACTTTGACGCAGCATCAGTAGTAGTCTATGGTGTTGTGCTGTCGCCTACCGTTTGTTCTGTGTCCTGACTGAGCTATTTTTCGTTCATAACCGTTAAAATGCTCAGTTATCATGTTTATCATTCGTTTAATGTGATTATCTGTACCTCTATTCTTTTAATTCACTGCTTCTCCGGGAGATCAGACAAGTTGGTGTTGACAGCTTCCATCCTTCCGCAGCTATGGATTGCAATCAGTCTGGTGATCTTCTAATGAGATTATTTTGCTCCTGCTTGATAGGATTTTATAGTTCGTTTTATCAGCAAAAGTGTGGTGCCACCGGTCCAGTGAGGGCAATTATAGCATTTTTCGGGTGAACTCAGTTGCACTATCATATTAAAGGTTCTGACAAGGGTCTAAGGTGGTCTCAATCACTCCAGCATTATTATGGTGATGGTAGAAATGCTAAATAAAAAAGTGACAACATCTATCGCTCACTTACCAGTAAGGTTTAATAAGTCAGAGTCTGTGGAACCCTTAACCCTTGAGCGTTCCGGATCTCGAGAAAGGGGACAGGTCGCATGATCGTGTTTCATGCATGCCCCATATCACACCAAGGTTCTAATTTCCATTATAGAAATAAAGTTGGCAGAGAAAATCATTACAATAGGAAGTTGGCTGATCATAACGCGGAATGGGCGCCGTTTCCCTTTATATACGCGTGATTTTCTCTTCTCCGATGAAAACAGTGCAGGACATGAGTATATATCCATGGCATCGGGCCCTAGACTCCATTTCTCCCGGAGCCATCTTGAAATAGCAACAAGCCACTTCAGAACGGAGGAACAATGATGTCAATATTATGAGTCATACTTATTATAAGGCAAGCTACTAATAAAGGCATATAAGGGAAAGGGGGAGGGGAGAGAAGGATTGCTTTAGGAGATGTATTCGGATCAGTGAAAAGGGCATAATAGTAAAAGGTACCACTCCGCAGGAGCATCCACTGAGAAGGAGAGATGCTATCAAGGCAGCCACAAACCGCGCAGGTAACCCGAAATCCTGTACCTTGCGTTCCAGCTTGGTCTACAAGCCGGCTCTTCCTACCGCTCTTCTTTCAAACATGCTAGTGTTGTCTCTGGACGCGACAGCGTTTTTCATGTTCTCTCAGGTAATCTTTTCTGGCGAATTGTTTCCGGCTGAGAAATGGCCGTGAATGGCCGTGAAACGAAGAGGAAGAACACGGCTCACCAATGTTGACAGGGATGTATGCGTGCGTCCTTCTCCATGTGTCTCTTGGCATTCCCTCGATTCACAAAAGATACATTACTAGGGGGACAGAATATTATGAATATTTGGAGAAGGAACTCTTGTCTCGCATACCATAATGTGCAGGTGAACCGTTTGGAGCGCGAACCCTGTCCTAGTTCCTGTGGCTCGATGACTGCAATGGCATGCTGAGGTATCTGTGGTTGAATACTACTGGTCTTTGAAGAGACATTAGACTTAACTTTATTGAAAACATGGAATAGCGAACCGTTTCAGAACTGCCAGTAAAGCCGTTGAAGATATTTTGCTCTCCTGCAGGATAGGAATACTGAGGCTGCCCATTCCCCACGAGTTGCCTGTTATCTAGGGCCTTTGGAACACTCAGATCTTGATCCGAGATTACTGGCGCACTACTCGGTGTAAAATAAAAATGATATTCATTGAACATCATAGTCGGATATAGAGAGGACAATCCGGACTCGAGAAATGTGGATGTGTTTCCGGACATGAGATTGAAACTGCCTCTTGAAGCGCTAGGGTAATTTTGGCTGGACTGATCTTGACCATCCTGGGAGTCCGACCTAATGTTTGAAGTGGCCATTACGAAAGGGCTGAGCTGGGTGTAAGCCATGGGAAGAAGGGCACCTTGATCCACATACAATAGAATATGGCTTGGGAGAATAAGTTGGGTATATAGAAGATAACAGAGGTTTGAAGACTGAATTAAAGAGGAAAAAATGTTAACAGTCCTCCCATTAAATATCAACAGCAAGGTAACGTCACGTCACCTTCTTTAAGTCTCGCTTAGAATGACCGCCATACGAATCCTGTTCTCTCTCATTACGAAAAATGAGCGAGCACGAGGCATATTCATCACTTCGGGGTCCTAAGAGAGCGCCAAATAAATCGCCGACTCCCAGACATGGCACGAGCAATCGTAGCGACCTGAGGAACACGGTATGTGCGGTGCTAGAGCTGTGTGTCGGTGTGCTCTACGCGAAAACCCAAGTATTCTTTTCCATAGTTGATGTTTTGAGGGTCAAAGCAGTGAATGGGCGGAGAAGCAAGTTGAAAGCGTTTCTTGTTGGGCACATACCGATGTCAAAAGATAGCACTATGTCCCAACATTTGTAAGCTAGATGAAGAGAAAAGGCTATGCTGTGAACCAGTCAAAGGAGGACTGGGAGCATAAAGAAGCCCACCTTTGCCCAGAACTGAATTGTTACAGCGAATGTGCACAAAATTTGAGCATTTTAGAGAATACTGGCTTATCCACAGGGTCCATCCTATGGAATGCGAAAGATTTACATTTGCTGTCTGCGAAAGTATTTGATAAGTAACCAAGCTGTCGGGGAGGCTTCGTGCACATCTTTCCATCGTGATAGGTTCTAGGAAGCCTGTCACTTCTACGCATGTCAAGGTGGAGCTTCGAAGTCTGAAAATGATTATCGCCGTTCTACATGAGGTCCAGGAGCGTGTCCCAGTGAGTTGGTGGACGGGACTATTGATTGGGGTTACTCAACATTTCCCTCGTCCAACCAATAGGAAGAGGGATTCTGGAACTAAGAGCAAAATGTATATTGCAATGAAGAAAAGGGATAAACTGAAAACGTACGAGGAAACGAGGAGACCTACCATAACACCCACAATGTCGAAGTGAGGCAAGAGATATTCAACTGGCAAAGCCATGAGGCCATTACGCGTAAGCAAAACAAAGCAATCGCGATTATTCCATTTGACTTACTTCTAATATAATTCGATACTGTCCATCTGGAGTTGGGGGGACCAACATTTCAGACAGTCACAGCGATCGGACATCCCGGTCGAGATATCTGCTCGCTATGAGACGTGTATAGTCATGATGCATTGCGGTAAGTCAAGAAGAAGCCAATATGTCCCAAAATGGACGAAAAGCATCGTAAAATTCCCCAAATAGTGTGAGTATATATACTTAGGAACAGGCAGACGTGATCCATCCATTCATCAGCTTCATCCAGTCTTTGTCTTGTCGCTCTATTTACAAATAGAATGACGTTCAGCATAAAGGAAATGAAAATAGAGCGACTGACGTACCGTAAAAATATCACCATCTTTCGAAATTTAGCCGTCGAGATAGTACTTCACTCTTGGCCTAGCCCATAATTATCCGGATTCCGGATTGTGGATGCGAAATAGTGAGAATCTTCAGAGTTCAAACACCCATTCGAAGAAGAGACATTCTGAACTAAAGGGAGTTTTCAATGTCATAAAGCTGAGGGTCTCAGCCTGAGACGACGGGCAGAGTTCAATTTCGGCGACTTCAATAATGGCAGCAGCGATATTCGTTAGCTAGTCAAAGGTCAGAACTTAGTGCAAACCAATTCCAACCTTTGACAATGAAATTAGCAGCAGATATTCCTACAGACAGTCCCTGCGGCGTCTGCCGTTACACGTTCCTGTAGTGCCTTTGACGTGGAACCACTTCTTGACGAAGTTCCGACCTGGGAAGAAAAGGTCTAGAAAAGGTGTGATCTGCTATTTGACGTAAATAAGGGTGGCGGATACTGACATGTTGTGTGTTTGCCTTCCAAACGGGGTCGTTTGGGCCAACCTGGATGATGAATACGGGACAAAATACTTATACAAACAGGGTTATAAGCTATAAGTATCGGTTATATATTGCTAAAAAAAAAGTCAGTAAAGCATAGATATCAGAGTAGGATAGTAAGATGATCTTAGATTGTTTAGAATCCATCTTTTGTATACCCCCGATGGGAAGTTTGGCGTTGTGGCCAGGGATTCTCTATACAATGAAAACAAACATTATACTTTTGAACCGGATCAGCTAAGCCAGTAATATAATAAGCGAGATATCTTGTAGACTTTTGTTTGTACTTGAGCGGAAGTTTGTTGCCAAATTGTTCATCGGTTAGACGTTTTCAAACGCCGACGCGGCGGTCTGTTCATCGCTACCATCAGCTGGTCTTGATTCAGAGGATTTTCAAAGACGACATGTCGATGAGATCCAGTCTTCTTAATCCACAAAATAGAAGGCCTTCTACGACCCGAACAAACTCTTGGATTATTTTAGGTTCGGAGCAATCCCATATTTATGGCGAGCAATTTCCTCTGGACGATAGCAGCATGTTATAATCCAGCGCGACGAAAATCTCGTTGAGAAGGTCAACTACGACCCGATCAATTCTTGGTGCATCTTCGCGCAACTTGAATCTGTGGGTATATGAATTTTTTGCCTGGGACTCTATTCTGTGATTTTGTGACGTATCTTTCGTCTCCCCTTAGGCTCGATGGGCATTTCTGGAAGCATAGGGCGAATGGGAAGACACTGGTAGTCATGGTCCGAGATGAGGTATGGTTGAAGAGTTGTAATAACTCCTGATTCTCTCGGTGCGACTCAGGACGTAGTGAAATGTCTTACATCGATGTGGCGGAACGGGTTTCCGTTCATCGAACACTTTATAAAATTTCTATTATCTATCTTTTATGAGGCGATCATATCGCGATTGAGGCTGAGGAGCTATGGATTTAATCAAGGTTCATATTTGATTGAATCCCGTGGATTATCGTCGTCATTTCTTGCGACCAACTGCGACCAACATTGATTATACAAGTAAATCGAGTTTATCCAACTTAAAAAGAAAAATGCCTAAAGAAGACCGAATCGCTTGTAGCTCTCGACGGTATCAACAATGCTTTTCTGTAAAGGGATCCACCCTCCCAGAATGGCCGTTGAGGCAGAATTATCAATGAGTTGCCTATCTGTTTCGCCTCCTTCGTAATCATCAGGAATATTTGCGCCAGGAGAATGCTTTCTCAATATACCGTATATTTTATTCCACCCGAATGGCTCCGAAACTGCCCACCATCGTTTCCCCACCATCGAATCATTCACCAGACCCAAATAATGAATCTTTGCTACATCTCGAACATCCACAAACCATTCTGGAATTTCTCAGAAGGTCGACGGGAGGATGGATATGATTGCTACTTACGGGAAAGGATGTATTGACTCAATGTCTTATCGCCTTTGAGTGAATTGACGACTGCATCGGTTGTGAATGCTCCTTTTCGGTAGAAGAGAGGTCCAAAAGTGGTATCGGGTAAAATGGAGATAAATTGGAATTCTGGCTGCGTTTCACAGTGAGTTCGATCCATTGCTCGGACTAGTCCAGTGCAAATACCTTCTCCTCCTCCACAAATTCCATCGCCAGTCGCTCAGATTTCGCTTTGGCAGCGGCATAGGGAAGGATGGCTTGGAAATCCTTTAGCTCAGGGTGATTATCTATCGATGATTTCCCATCAAGGACATCGATGGCACCTTCATGCCAGTCGTCGACGGTCAATTCCCTATCGACAATCATTGGAGCTGTAACAACAGCTGCCGAAGACGAAGTATAGACGAATTTCTTGATTGTTCCGGATGTCTGTGCCGCCTTGAGGACTAACTGCATGTTCTTCAGGGAGAGTGGGACCAAGTCCGATTCCTGAATACGATCCAAGGGGAATGCAATGTGGATAATACCGTCTGCATCACGTAAAGCCTGAGTCCACTCTTCTTGGGAGTAGAAGTCGGTCACTTCTACGAATTCCAAACGCTCCTTGAGGTCCTCCGCTGACAGACCATGTCTCTGTAGAGCTTGTCGGAATTCTTCCTCCCTCTGCAGCCCCCCTAGACGGACAATTCCACGAACCCGATGACCGCCTCGAAGAATTTCCAGAGTTGTCCAAGATGCGATAAAGCCGGTGATTCCGGTGACGACTACGAGGGAATTCGGCTTAAGGGATGACATCTCTGTTAGCAATGAACGATGCCAAGGAGAGGGTTGTGGAAGAAAAGAAGATGGACGACATCCACCAATAAATACCACACTATGACTAAGCTATAATTTACGGAGGATTATTAGTAAAGTACGGTGAGCGGAGTCGATAGGAACACGTTGCTATCGTTTGACAGGAGACACAGTCACAGAGGGCTTGGATAGAGCCCATTTGACTCTGTCGCAAAAATCCAATTTTCCGGATCTGGCCTGATATGGCCTGATATGGTTCATGACTTGGATCAGGAGAAAAAAGAGTGTTTATATTGTGCTAAATACGCTGTATACGACATCTGACAGAGGAGGAAGAATCCTGATAAGTCCTGATGGAGCCCGATCAGGTTGAATTAGGACCTTCAGGACGTCAGGTAAAATGGATTTTTGCAACATTTGGATGCAAGTTCGCACCACTGCAAATAATCTTTAGAGATAGTATATTTATTTGAAATGGACAAAACAGAATGCCTGGGAAGGGATAAATCCCAAAAAAAAAAAAAGTCCTTTAGTTTGATAGTTTCCGGTTTCTAAGGTAGTGGTAAACCACGACTCTCAGCGTAAGGAGACACTAACGCCAAGGCTTTGGTTAGAAAACCTCACAAAATTCCCATTTGCTCCCATTTGTTCTCAACCCTTTCCTTACATAATTCTTGCAGCTTGTAGAGTAGATACATGCATGTAGAAACAACGACTCTACTACCCCGCTATCTAAAGTTGGCTTCGACTTGTCCACTACGTGTGATGAAGTTGCTTGTCGACTCAGCGCGATTACAAGAGCCGAAAGCTCACACTGAACCCCCTTGATGTAGCGCAGAGTTTTCATGATTCCTCGCTGTATTCTCGTAATAGAAAGTAAGCTAAAGGCACTCACGGAGTTCAAGTGGTGGCACATCAGTGGAGAGACCCTGTACCTCTACCTACAAAATAAATAGCCTAGGCTGGGTTTCTTGGCTATGTCTGTTTGTGTGCCTTAGTGTCACACCCTCTTTTTATTATTATCTAATTTATATCTTTTAGGGCAAAACCCTATGCAAGGTAGTACACACACCGCTCAAGTTATAAGATATCCAGTTTTCATTATTTCCTTCAAAGACCCTCACAACCTATTATCTCCTACTGATCTTCTAATGAACAAAAGAGGAGTAGTTATGATATTTAACTCATCTATTTATCTTAACTCTGGATGTCTGGGGTTATCCAGTTCAAGCGTTCTAGATCATACTATGGGCTTAACCTCTACAAGCGAAAATATAATTTATCTTAGAATTTAGATATTTATGGACATATCTCTGCTGCCGAGCGACTGCAGAGTTATAACAAACCCTTCTTTTTGAAACTCTCTATCGAGTCACGGATACTCTGCTCAAGACCAATCCACTCCCCTATCATCTGAGTGGTGGCCGAATTGTCAAATTTCTGTCTGTCCACTTCACCTGCTTCGAAATCCTCTGGAATAGGCCTTTCAGGATATTCTTTGCGAAGAAAAGCAAAGATCTGATTATGTCCAAATGGTTCAGAGACAGCCAACCAACGTTTTCCGGACATTGCCTCTTCAGATAGTGCAAGCCAATGAACCTTGGCCACATCCCTAACATCCACAAACCACTCTGAATTGTTACCTGATATCAGATACTTTCCACGGTCACAAATTCTTGGACTTACGTGGTACAAATAACGAAGTGTATGATTTGTCCCCCTTAAGTGCCGCTAATAGAGTACCAACAGATGTTGCGGGATCTCCTAAAGTCGGCCCGAATGTGAAATTCGGGAGCACGGAGACGAATTGGAAATTAGGCTGGGGGATCAATGGTTTCAAAAGACCAGTTGCAGTCGAAAACAGCATGCGTACCTTTGTTCTTTTCACAAAATCAAATCCTACGCGTTCAGACATGGCCTTCCCCGCTGCATACGGCATTCCACGGTACACCTTCTTGTGCTCAGGATAGTTTTCGACAGCTTCTCCTTCCACCATGACTTTAATTGCCACTTCGTTCCAGTCGTCCACAGAAAGCGCCTTATCGACATAGCTTGGCGCGAGAGTAATTGCTGCGGAGCTCGATGTAAAAACAAACCGCTCTAGAGTCGGTACCTGAGAGGCAGCCTTCAACATCGACATAGTGCTATCCATGAGAACTTTTGGGAGATCCGGAGACAAAAATTTATCTCTAGGCAATGCAACATGCACTACAGCAAATGCTCCGTTGAATAGAGGAACACATTTATCTTCTGAGGAAAAATCGTCGTAATCAGCAGGGACAATTTCCAAGTTTTGGGCAATCGTTTCTTCAGGAATTCCTTGTTCAACGAAAGCCTTCCGAAGTGGATGTGCCTTATGCATGCTGACGCCTCGAACGGTTCCTCGAACACGATGACACTCTCGTAACGCAAAAAGGGCGATATGAGACGCGATAAAACCGGTGACCCCGGTTATTACGATGAGTGAGTTGGGTGGGAGTCTAGACATTCGCCAAATAACGTGGTGTGTACGGCGGGAGAATAGTGATAACTAACATCTTTACTCTTCTGATTTTATCCCAAACTGGCAGTGGTACCAGGTTATATTAATAATATCGGCAAATAAGTGATGATTCACCACAGTCCACAACGGTTCAGAAGGGTCCACAATTATCAATATAAACAAAGTGAAGCTCTCCATCTCTTTCTCTCTCGCCTATATTCCCGGCCTATTTCTGTGTCTGATTTGGTTTGTTTTACAAATTGGTCCCTTTCAGCATGGACGCGTGATATTTTCTGGTTGGCTCTGCTAGGACTCCCTGAGGTGGCGGCAGATCAACGAATAGGACATGTGTTTCTAGTGTTCTTTGGTCTCCATAAAGGAGTTGAGATACATACGGAGGCTTGAGAGCGGGATCATGGTGTTTCAAGTCGATGAACTCTTCTGATGCGTCATAACTACAAGTTTTACGCCTTCACACTCATTTCTAATATTCGATTTCCATTGGACAGAGTGCTTATGTAACTTACGCCGTGCTGTCTTATACTGTACTGTTTCGACCGTAGGCTCGGACCTTGCTTTGCGTAAGGTAGCGGACATTCAGTTCCGTCAACCTAAAGTGCGTATGATGTAATCATTCAGGGTTAGGGGTTACGAGCGCTTATTTGGCCAAAATTTCGATGTTCAGAAGTCTACTAATGATATCTACGCTACATCGATGGCCTGGCCTTATCTAATGCTGCCATTATTATCTGATTGAGAACCCGATGACCATGGTACCTCCTATTAACCCACGCAGCCTCTGCTCCAGTTAGTCCCTTTCGGTAACCATCCATAAAACGAGCCGCTCGGTTGGCATATCTGTTAATCAATGTTAAGTTGGAATAGAAGACAGTTAAAAGAACTGCCAACCTGCGCATTTTTAATAAATCAACTTGATCTAATGAGTTTCTGATGTTGCGCTCCATTTGCTCCTCGTTCTGTGATAAAGGCAGCATCCGGTAGAGGAACTTCCCATAACCCCAACACTGCTCAATAAAATTGAGTTCGCAGTGATACTTTGGGTAGAAAAAAGCAATGTGACCCCGGCTTTCCACTAATTCAACAACTGCAGGCTGTTGTTCCCTAAAATCCTGCTGATTGAATAAAATCCGCCTACAGCAACAGTTACCTTTCTCGGAATCTACACATTTGAACTTATTGCACTGGGCCTTTAACTTCCTTGCATCTGCAAAGCCTCGTTCTTCCAAAATGATTTTCATCCCTTTAAATTTACCCGGATGTTGGGGGTGATTGTCAGGATAGTAAAATGACTGAGATTTGCCGTCAGGAAGGCGGCCATCTCGCATCTTCGTCTGTCCAACTGGGAACCAGATTTTAGTACCTTTTGGCATGTATCGTGCTGAGAG
>Ga0157379_10003480_pt1 | contig 13331 bp, 21 predicted proteins | sample S25metaG_FD_121802 | JGI IMG/M metagenome (GOLD analysis project Ga0157379, IMG submission 121802) | Switchgrass rhizosphere microbial communities from Kellogg Biological Station, Michigan, USA - S2-5 metaG | ecosystem: Host-associated > Plants > Roots > Rhizosphere > Soil | place: USA... | reverse complement strand
GCCACCGCCGCCATCTGTGCCACCGCCGCCGCCGCCACCACCACCACCTAAGGACCCATCACCTAAGCCCGCGTTGCCCCCGCTCAACTCCAAGTTTACCCAGCCCGCTCTACAACGAATCGTTACAGATACCAATCCACCAATGTCAACGTCACTTGTCTCTGATGCACCAACCTTGACCGTCAAGGACAAAGGAAAGGCACTGGCCAGCCCAGTGGTGGATCATGTTAGAGGGCCAACAAGTTCGAAAGTGCAAATCAAAGAGTTAGAAACAATAATAAAGTCTGCTCTATCCTTTTTACCATAATTCAATTCTTGTTGACAATATTCGTAGCGAAATCACCGAAGTCGTACAACTGCGTACCTTACTAAAGGAGACTGAAGATAAGAGAAAGACACTCTTGTTGCCGTACGGTGGTCAGATCGAACAATGTCCGTCTGTGATGAGACCGAAAATCGTGGAGTATGAGAGTCAGTTTCAAAGAATATCTGCTGAAATTAAAGCCCGGGCCAACAAGCTCATTGAACGTTTCGTCGAAATTGGCCTATGGCCAGTTGTCTCGATATTCAACCCAAATTCAACCACGGATATGGATCTCCTACAGAAGTATACCAAAATCGAACAGGATCTAGAGAAACTCATATTCCAAGAAAAAGAGTTGAATGATATGCTTAACAAACCAGTACCGGCACCCGTCAAGTATCGCGATGTTTGTGTGTCCACAGATCCCATCGAGGAAGGTATCGAAGGAACTGGCGATGCTGAGAAGCAATTACACACCCTCGCAGAAGTCCTTGGCGATATCGATAATTCCTCGCTAGTACGAATGGATGAGATACAACAGTATGTTCGAGATAAATTGGAGACCTTGGCCGCCGATCAAAACAATGATGAAGATGTTGTAATGGACGATGCCGCTGCTGGTCCTTCAACTTCTAGCAAAAAGAAATCATTGAAGCAGGTCGCTGCTGGATTGGAGGCAGAACAGACAGTTTTATCCGAAAATATCACGGAGCTTATGAAGGGAGAGGTTGATGTTCTCGAAAAAGTCTCTGGGCTGACAGCGGAGAATGAGGGCTTGAAAGAGACCATCGCAAACGTTAGTTTCTTCTTCGTTGCTCTTAGAAGAAATTCGCTGACAGATCCATAGTATGAGGAGTCCAATCGGCGATTAGAAGAAAGTCTTGTCAAGAACAAAGACGAGCTAGAATCACTTGGAGCGGTTGTCTCTCAAATGCAACGAACACATGCTGCCCGCGCATCCCCTGTTGTTGACGAACGTATCGTCCAACACCTACGACAACAAATAACAACGGAAATATTCTCGGAGCTGGAACCCATTATTCAGAAACTTACAGAACAACTTCAGCATGCAATGGATGAACAACGAGAGAGAACGCTGGAGGATGTTACAGAGGCCATGTCAGACGCAATAAACCTTGTCAATAATTTGCATGGTAATGTCGCTGAGGCGCTAGGTCCTGTTCAATCATGATTTTCCGTTTTTGTATTACATATTTGGTTGTTTTTATGTTGCATTACTTTGTCTATCGCCGTGTTAATGAAACTATAATGTATACGCGCTATGAATCGCGTACAGTCACATATGTCACACCGCGTCGTGTTCTCATTTCACGGTCTGTGATCCCATCTCTTGCAAGAAAGTGACATTCTATATTATTCAACATGGCGGCACATGGTTTAAATAACTATCTTTCGTGCCCAAATCTTCCTCTGATAGTCTAACATTATTGGGAGCAAATCCCAGAAACTCAACTCAGGCCAATATCTCGGGATAAAATGCATAGATGCAGTTTCGCAAACCTAAATTATTGAGATCCAGGTACAGCAACGAAGGCTTTAACTTACCTGCCAGAGAAGAAAATCACTGAAGCGTTTCACGCCGCTTGTGCGGACCAGGATGTCTACGGGATCCTGTCGATCCTGATTGGTGTACATATTCATGTTCAAATCCTCTTCCTTTATTCTATCAGAAAATGTCAGACTATAAGGGACAGTATTGTCTTCCTCTTGGAATTTGCTTACTGTGACTTGCTGGACGCGTTTTCGACGACCTCCTCCATAGCGGCCTTCATTTCATCCCGAGATGTATAAGGCATCATGACATTCAAGGTCGCTCTGGAAGATCTGTAATGTAGGGGATTGTAACAAAATTTGACCCATTTATGCTTGCCTCTTATTATTCCGACTGAGCTTCATTGCGAGCTCTGAGGCAATTCTGACATTGGTAGGCAGAAGATCGATTTGTCCAATAACGCGCAACCGAATGTCGTGTCGCAAAAGCTGAGAACTGCCGGGTTTTTGAGTTGGGGCAGTGATCATTGTAAAATAAATATTGAGTAAATACCTTTCTGGAATCAGATACTCTAGAAGTTCTTTGTGCCACAGATCCATAACTGTGTCCACCTCAATAGGAATCCGGCGAAAGTTGTCAATAGAAAAAGAATAGATAGTCATGGTCTTCACTCCCAGTCTTCCTAAGAGTGTTTCTACGGTCTAAAAATTTGATGGTATGCAAGCGCGTCACAAGCAATGGAACTTAAGGGCTTACATTACGAAACACTATCATCCCATGAGCTTGACCTTCATAACCTTGTTTACCTTGTGCTCTGGCATATCGTCGGTTTCCATCCATTATAAAAGCCATATGGGTCGGAATAGGACCACAAGCTAGGGTTAACAAGAGTAGATGTTCAAACCATCCACCAATAATGTTCAAGAGGTTAGAGATTATTTGCAAGAGTGGTAGGGTGGCCATGGAATCTTTGCTTGAGTATTCCAAATGATACTTAAGGATAGACGCAACTACGACAAACGCCAAAGGCTCAAGGTGCATACTGTTCCGCTCAAAGATATGACATTTAGGCCCATATGAAATGGCAAGAGTAAGCTATTCACTGCAAGTGGCTCAAGAAGGGTTGACATACAGCATAGATATTACCGGAATACTGCATACAGATGGAAGATTAAATGCGTTGCCACTGGACGGGACGTGTGGCTTTGAATGGAACCAGTTCACTCTAAAAGGCATTTCTCCTTATTATACGGAGCTAGGGACAAATACCAATGTGCACGAAAACAAACCGTCACCCCGTTGTCCATTAATCACAGAGTTATATTATTTATTATCTTGAAATATCGGAAAATTAAAGCAATACGCATTAATAGGCTAAGACAGCTTATAATAAGCATTGTTACTGGTACGGATGGCTGGAAATATCTCTGTAAGCCCGCTGATACTTGCGTTATGAAACGCGTAGGGTCACGACTGTCACTTCCCCTAGCACATGAGCCCATGGTCGCCAACAGCATATATTCTAAGTCCATTCAACCTGAGTATACTCGGTTGTGAAAACGACTTCGTGACCATATCTTCCTCTGATACTCTAAAAATACCGGCATCATATCCCAGAAACTCAACTCGGGCCAATACTTCGGGATAAAATGTACTGAGACATTTTCACAGCACTAAATTATGTTAATATGGGTGTCGGATAATGCGAGGGATAGGGCAGTTACCTGCCAGAGGAGGAAATCACTGAAGCGTTTCACATCGCTTGTACGGACCAGAATATCCACTGGATCCTTTCTATCTAGATTAGTGTACATGCCCATGTTCAGGTCCTCTTCCTCTATCCTGGTGATCAAGAAACATCAGGACTTGTCGGATAGAATGCATTCCCTTCCAAGTACTTACTGTGGCTTGTTGTCCACATTTCTGACAACTGTTTCCATAACGGTTTTTATCTCGTCCCGAGAGGTGTAAGGTATCATGAAATTTAAAGTCGCTCTAGGAGTGGGGTTGATAATCGAAAGGGGTCGAACTCATTTATACTTACCTCTTATTATCACGAGTGGCCTGCATTGCGAGATCCATAGCAATTCTGACCTTAGGAGGTAAAAGATTGATCTGTCCATGGACGCACAACCGAATCTCGTATCTCAAAAGAAGTGAGCTGTTACGTTGTTAGTTCAAGCAGTAGTTGGTTGCGAGGAAAAATATTTGGCAACTACGTTTCCACATCCAGGAACCCAAGTAGTTCTTCGTGCCACAGATCCATAAGTGTCTCCACCTCAATCGGGGTCCGATTGAAGTTATCAATGGAAAACAGATATGCGGTTAAAGTCTTTACCCCTAGTTGGCCCACGAGAAATTCTATGGCCTGAGAAAGGTTACATTGATGTAAATGCTTCCTAAGAAAAATAATATGAAGACTAACATTGCGAAGCGCTTTCACACCAGGAGCATGACCTTCATGACCTTTTTTACCCCGTGTTCTGGCATACCGTCGGTTTCCATCCATTATAAAAGCGATGTGGTTTGGAATAGGACCACGGGCGAGAGTTGACAACAGCAAGTATTGGAACCATCCGCGAATGATCCTGAGGACAGCTGTGATTATTTCGAGGAGAGATGAGGAAGCCATGCATCGACTCTGTGTTCGAGGATAGTAAGTAGTTTTCAATGTAGATGTAACCGGGACGAACGCCAAAGACCCAGAGTATAGAAGTGACCTTACGCCCATATATTTGACGTTTAAGGCTACCTGAGGCGACGAGAGTAAGATATCAACCTCAGAATAATGGTAAAAGTCAACGTACTGCGTGAAATCTTTCGTAGAATATAACTTGAAGTGGAGGCGAGATTAAATATACTTGGTCGTTTATTGAAAATCGCCATAGGCTATCCTAGTGGGGTGGGGGCACGGCGGAACCAGTCCATTCACTCAAGGATTCGCTTTCGTCTAGATAGGTCGCCTGTATACGAAAGGGGCATTTTAGTCTCTTGTCAATGGACATGAGTCACGGTTTGTCATATAACGTCACACCGTGTAGGTGTCTAGTAATAAACCGATTGAAACGCCTGTTGTATACTAGTAGGGGTGGGAAAAATATGAAGAAAACATACAGTAATAAGTCATATCAGATCTGAATAGTAAATTATTGGAAACAGAATAGATGATCAGATATTTCTCCACATCTCCAGTTCACTGTGGAATAAGCAGCTTTCGGGACCAGAGCTTCCGTTGGTAATCCAGAAGAATGGGTATGAAGTCCCGAAGCCCAAAATCGGGCCAGTAAGCGTTCACAAAGTGAACTTGGACGTTTTCAGAACTCTGTACAAAGGCGTTAATAAATAAAAGGGGCGGTAGAGAGGGAGGGACATGCCTGCCAGAGAAGGAAATCGCTAAAACGTTTTACACCGCTAGTGCGGACAAGAATATCCACGGGATCATTTTTCGCGATGGCAGTGTACATGTTCGCGTCGATGTCATCTTCGTTTAGTTCGCTGGATATAATCATTAGACCGCGAATGCAATAATTGAGGAGACTGCATACTTGTCGAGGAAATCCTCTTTAGTATTTCCGTTAATCGTCTTCTGCATTGCTGAGGTAATTTCTTCTCGGGAAGCATAAGGCATCATAACGTTAAGGATTGCCCTGAATAGGACGATCAGCACCGCAGATTTGAGTAGTACTTGAAGGCATAAAGTACTTCTTATGACGGCGTGTAAGTTTCTCTGCTCTATCCACTGCTATCTTGACATTCTGGGGAAGCAGACTCGTCTTGCCTAGCACCCGCAGTCTGACCTGATACTTTTCTAATAAATCGCTGGATGCAAAAGCATCAATAAGTAGCTCTTCTAGAATAGAGAAATTCTTACCCATGTTCACACAACTCGTATAATTTCTGTTCGCAGAGATTCATAAGCGTATCTACTTCGATAGGAGGACGACGAAAGTTATCAATCGCAAAGGCGTAGACTGTCACTGAGCGGACACCAAGATGTAAACACACATCCAACATCTACGGCAAGAATGAATAAATATCTAAATTGGTAAAATGGATGACAACGAACATTGTGCAATGCAGAAAACCCGTCATAGTGTCCTTCATATCCAGGTTTGCCCTTCTTGCCAGCGTATCGCCGGTTGCCGTCCATTACGAACGCCATATGATTTGGAATAGGGCCGCATGCCAAAATCGCTAATAAGAGTCGTTGAAACCAGTACCGAACGAACTCCAAAATCCGCTGTAAGTAGAATCGTTGCGTGGAGGACATTTTGACTGAAGTCAAGGTGCGATGTGGCACTTTCAGCGTTTTCTAAATTTAACTTGACTTAAAATGGAGCGAACTCCTCAAGCGCTTAAGTTTCCCACTACTTAGGAGGTAGACGATTTATTATGAAGCTTCTGTACAGATAGAAACGGAAAAGAATACATGGATAATTCAATGGTAGGACTACAGTGAGATAAAAGAAGTTGAAATGCCATGTGCGAAATCCCAGATACATATTCTCTAAATAGAATGTTAGTTGCTCCTGTGATGCAAACCCAAGCCTGAAACGTACCAAATCCTCCCCGCATGAAACAATCTATGAAACGAAAAAGAGTTAGATATAGAACGGACACCAACAAAGAGGCGCACCTTTGTGCAATCTGCTGCAACACAAAACACCTTGCCGTTATGACCACCTTTCAAATCAGCGATGAGATTTCCAGTTGCGCGATCCCAGACCTGTTTTATATAAGGATTCATTCTGATTTAAAATCAGATCTCGAACTAACCTTTATGGTTTGATCATAGCTTCCACTAACGACATAGGTCTCTCCCAAAGTAACACTTCTGACAAGTTCACGGTGTGCCTGAGCAGCTCGAATACTATCACGCCTTGCAACTTCTTCGTCTAAACCGCTGCGACTTCCGCATGCTTGACATATGGTCGAGGAAGTGGTGCTCGGGGTATAAGGGTCCAGGTGAGGTGAAGTGGACCATCCAAGGGAGTTCATGACGTTGAAGAACCTCACATGCTTGTCAGAGGAACCAGAAACGATATAAGGTGGAGCAAAATCAATCGAAGCAATTCTGGGGAAAGATTTAGTGGAAGCGTTGAGTAGTATGGTTGTTGAACATACCCGCGACTATGGTGTTGTTCAAAGCAATGCAAAAGAGCTCCAGTTGTGGCATCCCATATACGAACAGATCGATCCCCAGAAGCAGACACGATCTGAGTAGGGGAAATGGAAATTGCATTTACGGCCGCCCGGTGAGAGCTGAGAACAAGATGAGGGGTCAAGTCAGGGAAGAGATATGTCCGGATAGTGCGATCTGAGAGAGGCAATTAGGTCACTAAAGTGAGATTCCACATAACAGACTACCTTTCGAGCACGTCACAAGCCTAGTGTTATCAGAACGAACACATAGGACGCTATCCATATGGTCTTCGATGGCCCTGACGACCCTGCCGGTTTCAATATCCCACACGACAACCTTCCTATCACTGCCCCCACTAATCAAGTAATTGCCTTGAACGCAGATACTTAGGATACTTCCTTCATGAACATCTTGATATACTTTTTCGAATATCCCTTTCGAAAGATCCCATTGGCGAATTGTCCTATCTCGGGATCCGGTGAAAAGGACTTGTCTCCTTGGAGTATCAGGAGTATCGGGAAAGGTATGCAAGTGAAGACAATAAATTAATGCAGTGTGAGAATCTGGCGAGCCTTTGGTTTGAAGATACGTGAGGTGGTATGAAGAATGCAGTAGTCGATTCCGAAGCAGTGTATGAGTTTGGTGGAGCAACTTGTAGTCGACCTTAGGTTGAGATGAGTTGGCAATAAAGGTGGATGGATGACCTTCGAAGTGGGAAGGAGATGGGAAGGATGGACTAGGTTGGGGTGTTTCAGGAAAGCGTGTTTCCATCGCCACGGTGTTATGTTCAGAGTCCACATCCATCGACGGCCACTCATCTTCATCGTCGCCTACTCCTTCATCGTCAAAGTGATTGGATACGAATGGAAGTTGGACACGATGTCTCATAGATTCGCGCCACTCCCATCCTTGCATAACACATAATTGTTTCCATAAGGAAGGTTCGTCTACCAGGACCCGCCATCGACGACAGACGAGAGAACAAGCTAGGAGATCCCGAGATTGGAGAAAAGACAGAATATAAATGGATAATTCAGTTGGAAGAAGCTATTCCGAAAGGTGAACAAGCGGTAACACGTATGGTTGAGGGCATACCCCAATAATGTCCAACTGCAACAAGGGTGCAATCTTCCTCTGCACACGTGCCAAACTGGAAATAGGGAGCGATGACAATAATTTGTATGCCAATTCTGCATGGTAGTCAGAACAGCATGGTTTACAGAACGGACAGCATCTCCCACCTTCTTTATCCTGCAACGAAGCGCGTTGTACCCAGGTATCACGACTTGGAAACATGGATGTCAAGGGAGAATGCTCTTCATCTGTGTATCCTTCGTCATGAAAATGCATCTTAAAGTAATGACAGGGCACGGGGAAGAGAGTAAGAAGGTATAAGGCCGGAGAAACGACAGGAAAGGTATAAGAAGCTGTAGCCAGTAGGTAGACGAGTGGGCGAGCGTCTAAACACCGAACAGTCCGAGTGATTGACGTTCTGATGCACACACGGCCTCAATTCTTCAGAACGCTCAGAAGATACACGAGAGTGGCATGAATGGGATGGTAATTTAGATACCCAAAGAAAGATTATTATAAATACTGTATATCTGCAAGAAACACTTTTTGAACCATAGTAAATGCTTTGAATCACTGCCGAGGTGTAGTCGTTTGAGTTCTTGCGCCACTTTGTCCGGTTCGCTTGCTGTAAACCTTAATTCGTTGTCCAGGTCTTGGACGACCCCATAGACCAATTCGATGCCTTCTTGTATACTTTCAAGATCTTGTGGACTGTAAAACGTTACGACCAAGTCATCTGTGGCCACAAGTAGCGAATTTGAAAAGGTAAAGAGTGAATTAATAGTGAAGACCGGTATCGGATCTTCTGAGGGAGCCTTCAAAATATACTGTGATAGCAGCTTGTCGTGAAGCACAGATGCGAAGCGTAGTAAGGGGTAAATCTGTAGCAAAAGATGGACCAGGTTAGCCTGCATAGAAGATCAAAGTTGTCCACGTACTTTCGCGACACGCTCCCTCTCCTCTGGCGACAACTTCTTCTGAAACTCTTTACCAAATTCATCCCACCCATCGTCAAATCCATCTTCTTCGTCTTCATTATCTCCCTTCTTGCCTTGTTCCTCCATCATTTCCTTTACGTCCCCTAAAGAATCACTTAATCCTTCTGCATTAGCTTTCCATGCCTTCGCAATCGCTTCCCTTTCACTGTCCGAAATCTTCACCGCCTTCTCCACTGCAGCATGTACGGCACCGGTCGTCGTCAAATAGTCATCTCCGTGGGTTGCTGTATCCTCCAGTGCACAGTTGCTTAGGAAATGCTTCGCCAGGGCGTCCAGTGCTTGAACAGTCTCCTCCGCGGCCCAGACGGCCTCCTTCCGTAAAACACCTTGGGGGAAAGTACTAGTGCACGAGACTAATTGTCCGGCTTGCTCAGAGAGCTCTTTTATAGGAGGAGGAGCTAATGCATATGAGGGTGGCGGTTTGCCCAGAGCCACAGAAAGTTTGGATGTTGTTCCGTAAATTAGTCGGTTTATTGAGACATAATCTTTTCGTAGGACGTCAACTGGAATGGTATTATCCCCTGCAGTTGATCGAGATAGATCTGCCAGTGCAGAGAGTGCGGCTTTGCATGTTTCCGTCAAGATCTTGAGAGACGCGATTACTGAAAAGTGGGTTTAGTGTGAAAATTCCAACAGTAGGAGAAATGATTTGCCTTGCTCTTTATCATTACTTGTAGACATCGCTACTTGTGTAGCGAATTTTGGGTGATAGTAATAGTGAAGTCAAGTATGCAAGCGAAGGCTTCATTCTTTGAAAAAGGGGAGGCTGACTAATCAATGATTTTCCAAAACCCCGACAAAATATATGTTCGTAAAAAAAAACCAAAGTGAACTAAATTGCTACAAATGGGATGACCAAGAAAAAAATGTAACATGTAAAAAAAGCAGGAGAAAAACAAAGTACCAGTATCCTAAGTTAATACTCCCTCGCCGCATCATCCCACCACTGCTTCAAATTCTCTCTCAGTTCTGCAGGCTCGTATTCACGCTTCATATACTGCCTCTCCCCATCTGGGGGGTCTTCCTCTATGTTATCAAGCCTCCGTGAGGAAGACGACGCAATCTGACCACTACTAGGACCAGCCATGGACCATGGAGGCGATGTCATACTAATAGGTGATTGACTTGACCGGCGGATGCGGTCATCAAATGCAGATGATTCAGGAGTGGTCGTCTGCGGAACACCTTCCTCTCTTGCACGTTTAGCAAGAATGAGAAGATCCATTAAAACAGTCTGCGAAGATGAGGGCTGAGACGGGGAGTTCCGATATGAAGTAAATATAATGTGGACATACCGAAGCGTTCTCTGGCTGGACACTGCTGTGGGCCGTCGTTTGGAAGAGGGTGCATGCACGTTCGAACTCGATCATGGCGGGATGTGCCAGAGGAATGGTCGGAGCGGAGACAACAAGAGTGCCCATTGTCAACTTGATAAGCCAAAGTGAGCCCCGAGGATATGAAAAGACTGTGATATTGAGGACTTACAGCCGCAGAGAATGCATGTGCCCATGCAGTTCTCGTTCTTGAGACAATAACAGGATGGTAACTATACATTGTTCCCAGGGCTGAAAGGATGTTCTGCGCGCTTTGATAGCTGTCCCGGGAAAGTCAAGCAATGAGACTAAATATGTAAGGGGTCACTTACACAGTCCTCACAGAAAATGCGTAAGCATGTTCAAGTGGATCGTACGGTCTTTCTCGCACAGCCTGCATAAAGAACCATCGATGCAAATGTAATAAAGCTGCAAAATTTCAATATCCAATGAATACTTTAACTAAGATCGTCTCTCACCGGACTCGTGCAAAATAATCCTAGCCATACACTGCATACCCGTCAACCTCGTCCTGCCTAATTTCTGATACATCGCCCCCTTCGTCGACGGCCACCGCAATGGGGGCGGAACAGGGTGGTGTCGAATCTGTTTATCCAACGTCAAGATCTTAGAATAGGTAACATCTTTTGATCGGAACGCCTGGTCGGCTACAGTATTCACAACATCTGTAAAGTGAATTTTCCAACCGAGCCCTGTAGAAGAACACTTAGAATGATTTATGTGGGGTAACGCGGGAAAAAGTACACACAGACAGTTCCGTCGGCCTCACGCGCATCCGGACTTTGGAATGCCTCTTCATAAGGTTGTTTTGTATCCTCAATCATAGAAGTGATGGCAAGCCGTCCCGACGCAAACGCCTGATAGAAGGTCGACTGAATACTCCCAATAAAGGGTGGGAAATTGCTTCCATACCTGCCATTGCTCGATACTTTTCATTTCCCAGAATGCGACCCGCCGGACATCTGCTTCTATTCCCTCGATATTGAGCTTTTTTGGATCCCGGTCTTGATAGGAGGTTAACCCATGAAGGGGAAAGATTTGGTGAAAGACTTACTAAGGAGGGCTAATTCACAAGAAGTTTGTAATACACCCCAGAGTAAAGGGCGGTAGGCATGTGTCCGATGACCTGCCAGAGTTTGATACCACATCATTAGAGTCTTAATTAAACTGAATGAGTCTCGATAAGGGGAACATAGGATCCAGGACATACCATCGATTGAATAGCATATACGGTTGGATGATCATAAATCGGTCGAACACACATCGCAGCTCTTCCGAGAATATAGTATTCTTCGGACTCACGAGGCACAAGCGGTTGGTCAAAGTCGAAAAAAGCCCCTACACAAAACACCATAAATAGCACGGAGAGTCTATCCGCCGAAATGGTATCCAGGGAGGGTTCATCATTTGGATAGCAAGCCGTCAGGACACTGTGCAGAAAATCCTCTTTATGGACAGGATCGACACTGCAAATGGCTAGATGAAGATCATACCAAATGAGATTGAGTTGTAAGCGATACGTACCTCCAGGCACCCTGTTCAAAATATGATTGCACAAGAAACTGAGCTCGTGGGTATGGAGGCAATTGTGGAAGGAAATCCCCCACGTCGGTTCGAATGGAATCTGGTGGAAAGGGAAACAACGTGCTGAGTAAAATGAGGTCCGGTGGAAGGCTCGAAGCGGTGGGTTGATATTGCTGGAAAGAGGGACGTGTTGGACTCTTAGGATCAGGGCTCTGGGGAATAGAGTGGGCGACGGAAAATAAGAAATGCAAGTCTGAACGAACCGTCAAAAGATACTGGCAAAGTTGCACGATCAACATTCTGAAAAGTAGGAAAGGCGATCAGAGACTCACTTCGGATGTGGCAGATGCTTCGTGAAAGGTGATTTCTCCGCGATCTCCTATTGAGAACGTGCCAAATGCCTTGATTATGTCCTCTTCTGGGGTCAAGACTGGTTTCTTTGGCTGGGTATTCACCACAGGATGCATGACCTGATCACCGTCTTCTCGGAGAAGAGGATGGGGCTCTGTAGAGACTAGAGATTGCAGCTGCTCTATTGCGTTTTTCAGTTTTGTAATCCGCGAGCTCATCTCTCCAATCTTCTCGTGCATGACGAGCCGCTCATTCTTTGTGGACCTAATCAAGGTAGTAGTCGCGTTAGGGACGCGTCGGATAGTAGGAATGGTGACTCACCGCATCCCCTTTGTAAACACACCTGCAAATAACATGAGTAACAGAAAGTTGAGGGTATACTGACGCGCGTACCGTCGGGGCAGATATCTGTGTGCGAGCGGCATAGACGTTAGAGGGACCCAGCCAAGGTAACCAAGCTCTCACCTGCGCAGCTGTCATGCAAGATGCCAAAGACAAGAATAAGTAAGTGACAAGATGTTATATGAGAGAAGGCAGAACGGACCCGCGTTTGCGACAGTTCTGACATGGCCACTTTCTAGGAGTGATGTGAGAAGGCGATCGTGCGCTGAGGCATGACGGCATTACCTCTCGCAGCCCAACTTGAGCCTTCGACACTCTCTACAGCCTCGTTTGCGGGCGACGTCGTCGTTGTTGGAGGTCATGGAGGGAAGGAAAGAGGCGAGTGGGAGGTTGAACTACCCGAAGTGGCTGAGCGACGGAATGCACGTGAGAGCCAATTCTTAGGAGACAACTCCATATCGTGCAAGAAGCAGGAGATTCCTACGGATTGCAAAATTAAATATTTTATTTTTATTTAAACCGAAGTCGAATTCGAATTACTTACTCTCAAGACTAATCTCAATCGGTCTCGGGTATAGACTCGATACTGGCGTGTCTAAGTTGCTTCCTCCTTTGTACTTAGAGGACCAATCACGGGCGCTTACCGCTTTGATTTTTCGATCGCACACATCCTGAGTGCGTATGCAAGCTATCACTTCGTCTCAGCAAGCTTCGAATGTAAGTTCTCTCATCCGCTGTCATCGCCGTC
>Ga0157379_10003479_pt1 | contig 13332 bp, 14 predicted proteins | sample S25metaG_FD_121802 | JGI IMG/M metagenome (GOLD analysis project Ga0157379, IMG submission 121802) | Switchgrass rhizosphere microbial communities from Kellogg Biological Station, Michigan, USA - S2-5 metaG | ecosystem: Host-associated > Plants > Roots > Rhizosphere > Soil | place: USA... | reverse complement strand
CGCGCATGCATCGACGTCGGCTGGGCGAGCGTGCGCTTCAACTTCCGCGGCGTCGGTGGATCCGAAGGCGCGTGGGACGCCGGCGTCGGCGAGGTCGACGACGCGCTCGCCGTCATCGCCGACTGGCGCCGCCGCGACGAGTACGCCGGCAAGCCGCTGCTGCTCGGCGGCTTCTCATTCGGCGCCTACGTCGCCGTCGAGGCGGCGTCGCGCCTGCCGGCCGACGCCAGGCCGCGCCGCATCGTCCTCGTCGGCCCGTCGACCGAGAAGCAGGCGGTGCGCACGGTGCCGCCGGATACGATCGTCGTCCACGGCGAGGAGGACGAGCTCGTCCCGCTCGCCGCGGCGCTCGCCTGGGCGCGGCCGCAAGGCCTGCCGGTGATCGTCTTTCCCGGCGTCGGCCACTTCTTCCACGGCCAGATCGCGCTGCTGAAGAAGGTCCTCGTCCGCGAGCTGCGCGATCTCGCGGTTTCCTGACTGCTCTCTCTCACTCCATCCGCAATGCTTCTGTCTCGTCCGCTCGCACGCGCCTTCCTGGCCGCCATCCTCGTCTTGTTCACCGCTGCCGCCGCCGCGCAGGCGCTGCAGCCCCCCGAGGTCGCCGCCAAGAGCTATCTCGTCGTCGACCTCACGACCAAGCAGACGCTGGCCGAGCGCGACGCCGACGCCCACTACGACCCGGCGTCGCTGACCAAGCTGATGACCGCCTACCTCGTCTTCCAGGCGCTCAAGGACAAGAAGCTGACGCTCGAGCAGACGCTGCCCGTCTCCAAGCTCGCCTGGTCCGAACGCAAGGGCGGCGGCTCGCTGATGTTCATCGACACGACGATGACGCCCAGGGTCGACGAGCTGCTCAAGGGCCTGATCGTGCAGAGCGGCAACGACGCCGCGGTCGCGCTCGCCGAGGCGGTCGGCGGCAGCGTCGACGTCTTCGTCGCGGGGATGAATCGGCAGGCGCAGGCCTGGGGCCTGAAGAACACCAGCTTCAAGAACGTCACCGGGCTCACCGAGCCCGGCCACTACAGCAGCGCGCGCGACATGGCGACGATCGCCGCGCGCATCATCAGCGACTTCCCCGAGTACTTTCCGTACTACTCGATCAAGGAATACAAGTACAACAACATCGCGCAGCCGAACCGCAACCTCCTGCTGCGCCGCGACCCGACGGTCGACGGCATGAAGACCGGCTTCACCGACGCCGCCGGCTACTGCCTGCTGGCGACGGCGGCGCGCGAGTTCCCGAACCTCGGGCCCGCCGGCGGCGCCGGCAAGCGCCGGATCATGACCGTGGTCCTCAACACGACCTCGATGGAGGCGCGCGCCAACGAGAGCCAGAAGCTCCTCAACTGGGGCTTCCAGGCGTTCGACACCGTGCGGCTGTTCGACGACGGCAAGCCGATCGTCACGCCGCAGGTCTGGAAGGGCACCGCCAACGTCGCCAAGCTCGGGCCGAGCGGCGCCCTCTACATCAGCGTGCCGAAGGGCGAGGGCGCGAAGCTGCAGACCAAGATCGAGCGCACCGACCCGCTGATCGCGCCGCTCGCCAAGGGCCAGAAGGTCGGCAAGATCCTGGTCGCGACCGCGTCCGGCGCGCCGGTCGCCGACGTCCCCCTCGTCGTCATGGAGCCGGTCGAGGAGAGCGGCATCCTTGGCCGCGCCTGGGACGCGCTCCGGCTCTGGATCAAGTAAAACTGGCGCCATGCAGGTCCATCTGCCCGAAACGCTCTGCTACCTGAACGGCGAATACCTGCCGCTCGCCGAGGCGAAGGTCTCGGTGCTCGACCGCGGCTTCGTCTTCGGCGACGGCATCTACGAGGTCGTCCCGGTCTACGCGAGGAAGCTGTTCCGCTTCGACGAGCACATGGCGCGGCTCGGCCGCAGCCTCGCAAAGCTGCGGATCGCCAACCCGCACACGCGCGACCAGTGGCTCGAGCGCTGCAGGAAGCTCATCGCGGCGCTCGCCGAGCGCGGCGGCGCGACCGACCAGCTCATCTACCTGCAGGTGACGCGCGGTGTCGCGCTGCGCGACCACGTCATGCCGCTCGGCATCGAGCCGACGGTGTTCATGATGGCGAGCGCGATGAAGCCGCCTTCGGGCGAGCAGCGCCACCACGGCGTCGCGTGCATCAGCGCGCGCGACTTCCGCTGGGAGCGCGGCGACATCAAGAGCACGTCGCTGCTCGGCAACGTGCTGGCGCGGCAGATGTCGGCCGACCGCGATGCGGTCGAGACGATCATGTTCCGTGCCGGCCACCTGACGGAGGCTTCGGCGTCGAACGTGTGGATCGTCCACGAAGGCGCGCTGCTCGGGCCGCCGAAGAGCGAGCACGTCCTCGAGGGGATCCGCGTCGAGCTGATGAAGGAGCTCTGCGAGGAGTGCGGCATCGCCTACAACCTGCGGCCGATCGCCGAGTCCGAGGTCACCGCCGCCGACGAAATCCTGCTCAGCTCGGCGACCAAGGAGATCCTGCCCGTGACCTCGCTCGACGGCGACGCCGTCGGCCACGGCGCGCTGCGCGGCAAGCCCGGGCCGGTGTACGGGCGCCTCTACGAGGCGTACCAACGCGCCAAGCTGACGCAGTCGATCTGACCGCGCGGCGACTTGCCGATCGCCGCGCCGGCACCATCTGGGGCGGATGAACACGACGATGCGAGAGATCCCCGCCGAGCAGTCGCTGATCGAGTATCCGTGCCGGTTCCCGATCAAGGTGATGGGCGTCAACGCCGACGGCTTCGTCCACGCGGTGACCGAGATCGCGCGCCGTTTCGATCCCGACTTCGACGCCGCCGGCATCGAGCTCAGGCCGAGCAGCGGCTCGAAGTACCTCGGCGTCACGATCACCATCAACGCGACGAGCCGCGACCAGCTCGACGAGCTGTACCGGACGCTGTCGACGCATCCGATGGTCAAGGTCGTGCTCTGAGCACTCCGTCGGGCCGATGATCGTCAAGGTGCTCGGCCCGCTCGCGTACGAGCGCGCGCTCGACGCGATGCGCGAGTTCACGGCGGCCCGCGACGACGACGCCGCCGACGAGATCTGGCTGTGCGAGCACCCGCCCGTTTTCACGCAGGGCGTCGCCGGCCGCGACGAGCACGTCCTCGACGCCGGCGACATCGCCGTCGTCCGCAGCGACCGCGGCGGCCAGGTCACGTACCACGGCCCGGGACAGGTCGTCGGCTACGCGCTCGTCGACCTGAAACGTCTCGGCATCTACGTCAAGGAGTACGTCTTTCGCCTCGAGCAGGCACTGATCAAGACGCTCGAGACGTTCGCGGTGACCGGCCACCGCGTCCGCGGCCAGCCGGGCGTCTACGTCCGCCTCGACGCGCCGTCCGGCCACGCCGTGCTGCCGCCGGTGGACGCGGGCGATCCCTTCGCGGGGCTCGGCAAGATCGCGGCGATCGGCGTCAAGGTGAGCCGCCACCGCACGTATCACGGCGTCGCGCTCAACGTCGCAATGGACCTGGCGCCGTTCGCGCGCATCGACCCGTGCGGCCACCGCGGGCTGAGAACGATCGATCTTTCTACAATCGGCGTTCGCGCCTCGTGGGACGAGGTCGCGTCCACGCTCGGCACCAAGCTCTCTGCCTACCTCAGCCCGCGATGACGATCCCGGCGACCTACGATCCGAGCGCCAAGCAGAAGGCCGAGGCGAAGACCTCGCGCATCCCGATCCCGATCGTGCCCGCCGGCGAGGTGCTGAAGAAGCCCGACTGGATCCGCGTCAAGGCAGGCTCGGCGAGCTCGCGCTTCTACGAGATCAAGAAGATCCTGCGCGAGCATCGCCTGCACACGGTGTGCGAGGAAGCGTCGTGCCCGAACATCGGCGAATGCTTCGGCAAGGGCACGGCGACGTTCATGATCATGGGCGACAAGTGCACGCGGCGCTGTCCGTTCTGCGACGTCGGCCACGGCCGCCCCGACCCGCTCGACGCCGACGAGCCGGTCAACCTCGCGAAGACGATCGCCGCGCTGCAGCTGAAGTACGTCGTCATCACCAGCGTCGACCGCGACGACCTCCGCGACGGCGGTGCCGCGCACTTCGTCGCCTGCATCGAGAAGACGCGCGAGCTGTCGCCCGCGACGCGGATCGAGATCCTGACGCCGGACTTCCGCGGCCGCATGGACCGTGCGCTCGAGATCCTGCGCGCGGCGCCGCCCGACGTGATGAACCACAACCTGGAGACCGCGCCGCGCCTCTACCGGCAAGCGCGGCCGGGCTCTGACTACGCGTTCTCGCTCAACCTGCTGAAGCGCTTCAAGGAGCTCGTGCCCGGCGTGCCGACCAAGAGCGGCGTCATGGTCGGCCTCGGCGAGACCGACGACGAGATCCTGCAGGTCATGCGCGACCTGCGCGCGCACGACGTCGACATGCTGACGATCGGCCAGTACCTCGCACCGAGCGCGCACCACCTGCCGGTGCGCCGCTACGTCGATCCGGCGACGTTCGCGATGTTCGAGCGCGAGGCGCAGGCGATGGGCTTCAGCCACGCCGCCGTCGGCGCGCTCGTCCGCTCGAGCTACCACGCCGACCAGCAGGCGCATGCCGCGGGCATCGGCGCGTAGCGACGCGTGAGCGCCGCGCCCGCCGAGCCGGCGCTCGTCTGCGGCAACTGCCGCCAGCCGATGCAGCGCATCGCGCTCGCGGGCCACTACGGCCTCGCCGTCGAGCTCGACCTCTGCCGCCATTGCGATCTGGTCTGGTTCGACGGCACCGAGACCGCGCAGCTGAGCGGCCCGGCGCTACTCGAGCTGATCAGCGCGATGGCCGCGTCGCAGACGCTGCCGCACGAGCTGCTCCGCGACGGCGCGCGCTGCCCGCGCTGCGACGGCGCGCTCCAGCTCGTCCACAACCAATCGCGCTGGGGCCGCTCCTCGCAGCTGCAGTGCCGGCGTCGCCACGGCGCGTACCAGTCGTTCGCGCAATTCCTGCAGGAAAAGGGGCTGCTGCGGGCGATGTCGACGATCGATCGCGCCCGGCTGCTGCGCGACCGCGGCGCCATCGAGTGCGTCAATTGCGGCGGCGCGATCGGCAAGGGCGACGAGCTCTGCCCGTGGTGCAAGTCGATCCCGAGCCTGCTCGACGTCGCCCGTCTCGCGCACGCGCTCGACCCGCTCGAGACGATCGAGGCCCCCGCCGTCTACCGCACTCCCGAGCACCAGGGCGCGCTGCAGTGCGCGGCGTGCGGCGCGGCGCTGCCGGCGGGCGAGACGATCGGCTGCCCGCAGTGCGGCGCGACGCTCGCGATCACGAGCCTCGCCGATGCCAACGCGCAGGTGCAGGCGCTCGCGCCGGCGCTGCGCGCCGCCGCCGCGCGGCCATCGCCCGAGGTCGTCCGCCGTCGTCTCGACGCGCTCGCGGCCGACCTGCCGCGGCGCCGCGAATGGGCGACCGCGATGCAGGCCGAAGCCGACGCGCAGCGCGGCCACACCGTGGACCGCACCGACTGGAGCGAGCTTTCCGCGCGCTGGCGGATCCCGGCGATCGTCGGCGCCGTCGCGTTCGTGGCCTGGATCGGATGGCACGCGCTGCGACGCTGATGTCGGTGCGCGCCTTCGGCCTGCGCCGCCGCGCTCCGTGACCGGAACGCTCTGCGCGCTCGCGGCGATCGCGCTCTGGGCGACGCTCGCCTCGCTCGGCGTCCTGCTCGCGCACGTGCCGCCGTTCCTGCTCACCGGGCTCGCGCTCGTGATCGGCAGCGTGCCCTCGTGGCCGCTGGTTCGCCAGTGGCGCCTGCCGCCGTCGACGCTGCTGCTCGGCATCTACGGCCTGTTCGGCTACCACCTGCTGCTCTTCATCGCGCTCAGGAGCGCGCCGCCGCTCGCCGCGAACCTCGTCAACTATCTCTGGCCGCTTCTCATCGTCGTGCTCGCGCCGGTGATCCTGCCCGGCCTGCGGCTGACGGCGCTGCACGTCGTCGCCGCGCTCGCCGGCTTCGCCGGCGCGGCGCTGGCGATCGTCGGCGGCCGCAGCCTCGGCGGCGAGCTGTCGTGGGGCTACCTCGCAGCGGCCGGGTCGGCGATCGTGTGGGCGACGTACTCGCTCGGCACGCAGCGCGTCGCGCGCTTCCCGACCGCGGCGATCGGCCTGTTCGGGCTCGTCTCCGGCGCGCTCGCGCTCGCCTGCCACGCCGCGTTCGAGCCTGCGGTCGCGCTGTCGGCGGGCGACTGGGTGCTGATCGTCCTCATCGGCGCGGGCCCGCTCGGGGCGGCGTTCTTCTTCTGGGACGCGGCGCTGAAGCGCACCGACCCGCGCCGGGTCGGCCTGCTCAGCTACCTGACGCCGCTTGCCTCGACGCTGTTGCTCGCAGCGACCACCGGCCGCGCGTTGACGCCCTCGCTCGCCGTCGCGACGCTGCTGATCGTCGGTGCCGCGCTGGTCGGCCTGCGCACACGATGAGGCACGCCCGGCCGACAATCGTCGGCGGAGGTGACCCATGCAGCGACGCCGCGTCTTTGTCCTCATCGCCGGAGCGACGCTCGCCGTCGCCGATCGCGTGCGCGCGGCCGATCCGAGCAATGCCGACGCTGCCGCCGGCATCCGCGTCGCGCTCGAGCGCGGCGCGAACGCAGCGGTCGGCGCGCTCGGCCGGCCGGACGGCTTTCTCGGCAATCCGCAGGTGAAGATCCCGCTGCCCGGCCATCTCGAGGACGCGGCGAAGGTGCTTCGCTTCACCGGCCAGCAGCGCCGCGTCGACGAGCTCGTGACGGCGATGAACCGCGCCGCCGAAGCCGCCGTCCCGGAGGCGAAGCCGATGCTCGTCGCCGCGGTGAAGTCGCTGACGGTGAGCGACGCCCGCGCGATCGTCACCGGCGGCGACGACTCGGTGACGCGCTTCTTCGCCGACAAGACGCGCGCGCCGCTCGCCGAGCGGTTCCTGCCGATCGTCAAGCGCCACACCGAAAGCGTCGACCTCGCCGGCCGCTACAACGCAGTCGCCGGCCAGGCCGCGCAGGCCGGTCTCCTGCACGGCGATGCCGCGACGGTCGAGCGCTACGTCACCGGCAAGGCGCTCGACGGCCTCTACTTCATGATCGGCGAGGAAGAGAAGAAGATCCGGCGCGACCCGATCGCGACCGGCAGCGCGATCCTGTCGCGCGCCTTCGCGCGCTAGCCGCCTCAGAGGCCGCGCGAGAGCTCGAACATCAGCGCCGCCGGCAGCGAGCTGGCGACGACGTCGCGGCCGATCCGCGCCATCTGCGCCCCGTTGGTTCCCGACATCTCGAACGTCGCGCCCTGCTCGAGGATCTCGATGAAGACGAAGTCGGGCACCTCGGCGAGGATCTCGTCGCGGAAATGGCTGAAGCGCGCGCCCTTCAGGATCGAATCGATGATGATCGCGTGCGGCAGGCCTTCGCGGCAAAAGGTCGCCGCCTCCTCGATCGAGGCGACGAAGTCGACCAGCATGCTCATGTTGCGCAGCGCGTCGCGGATCAGCACGCGCACTTCGCGGCGCGACGCGACGACGAGGACGTGGCTGCCGGCGAGCGCCTTCGAGTTGCTCGACTGCGGGCCGCCGTCGTCGATCTCGGTCGCCGACAGGCCGACCATGTCCTCGCCCGCGGTCTTCGGGAACTCGACGACGAGCGCCGTGTTGCCGCCGACGTCCTTGCGGTCGACGACGAGTCCCATCGTCCACGCCGTCTGCTCGATCAGCCGCCAGGTCAGCGAGTCGAGGCGAGGGGACGCTTCGGTCGTCACGCTCTCGTCGACCTGGTCGGCAGGCCGGTTGGCGAACCTGCACGTCAGCCGTGCGTGCACCGGCCACGTCTTGAAGTCGACGACGAAGCCGATGTGCGCATGGGCGTTGGCGAGCGCCCAGTCGAGGATCGCGTTGAGCAGGCTGAAGAGGAGCGAGCCGTCGACGATCACGCGCGCCGGCTTCATCTCGTGCTTGAGCGCGATGCCGCGCGCCTGCGTCTCGCGGGTGCGCAGTGCGAGCACGCTCTTCAGCACCTCCTCGAGCTGCAGCACCTCGTCGGACTGCTTGACCTTGCCCGATGCGAAGCGCGTCAGCTGCTGGCCGATCATTCCCGCCTGGCGCGCGCGCTCGATCTCGTCGCGCAGCGCGCGCAGGCTGGCGCGATCGATCTTGCCGGTCGCGGTGAGGCCGTGGATGCGCTCGAGCGCGGCGGTCAGCGGTTCGGCGATCTCGACGCCGAGCTGCGAGACGAGGTCGTGCCAGCGCTGCTCCTCGCCGTCGTCGACCGTGTCGCGCGGCTGGCTGCGGCGTGCCTCGGCGGTGTGTTTGCCGGTGGACATGGGCGACGATTCTCGAACGTTCGCTCGCGGCGTGTGGCATGTCGCGCGCGCGGGCGCGTCACGAACCGGCGCCGCGGCTGGCGCGGCGTCTCTCTCCCTGGTTCACTGCGACCTGCAAGTGTCGACCGCGCGCGCGGCGACTGCCAGCGTGGCGCACGCCGGCTGGCCAGACCGTGTCACGAAGTGGCGAAATGTGACAAGTTGTTCACGCTTTTCGGGCCCGGTGGCCGTCGACGCTCAGATCGCGCCGGCGTGGCGCAGCGCGGCGATCGCGTCGCGGTCGAGTCCGAGCTCGGCGAGGACGGCGTCGGTGTCGGCGCCCAGCAGCGGCGGTGCGCTGCGGTAGCGCACCGGCGTCGCGGCGAGCTTGAGCGGGCTGGCGACGAGGCGCACGTCGCCCGCCAGCGGGTGCGGCAGGTCGACCGTCATCGCGCGGTGCCGCACGTGCGGGTCGGCGAAGACCTCGGCGAGGTCGTTGATCGGACCGGCCGGCACCTTGGCCGCCTCGAGCTCGGCGAGCCAGGCGGCGCGCGGACGCTGCCTCAGCTTCGCGGCGAGGAGCGGGACGAGAAGGTCGCGATGGCGCACCCGCGCTGCGTTGCGCGCGAAGCGCGGGTCGGACGCGAGCTCGCCGCAGCCGGCGACCGCGCACAGGCGTGCGAACTGGCCGTCGTTGCCGACGGCGAGGATCAGATGGCCGTCGGCGACTTCGAAGACCTGGTACGGCACGATGTTCTGGTGCGCGTTGCCGGCGCGTTGCGGCGCAACGCCGCTCGCCAGGTAGCCGGCGCCGAGGTTGGCGAGCATCGCGACCTGCGTGTCGAGCAGCGCCATGTCGATCGCCTGGCCCTGGCCGGTGCGGTCGCGGTGGCGGAGCGCCGCCAGGATCGCGACCGTCGCGTACATGCCGGTGAAGAGATCGGCGACGGCGACGCCGACCTTCTGCGGCCCGCCTCCGGGTGCATCGTCGGCGATCTCGGCGCGCGACGGTCCGGTCACGCTCATCAGGCCGCCCATGCCCTGGATCGCGTAGTCGTAGCCGGCGCGCTCGCGGTACGGCCCGGTCTGGCCGAAGCCGGTGATCGAGCAGTAGACGAGCCTGGGATTGCGCGCGAGCAGGCTCGTCGCGTCGAGGCCGTGGCGGGCGAGGTCGCCGACCTTGAAGTTCTCGACCAGGACGTCGGCGCGATCGACGAGGCGGTGCACGAGATCGGCACCGGCGGGGGCAGCGATGTCGATCGTCACCGAGCGCTTGTTGCGGTTGGTGCCGAGGTAGTACGCCGCCTCCGCGGTCTCCCGGCCGTCGCGGTCGCGCAGGAACGGCGGGCCCCAGCCGCGCGTGTCGTCGCCTCCCGGGGTGCCGCCCTTCGCCGGCCGCTCGACCTTGATGACTTCGGCACCGAGATCGGCGAGCACCTGCGTCGACCACGGTCCGGCGAGGACGCGCGAGAGGTCGACGACGCGAACCCCGTCGAGAGCCATCGGCGCTGGCGGAGGGGCGGTCATGCCGCGATTGTCGGCGAGCCGGATAATCGTCGGATGCAGAGCGACTGCGCGTGGCGGCCGGACTTGCGGCACGCCGCCACCGCTGCGGTCGCGCTCGTCGCCTGCTCGCCGACCTTCGACTGGCGCGAGGCGCGCCCCGAAGGCAGCGGCGCCGTGGCGATGTTCCCGTGCCGGCCGCAGCAGCAGCGGCGCGACGTGACGCTGGCGGGCGGCGTTGTCGCGATGCGGCTGCACGCGTGCAGCGCCGGCGGCGCCAGCTTCGCGCTGGCGACGCTCGATGCCGGCGACCCGCAGCAAGTGACGCCCGATCTCGCGGCGCTGCGCGCGCAGTTGCTCGCCAACCTCGGCGGCGCTGCGGCCGAGGAGCGGCCGTGGTCGGTCGCCGGTGCGACCGCGAACCCCGAAACCGTCCGCCTGCACCTCGTCGGCAAGCGTCCCGACGGCAGCCGTGTCGTCGCTGACGCCGCCTTGTTCGTTAGAGGACTCACGCTGTACCAGGCGACCGTGCTGGGCAGCGACGACGCTCCCGGCCGCGAGGCGGTCGACACCTTCTTCGGCGCGATCCGCCTTCCCTGAGCCGACCACCTTCCGAATGCCCGGCCTCCTCATCCTCGCCCACGCGCCGCTCGCCTCGGCGCTGAAAGCCGTCGCCGAGCACACCTTTCCCGACTGCGCAAGTCAGCTGGCCGCGCTCGACGTGCTGCCGACGATGTCCGTGGAAGAGATCGAGTCGATCGGTCGTGTGATGCTCGAGCAGCTGGCGACGCCGGACGCGCTGATCTTCACCGACGTCTTCGGCGCGACGCCGTGCAATGTCGCGCAGCGGCTCGCCGACGGCGTCCACGTCAAGGTCGTCGCCGGCGTCAATGTGCCGATGCTCTGGCGGACGCTGTGCTACCCGGCCGACACGCTCGAATCGCTCGTCGCGCGCGCGCTCGCCGGGGCGACGCAGGGCGTGATGGCGGTGGCGACCGCGCGACCGCAAACCCAGACGCTCAGGTCACGCGGCCATGGCGACAGCGATCGTCAAGATCAATAACAAGCTCGGCCTGCACGCGCGCGCGTCGGCCAAGCTGAGCAAGCTCGCAGGAAGCTTTCGCAGCGAAGTCTCGCTGTCGCGCAACGGCCGCCGCGTGAACGCCAAGAGCATCATGGGCGTGATGATGCTGGCGGCCGGCCTGGGTGCCGAGGTCGAGATCGAGACCGAGGGCGACGACGCGGACGCGGCGATGGCTGCGCTCCGCGCGCTGATCGACGACAAGTTCGGCGAAGGCGAGTAGCCGGGATCGCGCGGCGGATCGCGTGCCGCGGACGCCGGCCCGCGTCGTGCTTTCGTCGCTCGGCAGCCATCTTCGGCTGCTAGGATCGATCCATGAGTTTCCAGCTCTTCGGGCTGCCGGTGTCGCGAGGCATCGCGATCGGCCGGGCCGTGCTGGTCGCCTCGGGCCGCGTCGACGTCGCGCACTACTACGTCGCCGCCGAGGACGTCGACGCCGAGGTCGAGCGGCTGCGCAGCGCTCGCAACGCCGTCTCGCGCGAGCTCCACGCGATGAAGCGCGATCTGCCGGCGGAAGCTCCCGCCGAGCTTTCCGCGTTGCTCGACGTGCACCTGATGCTGCTTCACGACGAGACGCTCACCGGAGCCGCGAAGCAGTGGATCCGCGAACGCCACTACAACGCCGAATGGGCGCTGTCGGCCCAGCTCGAGGTCCTCGCACGCCAGTTCGACGAGATGGAGGACGAGTACCTGCGCGAACGCAAGGCCGACCTCGAGCAGGTCGTCGAGCGCCTGATGGGTGCCCTGACGCGCGCTGCCGAGGGGCCGCTGCCGGTCGACCAGGCCGCGACCTCGGAGCACGCCGGCGAAGACCCGCTCGTGCTCGTCGCCGCCGACATCTCGCCGGCGGACATGCTGCAGTTCAAGGGCGGCGTCTTCCTCGGCTTCGTCACCGACGTCGGCGGCAAGACGTCGCACACCGCGATCGTCGCCCGGAGCATGGACATTCCGGCGGTCGTCGGCGCGCGCGAGGCGAGCCGGCTGATCCGGCAGGACGACTGGGTCGTCATCGACGGCGACGCCGGCGTCGTCATCGTCGACCCGACGCCGCCGGCGATCGAGGAGTACCTCGCCATCAAGCGCAAGCGCGAGGCCGGGCGGGCGCGGCTCGCGCGGCTGCGCCACCTGCCCGCGCTGACGCGCGACGGCGAGCGCGTCGAGCTGCAGGCCAACATCGAGCAGCCCGAAGACGTCGCCGCGGCGCTCGCCGCCGGCGCGGTGGGCATCGGGCTCTTCCGCAGCGAGTTCCTGTTCATGAACCGCGACGGCGAGCTGCCCGGCGAGGACGAGCAGTACGAGGCGTATCGCGCCGTCGTCCAGGGCATGCGCGGCCGTCCGGTGACGATCCGCACGGTCGACATCGGCGCCGACAAGGAGATCGAGCGCATGTCGGCGACCGAGCTACGCCACGAGCATGTCCTCAATCCGGCGCTCGGCCTGCGCGCGATCCGCTGGAGCCTGTCGGAGCCCGCGATGTTTCGCCAGCAGCTGCGAGCGATGCTGCGCGCAGCCGCGCACGGGCGCGTCCGCATCCTGCTTCCCATGGTCGGGCAGCTGAGCGAGGTGCGGTTGACGCTCGAGGCGCTCGCCCGCGCTCGCCAGCAGCTCGAGGACGCCGGCCGTTCCTACGGACCGGTCGAGCTCGGCGCGATGGTCGAGGTGCCCGCGGCAGCACTCGTGCTGCCGAGCTTCCTCCGCCACTTCGACTTCGCGTCGATCGGGACGAACGACCTCATCCAGTACACGCTGGCCATCGACCGCGCCGACGAAGCGGTCGCCCACCTCTACAACCCTTGGCACCCCGCGGTGCTCCAGCTCGTCGCGCAGACCGTGGCCTGCGCGACGCGGATGCGCAAGGACGTGAGCGTCTGCGGCGAGATGGCAGGCGACCCGGCGTTCACCGAGCTGCTGCTCGGCATGGGCTTGCGCAATTTCTCGATGCATCCATCGCAGATCCTGACGATCAAGGAACGGGTGCTCGGCATCGATGCGCGCCGATGGGCCGAGGCACTCCCGCAGGTGCTCGCCGCCGACGATCCGGAGCGCGAGGTTGCGGCCGTTGCGGCCGAGATCGCGGCGCCGCCGGGTGGCCCGCTGGTAGCGCGCGCGACTGCGTTGTAGCCTCCGGGCGCCCGCGAATAGCGTGCAGCGCTGCCCATCGTTGCGGGCGGCGTCGCGCGATCGATCCTTTACCTCGTCGAGTGCTCTGGCTTGACATGCGGCTTCGAAACGTGCCAGAATCGCGGTCTTCGCTGATTGCTGCGCGGGCGGTTGTCCGACGCAGCGTTCCAGCCGGCCGCAAGGCCTCCGCTCTTTAAAAACTGACAGCCGATAAGTGTGGGCGTTCGAGGCGAGTGCCTTGGGTCCTAGTGACCCGAGGTCCACTCAACGTCACTTCGGTGACGGGGACCTCAAACGCTCATGAAGTGAAGTTCACTTCAATTCATTGAGCAACATTCAAGATCGAACTGAAGAGTTTGATCCTGGCTCAGATTGAACGCTGG
>Ga0157379_10003478_pt1 | contig 13332 bp, 10 predicted proteins | sample S25metaG_FD_121802 | JGI IMG/M metagenome (GOLD analysis project Ga0157379, IMG submission 121802) | Switchgrass rhizosphere microbial communities from Kellogg Biological Station, Michigan, USA - S2-5 metaG | ecosystem: Host-associated > Plants > Roots > Rhizosphere > Soil | place: USA... | reverse complement strand
TCATGAGTAATCTCCTTTGCTATTAAAGTCGTGGACTGTTAGCGACGATAAGTGACTGTCAACGTGTCGGATGACAACGTAGCGCTACGTTAAGTTTCCGACTTCGCTGGCGTCTGTAGGCGCGGGCCGCGTCGGCCATGCTCGTCGCTCCGACTTCGCTGGTTATGTGCTGGTTATGCCGCGTGCCGGTGCTGCTTCAGCAACACCTTCATCGCCGCCGTCAATGAATTACCACTCTGTGCGTACTCCTGCCAAGGGCATTGTTTCTGTAGCAACGCCCACGCGCTATGGACAGTGAACCGCGCAGGATCGAGACCGCGACGCACCTGTGTCCATAACAGCGGCATCGATACGGGCGCACCGCTGCGCGCACGTGGCGATAACGGCGCCACTGCAGTTGCCAGCCGATCATTGCGCAGATAATCGAGAAATATTTTCCCCTTTCGCTGGGCTTTGGACATGTTGATCAAGTAGCGCTGCGGATGATCGCCAACCATTTGCGCGCATAGCGTTTGTGAAAACAGTTTCGCCGTACGCCAATCGAGGTGATTCGATTTTGCTTTCGACACACTCAACGGCACCACCACATGCAGGCCTTTGCCGCCGGTGGTTTTGCAGAACGATGTCATGCCAATCTGTTGCAAGCGATCGCGCAACTCCAGCGCCGCATCGATCACCGCATCGAACGCCACTTCCGGCGCAGGATCGAGATCGAACACCAGACGACCCGGTGTCTCCGGCGCGTCCGGTACGCCATTGCCGGGATGCAATTCCAATGCGCCGAGTTGCGCCACGCCCAGCAGGGCCTCATGACTATCGATCATGAGGTACGGTTGATGATCGCCGGCCAACTTGATGGTATGTAAATTACCGGCGGCGCTGCGCATGGCGTGACGTTGAAAAAAATGCTGGCCATTGATGCCATCGGGTGCACGCACGATGGAACACGGTCGACCCTGCACATGCGGCAACATCCAATCCGCGACTTGCTGGTAGTACTGAGCGAGCTGCAGTTTGTTGACTGCGGCTGTAGTTCCTTTCGGCCATAGCACCTTGTCTGCATTAGTGATGCGTCGCAAATCGACCTGTGCCGAATCGTTCTCACCTTGTGACGAGGTACGCTTGCGCACCGGTGCGCGAGTCGTTTGCTCAACCTTGTCGACCAAGTTCTTTGCTGCATTGTTGCGCTTCGGTGTCGCTGGCACTTCCGCTTTGACTTCAGCCGCAGGCTTGTCCTGACGCAGACCTTTGAACGCTGCTTGTCTCACATTACCTCCTCCCGTCCAACCGGCAAATTCGATTTCGGCGACGAGCTCTGGCTTGAGCCAGGTGACATTACTTTCTTGACGAGGCGCGGTGGCGCCATGAAACGGATTAGTCTTGCTGATCAGCGCTTTTAATTTAGGTAGCACCATGCCGCTGGTAGTGGCGCCGAAGCCGGTGCCGACGCGACCGACATACACCAATTTTCCGGCGCGCATCACGCCCACCAGCAATGAACGCAATCGTCCCGCTTCGGTAGTCATGCCGCCGATCACGACTTCATGACCGGCGCGACACTTGGTCTTGATCCAGCGGTCATCGCGGCCCGAGGCGTAGCTCGCATCGGCGCGTTTGGAAATTAATCCTTCCAGATGCATGCGACATGCGGCTTGCAACACCTGATTGCCGTCGCCAGTGACGTGATCAACGTAGCGCAACTGTGCGGGGTTGCCCGCTGTGATGAGCAACTGCTGCAAGCGCTGCTTGCGCTCGAGTAACGGCAAGGGACGTAGATCCTCATCATTAAGGAACAACAGGTCGAATACATAAAACGTGAGCTTGCTGGAATCGTTGTCGGATAGCGCTGCCTGCAACGCGGCGAAGCTGGGCGTGCCGTGTTTGTCCAGCGCCACGACCTCGCCATCGATGATGCAAGGTGGCAACGTTTGCGCAGCGTCGGCGATGTGCTGGAATTTGTCGGTCCAGTCAAGACCCTTGCGAGTGCGCAGCACCGCCTGCTTGTTTGCTACGCGCAATTGCAGACGATAACCGTCGAGCTTGATCTCATGCAGCCAGTCTTCACCGCTGGGTGCTTCGCTCATCAACTTGCACAATGCCGGTTCGATGAACTGCGGCAGATGCTTGACCCGGCGCACTTTGCGTTGCGGCTCATCGACTACGACATCGCGTGATGGCTGCAACGCCTTCGCCGCCACGCGTGTGGTTTTTGTTGCACGCTTGCGGCTTGCTTTCGGCGTGGTGTTGGTAGTGATGGTTTTGGCGATGAAGGGTTTGGGCTTGGCGCCTTTGCCGGCAGCAATCTGCGCCATGCTCCGGCCCGAAGCAATCGATGCATCGAGCGCCAGCAATGCCGTCGCTGCTTGCTGCTCGCGTTTTTGCTGCGCGGCGCTGACAGTTTTGCCAGCTTGTGCATCGCGATGTTTGATCAACAACCAATTGACGCGCTTGCCTTCGCTCTTGCGCATTCGCACCAGTACCCAACTGCCGGTGAGCCGCGTGCCAAACAGTTTGAACTTCAATTCGCCGGCTTTAAGACTGGCTTCGGGTGATCGCGAACCTTCGGGCTGCCAATAACCGCGATCCCATAGTTGCACGGTGCCGCCGCCGTATTCTCCGGCGGGAATGGTGCCTTCGAAATCACCGTAAGCAAGCGGATGATCTTCGACTTCAACCGCCAGACGCTTATCCGCAGGATCGATAGAGGGTCCGCGTGTCACCGCCCATGACTTCATCACGCCGTTTAATTCCAGACGAAAGTCATAATGCAAACGCCGCGCCGCATGCTTCTGCACCACGAAACGCAAGCGTCCATCCTGCGCTGCAGGCGCAGCGACTTTTCCGGAGGGCTCGGCGGTTTTGGAAAAATCGCGCTTGGCGTTATAGAGATCGAGTTGCTGGCGGGCTTTTTTGGTCACGGCATGCTCATGATGAGGTGAGGATGACGAAGTTGAAGTGTGGACAGCGACAGCGAATAGTCCTGCCGGTCAGATGGCCGATACGATGTGGGGTGCGGCTGACCGCGATGCGTAGTGAAAATCACTGTCGGCTGAGAATGGCATGTACACAACACCTCGTCCTACAGGTGCGCATCGTGCGCGCACTCACAATGGCATGCACAAGGTTCGAGAGCGCAGCACCCACTCTGTGGCGCAACATTTCAGCGGAGCGACGATGACACCAGCCACCGTAAAATCAGGCCTGGGCCGCGATGAAACTTACTGGACGCCGATGCTTGAGACGCTGCCGCTGTTAACCGATTCACTGCCACTTAGCGAGCCACTGCTCGATCACGTGTTGTTGCTGGCGCCGCATCCGGACGATGAAGTGCTGGCCTGTGCCGGCTTGTTGCAACGTTGCAATCAGAGCGGCAGGGACCTGGAGATATGGATGATCACCGACGGCGAGGCCTGCTTCGGCAATGAAGCGGATACTCGTGAAGTCGCAGCACGCAGGCGCAGCGAAGCCGGCGAAGCACAGCGACGCTTAGGTATAGAGTGCACAGTGCGTTGGCTTGGATTCCCCGACACGCAGGTGAGTCATTATCAATATCAACTGCGCGAATTACTGCTCACGCATCTGCGCGCGCGCGTTCGTCATGCGCACACCAACGCGGGCACGCTACTGATTGCGCCGCCGCCATTTGATGGACATCCCGATCATGATTGCATCGGCGCGGTCGCGCGCGAGGTGGCCGTGCAGCAGCAGTTGTTATTGCTGCAATACCCCATCTGGATGTGGCATTCGGGTTCGGCCGCGGCACTGCAGAAAAATAATGTGGTGCGCATGGGGTTGAGCGCTGCCGAAGAAATTCGCAAACGCGATGCCATTGCCGCGTTCAGCTCGCAGATTCAATCCGAGCACGGCCCCGCAGTGCTGCCGCGTTCGGTGTTGCGGCATTTCCGTCGTCCATTTGAAGTGTTATTTGTCGAAGACTTTCGCGCTGCGGCCACCTCCGAGCTCACGGCGGTCGAGCCACCCGCGACACCGTAAGCATGCCGTCATCGACATCATCGCTGCGCTGATCGCAATGCTTTTTGATTCTTGAGATACACCAGTTCGCCCAAGATGGCGACGGCGGCGATCAACGAATTGGTGACCACGAACACGCGGTTGCCGACCAGTGCGCTATAGACGATGAAGCCACTGGACGACGTAAGCTGACCGACGAATAACCATGCCGAAACGCCTTTGGAATTCTTATCGTGCCATTGCACAACGATCTGTCGGATCAAGGTTGCGAGCAACACCAGCGTACTGAACCAGCCTATGACATCGGTAAGTGATTGCTTCATGATGATGAATGAAGCTAGCGATTCGTCGTGAGCCTCGATGTAAGCATGATCTGCGAGGCGCGGTAGTCGGCAACCGACGCTGTATGGCTGCCAAGTTTCGCAGCTCCTTTCAATTCCACAATTCGTGCTCTGCATGTAAGACACCACCGCCGGATTGTCGGCGCTCGCTCACAACACGAAGCATGCTGCGTCGACAGCCCATTGCCCCACCCGCATGCAATGCTTCGCCACACACTTTCCGGGGCTGAGCAAATGACTTCACAGTCGCCATCCAACAAAGACGATCGCCGCAAGAAAAAAACCGGTGAACGGCAAGAAAGCGACAAGCGACAACCGGACGGTTCCAAAGTCACTACGCCGCCCACCGATCCAGCCAACAGCGAGGAAACGCTGCAGCGCAATCGCACTGGCAATAGCTAATGTCGGTCTCGACCGACCCCTCGCGCTTACACGAACCGACAGTGCCGATGGCGCCCTTGTTGCAAAATGGCAGCCATGAAACGCGCTTGCTGCTCGAGAAAGATGACTATCGTTCAATTATGAAAACCGTTGCGCTCACTCTCGTGGCGATTGCGCTGCTGCCGTTAAGTTCTGTTGCCAGGGCGGCTGAGCCCACTTCGCCACCGGCTCCTGCTGCACCTGTCACCAAGGCCACCACCGATCAGCAAACTGCCTCCGGCACATTTGTGCGCAAGGCAGCGCAGGACAGTTTGCTCGAAGTCGAAAGCGGCAAGCTCGCATTGAGCAAAAGCAGCAACGCCGACATCAAGGCATTTGCACAGCAGATGATCACCGATCATGGCAAGGCCAATGTTGAGCTACAGAAAATAGTCGGCGCGCGTTATCAAGTGCCGGCCAGGCTGGACGCGGATCATCAAGCCAAACTCGAATTATTGATGACGAAGTCGGGCGATGACTTCGATCATGCATACGCCAATGCCATGGCGGATGGCCATCAACAGACCATCAAACTGTTCGACACCGCGGCGAGCGATAGCGCTTTAACCACGGACCTGCAGCAATTTGCACGGCAAATGTTACCTACCTTGCAGCATCATCACCTGCTGTCCAGGAAATTGACTGGCAATGACGTGCATTAAAGATTCATTTCGAACTCAATCGGTTGTCGCGGCGTACGCGACAACTATCAATCATCAGTGAAGCAGGCAAGTACTGACATGCTCAATGAAATTCTGGCGGTCAATCCGCAGCGGCGTATGGCGGCGGTACGCAAGAAAGAAGGCATCACCGTATTCAGTTGGGAGGGACCGGTGGGTGTGGCAGAGGGCGATTTGATCCAGTGCGATCTGGAGAAAGTCGATCGTCTGGCGCGCTGCTTCAATGCATCGGTAGGCATTGAAATGGGCGTCACCGTCATGGCCACTCGCTGCTCCGACGATGGCGCGGTGCAATTGCTATTTGTATAAGGCGGCTTTGGAACATCCATTAAACCGTAGGCAAATAGATCTGGTGCTTCGTAGGGGCGGTTCGTGAACCGCCCTCTTACCTCCATTGAGAAGGGCGGTTCACGAACCGCCCCTGCGCAAAGCGCGAGACAGCAGGTTGGCACGCTCCCCGCGCGCGGGACAGCAGTGGGGTGCTGCAGAATATTTCTTTACGCGTCGTTCGCTACCACCCTCGCACCACTGCTTTCCAGCGCGACATACACCATGCCGGCCAGCAGTAATGCGCCGATGTAGAAGATACCGCGAAATGCCAGCAGCGCGGCCAGCACTTGTGGCCCCGGCATGACACCGCCAAGTACCGCGATGAATATCGCCTCAATTACGCCAAGTCCCGCGGGCACGCGTGTGATGACTGCGGAAATACTGGTGAGCATGAATGTGCCCAGCACCATCGTGTAGGAAACGCGGCCTTGCAGGAGCAAGTACAAGATGGCGGCGATTGCAAACCAGTGCGGTGTGGATACCAGTGCTTGCATCATGGCCAGTTTTGCGTGCGGCAGCGCAAGCGATTCGTGACGAATAGTGATGGCGCGTGTTCTGGAAAAACAGCACATCGCTAGATAAACCACCACTAACATCAGCATCGCAATGCCGAGAAGCTGCAACGCATGGCGATTCACGCGCCATGAGTCGGGCAAATGGATCATCTGAAAAGTGAGCATGGTGCCGGCAACCAGCAGATAACCCAGCCAATTCGTCACCACTGCCAGCGCCGCCAATTTCGAAATAACCATCGGACTCAAGCCCAGCTTGCCGTAGAGCCGCAAGCGCATGCCCACCGTGCCAAGCAATGCACCGAAACTTTGATTGATCGCATAGGCCACAAAAGCAATGGCCATGGTCCGCGGTACTGCAACATGAGCACCAACGTAACGAATTCCAATCAGATCGAAGCTGGCATATAAGGTGTACGCGGCGATGCCGAGCAGCCCGCCTTGCAGCAGTGTATCGGCTTGATAGGAACTCAAGGCGCTGTGCACATCGCGCCACGCGATAGTGCGGGCCTGCCGCACCACTATGACCGCCACCACAGCGATCATCAGCAAGATCAGCCACTTTTTGATTGCTGGCCAGTGAGGTTGCACGTGACGTTGCACGACGGCAATGAGTGCGTTCACAGCGCCTGCTCGTGATTGATCGTGCGTTGCGATTGCTGAAGATGCAGGTGCAGCGGCTGCAGGCGCGGCGCATGTGCCGGCAGCCAGCCGGCCAGACGTGGGAAGTGCCGCGTCATATGATAAGCGGCAGTCTGCAGCAGAATGGTGAGCTTGTTATGCCGGTAGTGACTATCCAGCGAGACGGCGCGACAATCACGTTCGATAATCTGCTGCAATCGCTGCCGCAATTGGTTGCAGAATTCGCTGTTGCGAATCACCACATTAGCTTCCAGATTCAAGGTAAGACTGAGTGGATCGAGATTGCTCGAGCCGACTGTCGACCACGCGCCATCAATGACGGCGACTTTGGCATGCAGCGGATGCGGGGCGTATTCCCGAATATTGACGCCCGCTTTCAGCAGTGGTGAATACAGCAATTTTTCCCAGAGTTTAACGCGGGGCATGTCTGGCGTGCCTTGCAGAATCAATGTCACCTTGACGCCGCGACGTGCAGCACGCCGCAACGCCAACAGCAATAGATAGCCGGGAAAGAAGTAGGCATTACACAGAATGATTTCCCGCCGCGCACTATGAATGGCGCGCCGATATGCGCGTTCGATGTCATCGCGATGTGCATGGTTATCGCGCACCAGAAATTCAACTTCGCCGGCAGCCGGAAGTTGCCCTTGCGACATGGCCTGTCGCAGCGAAGGGCGCCGGCGCGGATCGTAGATGCCGATCTGTCTATGCATGAAGCGATGAATATCGCCGACAACAGGACCGACGATGCGCACCGCAAAATCCAGCTTGCCTACCGATGGCCGCTCGGCCAGTTGATCCACCGAATAATTGATGCCGCCCACATAAGCGATCTCGCCATCGATCACCGTCAGCTTGCGATGCAGGCGACGAAAGATATGCGTGCGCAGGCCGAACAGCGGTCGATGCGGATCATAGACATGAATCTTTACTCCGGCCGAGAGCAGTGAGTGCACGAACTCATCGGATAGATTCGGCGATCCATAACCATCGACGGTAATCACGACCTGCACGCCACGTTTGGCGGCGGCCAGCAGCTCGCGCTGCAAGGACATGCCGACTTCGTCCTCGAACAGAATGAAGGTTTCGATTAATACTTCTTTCCTGGCTTGCGCGATCGAGGCGAACACGGCGGGAAAATACTGTTCGCCGCTTTCCAGTAGATCGAGGCGATGGGCCTGCATAGAACTGGCTGCGAACGATGCTGCGGGTAGGGCGTTCATAACTGTATCTGTGCCGCCACCGGCAAATGATCGGAGAGATGCGACCAGGGACGCCGCGGCAACACCAACGGCTGCGACACAGTGGCGTTTCGCAGATAAATTCTGTCCAGCGCCAATAGCGGCCATCGCGCCGGGAAGGTGCGTGCTGCATGACCGTTGGCAGTGATGAACACTTCGCTCAGTCCTGCGTAGTCGAATAGATATTGGTGTGCGGCGCCGCGCCAGTCATTAAAGTCACCCGCGACAATGAGTGGCGCATCGACCGGTATCAGTCGCTCGATGGCAGCGCAGAGTTGTTGCAGTTGCAGATTACGTTGTCGCGTGCGCAGACCCAGATGCACGCAGATCACATGTAGTTCCGGCTTATCCGCTGCGGGTCGCAACACGCCGTGCAACAGCCCGCGTTGCTCATCGCCGGATACGCTCACATCGATATTGTCGTAATGCAAAATCGGAAACTTGGACAGCAAGGCATTACCATGATCGCCGGCTTCGTAAACGGCATTGCGTCCATAGGCGAAGTTGGGCCAGATGGTGTCGGCAAAGAATTCGTAATGCGATTGGGTCGGCCAGCCCGCAACGCGTTTCGCATGCAAGGCATGCTGGCCAAGCACTTCTTGCAGGAACAGAATATCCGCGCCCACATGCCGCACCGCGTCGCGCAGTTCCGACAGCACAAAACGTCGATTGAAGCTGGTGAAGCCCTTGTGAATATTCATGGACAGAATCATCAGGGACGTCATGACCAGCCTAAAGCAATGCGACAAACAGCATTGTTGCGACGCGATTGCAGCGCGCACATAGGCACGGCGGCGACTACTTCGTGCGAGCATTCCTACGCCGCGCAGCTTCGTCTTGTCCTACCGGGAAAGGCGTGATGGATGACTTGTGACTGCCGGCGTGGTTAGCGAGTCTCACCAGGGTTAACAGGCTCTAGGCTCCTTACTGGATATCGCTATCAATCTAAGGCAGGTCTGATTCATGCTCTGATTCATTCCGTTCGTCCTGAGCGGCGCAGCGTGTCGAAGGAGTCTTCATATTTTTTTCTAACCGCAGAGTAATGTTATGGCTCGCTACAGCAAAAAGTCCGGCGCCAAAGTCAAACGTGCGATGCATGAAATGAAACAGGGAAAGTTGAAGAGCGGCACTTCCGGCAAGAAGGTCACCAGCCGCAAGCAGGCCATTGCCATCGGTTTGTCCGAGGCGCGTCGCGAAGGCGCCAAAGTGCCGAGCAAATCGACCGGCCGCAAGCAGGCGTCCAGAAAAAAGTCAGTGAAGAAGAAGTGACACAGGTCAATCGCAGGTAAGAAATCCAGGTAAGCAATCGATGACCGGCGATAACTCGAGAACGGATACGCGTTCCACAGCGCGTGCATCAACCACTGAAAAAAGATTGGGCGCTCACTGGTTGGACAATCGCTGCGAGTTTCGCGTCTGGGCGCCTGATGCCGATGCGATAACCGTACATCTTGAGGGCAGCAGTAAACAGTTGCCACTACGCAAAGATGAGGACGGTTACTTCAGCGGCGTCTTTGCTGAAGTACATGTCGGCGATCTGTATCGTTACAGCGTCGATGGTGAAGCGCCATTGCCCGATCCCTGTTCGCGTTACCAGCCGGCAGGACCACACGGTGCATCGATGGTGGTGGATACGCGTGCGTTTGCATGGTCCGACCATGATTGGCAGGGTATCAACTTGCATGGCCAGGTGATTTACGAATTGCATATCGGCACCTTCACACCCGAAGGCACGTTCGATGCGGCGCTGGCACGCCTGTCTCATCTCAAAACCTTGGGCGTCACCTGCATTGAAGTCATGCCGATTGCCGAATGGGCCGGCAGTCGCAACTGGGGCTATGACGGCGTATGTCTGTTTGCGCCCACGCACTGCTATGGCGATTACGACGCATTCAAGCGGTTTGTCGATCGTGCGCATGCGCTGGGTTTGGCAGTCATCCTCGATGTGGTCTACAACCATCTGGGACCGGATGGCAATTATCTGGCGCAGTACAGCAAGTACTACTTCAGCACGCGTCACACCACCGAATGGGGCGAGCCGCTCAATTTCGATGGTGAACAGTGTCATGGCATGCGCCATCTTATTATCAGCAATGCCTGCGAATGGGTGCGCGAGTTTCATCTCGATGGCTTGCGACTGGATGCGACGCAGAGCATTCATGACGATAGCAAGCCGCGTGTGCTGGCCGAACTCACCGAGGCTGTGCGCCGCACTGCTGCGCCACGCAGCATTATTCTCGTTGCGGAAAATGAGCCGCAGCGCGCCAGCCACTTGCTTGCCGTTGCGCAAGGCGGTCTGGGATTTGATGGCATGTGGAACGATGACTTTCATCACAGCGCGTACGTGGCCGCCACCGGTCGGCGTGAAGCGTACTACTCCGATTACACCGGCAATGCACAAGAGTTCATCGCCACGGCCAAACATGGCTTCCTGTTTCAAGGTCAGTTTTTCCAGTGGCAAAAGCAACCGCGTGGCGAGCCGTTGCAGACGGCGCTGTCGTCCTGCATTTCATTTCTGGAAAATCATGATCAGGTTGCCAACAGCATGTACGGGCAACGCTTGGCGCAAATGACCAGCGAAGCGCGTTGTCGCGCGCTGACGGCATTGTGGTTGTTGTTGCCGCAAACGCCGATGTTGTTTATGGGGCAGGAGTTTGCGTCCAGTCCGTTTCTGTTTTTTGTCGATCACCGCGCGCCGTTGAGCAAGGACGTCGCCACCGGTCGCAAACAATTCTTAAGTCAGTTTCCCGATATCGCTAGCGATGGCGATGCGGTGCTTGCCGATCCCGGCGACCTCAAGACATTTGAACGCTGCAAATTGAATTGGCAGGAACTGGAGGCGCGTCGGCATTGGTTGCAACTGCATATCGATTTGCTTGCACTGCGTCGTAACGACCCAGTGTTTGCCGCACAGGGAAGCAATCTGGATGGTGCGCCGCTCAACACGCAGGCGTTTGTATTGCGCTGGTTCGATGCTGCGCACGGTGACCGTTTGTTGCTGGTGAACCTCGGCGTTGCCGTGCCGGTGCAAGGTTATGCCGAGCCGTTGCTGGCGAGCCCGCCGCAACGACAGTGGGCCATGCAATGGTCCAGCGCGGCCACTGATTATGGTGGTAGCGGCCGGATCGATCCGTTAACGCAACAAGGCTGGCAGTTGCCGGCGGAGAGTGCCGTGCTGTTTGCAGCAATTACCGTTTAGCTTGGCCATTGCATTCGCTACTCAATTCGAGCTGCACTTATGAATACGATTTCCTTCAGCGCGCCGTGGCAGAACCCTGCCAGCTTCCTTGAACGCGAGTGGTTGATCACCAATGGTCTGGGTGGTTATGCATCCGGTTCGCTGGCCGGCATCTGCACGCGCCGTTACCACGGTCTATTCATGCCGAATCTTGCGGCACCCAAGGGCCGTCATCTGTTGTTGTCGCGGCTTGAAGAAGACTTGCTGCTCGACAACGTAGTGCGCATGGGCGCCGTGCAACCACCGGCTGAGAATGCCGCAGCAGTGAGTATGCAATCGGTGCAGAGCATTCACATCGGCGGCAACACGGCGCGCTGGGTGTATCAAGTGCAAGGCGTGATGATTGAGAAAACCATCGTCATGCCGCATCTGCACAACACCGTGCATATTCATTATCGATTGTTGCAGGGCGGACCGGTGGTGCTGAAGTTACGGCCGTTCCTGCCGCTGCGTCGTCAGGACGCGGAATTGGGCAAGCCCACCGATGTCATGCCGGTGGTGAATAGCATCGCCGCGGACAAGGTCGAGATTTCGCACGCCGACAAGCATTTGTTGTTGCAGCTCTGGTTTGTGCGGCAATCGTTGAAGTACGTGGCTGAAGCGCAGATGGTGACCGATTATCTATTGCGCGAGAAGGCACGTGGCCAAGCCTATGAAGAAAGCGTCTGCAGTCCCGGTTACTTTCTCACCGAATTGAGTAACGACCAACCCGTGCATCTGATCGCCAGTGTGGAAGGCTGGGATCGCTTGAATGAAAACTTCGCAGCCGTGTTCGACGAAGAGTCCAGTCGCATTAATGGATTGATCGAGCGCAGCGCGCATGGCAATGACGAGATGGTGGCGCAGTTGACCATTGCCGCCGATCAGTTTCTGATTCGTCCCGAGAGTCGTCCTGCCGACGCCACGCAGGCGCATAGCGAAGGACATCTACTGCGCAGCGTGATTGCCGGTTATCACTGGTTCGGCGACTGGGGCCGCGACACCATGATCAGTCTGGAAGGATTGATGTTGTGCACCGGCCGCCATGCAGAAGCAAAAGCCACCTTGCTGACCTTTGCGCAATATGTCCGCGATGGTTTGCTGCCGAATCTGTTTCCGGAAGGCGAACAGGCAGGTCTGTATCACACGGTCGATGCGTCCTTGTGGTATTTCCATGCGGTCAATCGTTATCTGCAGTACACCCGCGATGAGTCCATCCTCACGCAGTTGATGCCGGTGTTGCGCAACATCGTCGAGCATCATATGGCGGGCACGCGCTTCGGCATCCACATGGATACCAACGATGGTTTGATTACGGCGAATTCGCCGCTGCATCCGTTGACCTGGATGGACGCACACATGGGTGAAATGATTTTCACGCCGCGTCGCGGCAAACCAGTGGAGATACAGGCGCTGTGGTACAACGCGTTGCGTCTAATGAGCGATTGGGAACGCGCATCGGAAACGCTGCAGTCGTTGTACGCCACCTCTGCGCAACAGGTATATGCCGCTTTCAATGCACGCTTCTGGAATGAGGCCAGCGGTTGCTTGTTCGATGTCATCGACGGCGCCGATGGCAACGCCACAGACTTGCGTCCCAATCAGATCTTCGCCATCTCGCTGGACAAGCCGGTGCTGGCGCCTGAACACTGGCGTTCGGTACTCACTCAAGTGCAATTGAAACTGCTGACTCCCTATGGGCTGCGCACCCTCAGCAGTGACAACCCGGCATATCGTCCCACCTACTTCGGCGATCTGGCGACACGCGATGCGGCGTATCACCAAGGCACGGTATGGCCGTGGTTGATCGGCCACTTTATCGATGCCTGGTTAAAACAGCATCGTGATGTCGCACAGGCGCGTTCGATGCTCAATGCGTTTCCCGCGCATCTCGCCGAAGGCGGAATCGGCACCATCAGCGAGGTCTTTGATGCGCAGCTACCCCATGTACCGCATGGTTGCATCGCGCAGGCATGG
>Ga0157379_10003477_pt1 | contig 13333 bp, 10 predicted proteins | sample S25metaG_FD_121802 | JGI IMG/M metagenome (GOLD analysis project Ga0157379, IMG submission 121802) | Switchgrass rhizosphere microbial communities from Kellogg Biological Station, Michigan, USA - S2-5 metaG | ecosystem: Host-associated > Plants > Roots > Rhizosphere > Soil | place: USA... | reverse complement strand
GCACCGGCGATTACCTCTGGCGCGTCAACGACCACGGCCGGACGATTCGCGAGCTCCGCCGCTGGTCGGCGACCGACGCCGAGGCGTACGAGGAGTACGGCCAGCTCATGGTCGAGATGGCCCGCTTCATCAAGCCGATCCTCGGGATCACGCCGCCGGATCTGACCTCGCTCGACCCCCGACCGCTCCTCCCGCTCGGCGGCCTGCTCCGGAGCTTCCAGCAGCTGCCCGAGCGCCAGCAGGCCGTCTTCGTCCAGCTGATGACGATGTCGGCCGCGGACTTCCTCGACCAATGGTTCGAGACGGACCCGCTCAAGGCGACGATGAGCGCGTCGGGGATCATCGGGACGTACCTCGGTGTCCGCAGCCCTGGGACCGCCTACGTCCTCCTCCACCACTACATGGGCGAGATCGACGGCGCCTTTCGCGCGTGGGGCATCCCCAAGGGCGGGACCGGCGGCATCTCGAACGCAATCGCGAGCGCCGCCCGCGCCCTTGGCGCGGAGATTCGTACCGAAGCACCGGTCGAACGGATTCTCGTCAAAGACGGGCGGGTGGTGGGCGTCGCGCTCCGGGGATCGGGAGAAGTCATCGAATCTCCCGTCGTCCTCTCCTCGGTCGATGCCCGCCGGACGTTCCTCGGGCTGCTCGAGCCCGGCTCGCTCGAGCCCGACTTCGAGGAGGAGATCCGGCGGTTCAAGTTCCGCGGCAGCTCGGGCAAGGTCAACATGGCGGTCGACCGGCTGCCCGAGTTCCCGTCCCTACCCGGCGTCGGCGAGCATCTCCGCGGCGCGATCTCGTTCAGCCCGTCCGTCGACGAGATGGAGCTGGCCTACGACGACGCGAAGTACGGGCACTTCTCGAAGAAGCCGTACATCGACATGATCATCCCGACCCTGGTCGACCCGACGATGGCGCCGCCCGGCAAGCATGTCGTGAGCTGCTTCGTCCAGTACGCGCCGTACAAGCTGGCGCCCGAGCTCGGGACCTGGGACGACCAGCGCGAGGCGTTCGGCGATGCGGTCGTCGACCGGATCAGCGAGTTCGCGCCCGGCTTCCGCGAGTCGATCCTGTTCCGGAACGTCCAGACGCCGCTCGACATCGAGCGGACCACGGGCCTGACCGAGGGCAACATCTTCCAGGGCGAGCTGACCCTCGAGCAGCTCTTCTTCAACCGCCCGGCGCCCGGCCACGCCCGGTTCCGGACGCCCGTGAAGGATCTCTGGCTGTGCGGCTCGTCGACCCATCCGGGCGGCGGGATCATGGGCGCGAACGGCCGGATCGCGGCGCTCGAGGTCCTCCGCTCGCGCGGCCGGAGGGCGGCCTGATGGCGGGCGAGGATCAGTCGACGGCCACGATCGCCACTGGCGGCGGGCCGGTGGCGCCGCTCGGCCGAGGCTACGAGGCGATCGTGGTCGGCGCCGGTCACAACGCCCTCGTCACCGCCGCCTACCTCGCCAAGGCCGGCAAGCGGACGCTGGTCCTCGAGCGGCGTGGACACGTCGGCGGCGCCTCCGAGACCGCCGAGCTCGGCGGGGTCCGGGTGCCGCGCCTGGCAGACACCGTCGGCCGGCTTCGGCCCTCGGTCGTCAAGGATCTCGACCTTCGTTCGCACGGCCTGCGACTCGTCGCGCCGGACGTCCGCGTCTTCGCACCGCAGCCGGACGGCCGAGCCGTCACGCTCTGGTCGGACCAGGGCCGGACCGTGGCCGGGCTGCGTGCCTGGTCGGCTCACGACGCCGACGCCTACCCGGACTTCGACCGGCTGGTCCGCTCGCTCGGGACGTTCCTGGCCGGTGTCGCGGCCGAGACCCCGCCGGACGTCAAGGCACCCGGGATCGGCGACGCGCTGACCGGGCTCAAGCTCGGGCGGACGTTCCGCGGCCTCGGCAAGCACGACTCGCACACGATCCTGCGGGTCCTGCCGATGGCCGTCGCGGACTTCGTCGCCGAGGCCTTCGAGACGGACGCGCTGCAGGCGGCGATCGCCTGGCGCGGGGTGCGCCACTCGTTCCTCGGGCCATGGTCCGCCGGCTCGACCGCGATCCTTCTCGCCGATGGCGCGGGCAACGACGGCGGCGCGGCCGGCCAGACCGTATTCGCGATCGGTGGACCGGGCGCGCTGTCGGAGGCGCTCGCGTCGGCCGCCCGGGCGGCCGGTGCCGAGATCCGCTGCGACGCCGACGTCGTGGCGATCACGTCGCGCGACAACCACGTGACGGGCGTGGCGCTCGCATCGGGTGAGACGATCCTCGCGCCGATCGTCGTCTCCGGCCTCGATCCGAAGCGGACCCTCGTCGAGCTGGCCGATCCGGTCACGATCGGGCCCTCGATGCGCTGGCGGGCCGGCAACTATCGGACGCCCGGGGTGGTCGCCAAGGTCAACCTGGTCGTCGATCGGCTGCCCCGCTTCACGGCCGCGGTCGGCGACGACGAGCAGCTCCTGCGCGGTCGAATCCTGGCGGCGCCCGGGATCGACGCGATCGAGCGGGCGTTCGACGCGGCCAAGTACGGCCGCGTGTCCGACACGCCGGTCCTCGAGGCGACGATCCCGTCGCTCGTCGATCCGTCGCTCGTCGACGGCGCTCCGGACGGCACCCATGTCGTGAGCGTCAGCGCCCAGTACGCGCCGTTCAAGCTCCGCGGCGGCTCCTGGGACGACCCCGGGCGCGCCGATTCCGTCGGCGACAGCGTCGTGGCCGTGCTCGACGGGCTCGCCCCCGGCTTCGCGGCGAGCGTGCGCGCCCGCGAGGTCATCAGCCCACTCGACCTCGAGCGGGACTACGGCCTGAGCGGCGGCCATCCCCTTCACGGCGAGCAGGCGCTCGACCAGTTCTTCCTGTGGCGCCCGTTCCTCGGCAGCGGTCGCTACCGGCTGCCGATCGGTGGCCTGTACCTGTGCGCCTCGGGCGCCCATCCCGGTGGCGGCGTGACCGGCCAGCCCGGCCAGAACGCCGCCCGCGAGATCCTCTCGGACCTGAAGCGCCGGCGCTGACGGGAGTTCCCGGACGAACACCGCTCCACGGGGAACGCGGTCAGATCGCCTGGAGAGGTCTGCGCATCCATCCGCCGGTTCCGGTCCGGGCGGCGGCGACCCGCCGGACGGCGGCGGCGACCCGTAGGTCGAGCGGCATCGTGCCCGTCTCGCTGGCCGGTGCCGTCCGACCATGCCACGGCAGGTAGCGGGTCGGCCGGATCCGGATCACCTGCGAATAGGTGGCGAGGTACTCATCGACGGTCAGGCCGATCGCGGCCATCTGCCGCCGGTATTTCGCGAGGTGGCTCGCCGGCAGGACGGCCGCCGCTGGCTCGTCCAGGAGCTCCGCGACCCCCTCGACCATGCCCACGTCGAAGTCGTCATCAGCCTCGCCGAGCGCGAGCATGACCGACGGGTTGCTCCGCAGATTGACCACCTTCTTCGCGTTCGGCTTGCTGGCGATGAGCAGGGCGACGCCGTCCCAGGAGAACCAGATCGGCACGAGGTGCGGCATCCCATCCGGGTTGACCGTGGACAGCCAGACGACCCGCTCCGTGTTCAGCAGCCGGTTGATCCGGGCGACGGAGAGGTTGGTCGGGCGCGGGTCCATGGCGGGATCGTGACGCGTCCGCGAGGGCCAGGCCGCCGACAGGCGACGGCCGACCACATGGACAAGCGTCGACGGCGCGATGGCTCCAGACGTCCTGCGCGATGGCCGGCGGTCAGCGGCCGCGGAGGATCCCGCCCAGCCCGGCGCCGCCCAGCAACCCGCCGAGCAGGCCGCCGAGATCGGGCTGGTTCGCCGGCTCGCCGGCCTTCGGCGCCGTCCCGTTCGGGGTCAGGTGGTTGATGATCAGCGGCAGGAACGCCGCGAGCATGGGCAGGAGCGTCTGGACCGAGACGCCAGTTCTCGAGGCAAGCTGATTGACCGTGTCCGGCCCGAGCGCCGCACCGAGCTGGGCGGGCTCGACGGGCTTGTTCTCGCCGGTCGAGACCCACGAGTCGACGTGCTCCCCGAGGCCGCCGGCGCGGAGCTTCGCGAGCAGCCCGTCCACCCCTCCCTGGGACGCGAAGACGTCCTGAACGCCGCCGATCAGCTTGGCCGGGTCGGCGCTGCCGTCTGCTCCGAGGCCGGCCAGCACGTTCGAGAAGTCCATGACACTCGTCCCCCTTTCGTGGGTTCGTTCCTGGGCGCTCAGCGCCGCTCGATCGCCTCGTCGTCCTCGATCTGCTCCTCGATCGCCGCGGCGGCCGGCCGCTCGGCCCGCGCCGGGCCGGCCGCCTTGACGGTCGCGCCGTTTGCGGCCACCTCGGCCGGGGACGGCCACGACCAGGTGTTCAGCCGGCGGAGGAGCCGTCGCCCGGTCAGGTCGAGATGGATCGGGGTGATCGCGATCCTCCGGTTGATCACGGCGTGGAAGTCGGTCCCCTCGATGGCGAGGCCGGATGGCGGCGGCCCGCCGATCCAGAAGTACGGGATCCCGCGCGGATCGAGCCGTTCGACGAGCTGGTCCTGGTAGACGCGCCGGCCGAGCCGGGTGACCTCGATCCCCTCGCACTCCTCGATCGTCGCGGCCGGGACGTTGACGTTGACGAGCTCGCCACGCGAGAGGCCGTGCTCGAGGATGTTCCGGGCGACGATCGACGCGGCGACCGTCGCCAGGGAGAAGTCGGGATGCTCGTAATACTCCTGACTGATCGCGAACGCCGGGCAGCCGTTGATCACCGCCTCCATCGCCGCCGAAACGGTGCCCGAGTAGGTGATGTCGTCGCCGAGATTCGCGCCGTAGTTGATGCCGGCGGCCACGAGGTCGAAGCCGTGCCCGAAATAGCCGAGGAAGGCGATGCTGACGGCATCCGTCGGGCTGCCGTCGACCGAGTAGGCCATCGAGCCGTCGGCGAGCGTCCGCTCCCGCACGCGGAGCGGCCGCATCAGCGTCTTCTGGTGGCCGACCGCGCTCTGGTTCGTGTCCGGCGCGACGACCGTCGTGTCGCCGATCGGCTCGAGTGCCTGCTTCAGGGCCAGGAGGCCGCGCGACTCGACCCCGTCGTCGTTGGTGATCAGGATCTTCGGCCGGGTCGACCAATCGTGGAGCGGTCGGGCCATCGGATGGAGGGCCCGCGGCCCGCCCCGCGCCGCGCCACCGGCGACCGGCTCGCCGCGCTCCTTGTCGAGATCGCGCCGCTCCGTCCGGGCGCGCTCCCGGGTCATGTCCGGCTTGTCGCCCGGCCCCTCGTCGGCGGGCGTCGGCCGGGGCGTCCGGCGGGTCGCCTTCGGCGTGTCGTCGCTCACCGGGTCAGGCGCTCGTCTCGGGCGAGCCGCTGACGCCGGTCACGTCCGGGTCGACGCCGGGGACCGGCTCGGTCGGCACCCGGATCGGCCGGCCCTCGCGCGCCTCCACGCGGCGAGCCGCCCGGGTCGCGACCGGCGACGGCTCGCGGTTGAGGATCAGGAAGTGGAAGAAGAACGCCGACAGGACGGCCGCGATCGGGATCCCGAAGATCGCGCCGCTCACGCCGGCGACCTTGCTGCCGATGAGGACGGAGCCGAGGACGACGATCGGATGGATCCCGACCGCCTCCTGCATCAGGCGCGGCTGGAGGACGTTCATCACGACCATCCAGCCGACGCCCATCAGGATCAGCGCTGGCAGCGTCGCCCCCGGCATGGCCAGGATCGCGACGATCACCGGTGGGGCCCAGGCGACGAACGGCCCGAAGAACGGGATCGCCATCAGCCCGCCCGCCGCAGCGGAGGTGACCGCGAGATAGGGCAGGCCAAGGACCGCGCTCGTGACCATCGCGACCGCCGCGTACACGACGCCGAGGATCGCCTGGCCGCGGAGGAAGCCGCCGAACGAGCGGGCGACGCTCGTCTCGAGGAGGCGGGCCTCCTCCTTCATGCCCGGCGGCACGATCCGGAAGAAGAACGACAGGATCGCGTCGCGGTCGACGACCATGTACAGCGACAGGATCAGGACGATGAGCAGGTTGCCGAGCGCACCGAGGCTCGCGACCGCGAGCTGCTGGACCGGGCCCGCCAGCTGGGCCGCGTACGTCGCGATGTTGTCGAGGAAGCTCTGCGCCTGGGCGACGAGATCGACCTGTTCGAGCCCGATGCCGTTCAGCCGGCTCTGCCACGGGGCGAGGAGATGGGGCAGGTCGCCACGGAGGGTCGGGACGCTGGCGATGAACGCGGCGATCGACTGGGCGAGCGCCCCCGCGACGAGGACCACGACGAGGACGATCGCGCCGACCATCGTCGCGTAGACGAGGACGACCGCCCCGATTCGCGGCAGGATCGGCACGAGCCGGGTCAGGCCGGCCACGACCGGGCTGAGGATGAAGGCGAGGAGCCACGCAAGGAAGAAGACGAGAATGATGTCGCCGAACGCATAGAACACCGTCGCGACGAGCTCGATCGCGACCATCGCGAGGACGATCGCGCCCAGCACGAGGACGGCCGTCAGCCAGCGCCGTTGTCGGTCGGTCACGCGCACCATCCTCGGACGATCGTCATCCACCACCCGACGCCATGGTAGACGCGAGTGGTTTGCCGGTGCCTAGCGGAGGCCCATCTTCTCCTTGACCTCGGCCATCGTCGCGGCCGCGATCGGGGCGAGGCGATCGGCGCCGGCCTCGAGGATCCCGTCGATCTCCGCCGGATGGGCCATCAGCTCGGCGTAGCGCTCGCGGGCGGGAGCGTAGTGCCGGACGATCCGGTCGGCGAGGAGCTTCTTCGTGTCGACACACCCCGTCCGCGCCGTCCGCTCGCCCTCCTGGATCTCCGCCCAGTCGGGCCCGAAGAAGCGGTGGAGCTGGCAGACGTTGCAGACCTCCGGCCGGCCCGGGTCGGTCCGCTTGATCCGCTGGGTGTCGGTGACCATCGACATCACCTGCTTCCGGATCAGCTCCGGTTCGCCGAGGATGTCGATCGTGTTGCCGACGGACTTGCTCATCTTCCGGACGCCGTCGGTGCCGAGGACGACGGGCGCCTCGGTGTAGACCGCCTGCGGCTCGGGGAACGTCTCGCCGTAGCGGCGATTGAACGCGCGGACGATCTCGCGGCTGAGCTCGAGGTGGGCGGCCTGGTCGCGCCCCACCGGCACGAGCGACGCCTTGTAGATCACGATGTCGGCCGCTTGCAGGACCGGGTACGTCAGCAGCCCGTGGTTCACGTCGTCGGGCTGTTGCTGGACCTTCTCCTTGTAGGTCGGCGTCCGCTCGAGCCAGCTGACGGGGGTGACCGTGCAGAGGAGCCAGGTGAGCTCGGTGTGCTCGGGGCGGTGGCTCTGGACGAAGAGCGTGCAGCGCTCCGGATCGAGGCCCAGGGCGAGCAGGCCGGCAGCCATCTCGCGGGTCCGCTGGCGGAGCACCGCGGCGTCGTGGGTGCTCGTCAGGGCGTGGTAGTCGACGATGCAGTAGATCGCCTCGTACTGCTCGGCCATCACGACGTAGTTGCGGATCGCGCCGAGGTCGTTGCCGAGGTGGACGACCCCAGACGGCTGGATGCCGGAGAAGATCCGCGGCCGGGTCGGATTCGGGGCCAGCGGAGCGCGGCCCGCCAGGGCCGCGGAGTCGGTCGCAGCGTCGGTCGTCATGGGCGGCGAGTGTAGCGGACGCCGTTGACGACCCTCGCGGCTCGGCGTAGCGTGCGCCCCACCACTTCCGGCCCAGCGGATCCGACGTCGGATCGCACGAGAGGGAGAGGGAGGCCGCGACCGCAGAGCACGCCGCTTCAGCGTCAGGTTCGCTTCCGCACGGCAGCCGTCACCTGCTGGTCTGCACATCCTCGTGTGAAGGAGCCCACCTTGGCCACGATGCCAGCGACCGCGCGCCCGTACCGCCTCCCGTTCGTGATCACCGCATCTGCGGCCGGCACGATCATCGAGTGGTACGACTTCTACCTGTACGGCGTCCTCGCCGCGTTCTTCTCCACCCAGTTCTTCCCGAAGGGCAACGACACGGCCGCCCTCCTGGCGTCCCTCGCGACGTTCGGGGCCGGCTTCGCCGTGCGGCCGTTCGGGGCCGCCTTCTTCGGCCGGATCGGCGACCTGACCGGTCGCAAGTTCACGTTCCTGCTGACGATCACGATCATGGGCCTCGCGACGGCTCTCGTCGGCATCCTTCCGACGTATTCCCAGATCGGGATTCTCGCCCCGATCATCCTCGTCACCCTGCGTCTTGCCCAGGGCCTCGCCCTCGGGGGCGAGTACGGCGGGGCGGCGATCTATGTCGCCGAGCACAGTCCGGATGCGAAGCGCGGTCAGAACACGAGCTGGATCCAGACGACCGCGACGCTCGGCCTCCTGCTCGCCCTCGTCGTGATCGGCATCACCCGGACGTCGCTGTCGGCGGACGACTTCACGAACTTCGGCTGGCGGATCCCGTTCATCCTGTCGATCGTCCTCGTGGTCGTCGCGCTGATCATCCGGCTGCGGCTCCAGGAGACGCCGCTCTTCAGTCGCCTGAAGTCGGCCGGCCAATCGTCGACGTCGCCGTGGCGCGACAGCTTCGGCAACGCGGCCAATCGCCGCCTGATCCTCCTCGCCCTGCTCGGTGCGACCGCGGGCCAGGCCGTCGTCTGGTACCAGGGCCAGTTCCAGTCCCTGTTCTTCCTCGGCACGATCATGGGCGTCAAGTTCACGGACGCCTACCTGATCGTCGGCACGGCGCTCCTGCTCGCATCGCCGTTCTTCATCGTGTTCGGACGCCTGTCCGATCGGATCGGACGAAAGCCCGTGATCCTCGGCGGCTGCCTGATCGCGGCGATCAGCTACCTCCCGATCTACAGCCTGATGACCCAGTTCGCCCATCCGCAGGGGGTCTTCGACCCGGTCCTGGGGAAGTACGCGGCCAACGGCGCAGCGACCGTCGCCCAGCCGGAGATCCTGCCCCTGATCGCCCTCGTCTGGATCCAGGTCGTCTTCGTGACGATGGTCTACGGCCCGATCGCCGCGTTCCTCGTCGAGTACTTCCCGGCGAAGATCCGGTACACCTCGCTGTCCATCCCGTACCACATCGGCAACGGCTGGTTCGGCGGCTTCCTGCCGCTGATCTCGGCGGCCCTGCTGACCGCCACCGGCAACATCTACGCGGGGTTGATCTATCCCATCGTCGTCGCCGTGATCACCGTGATCGTCGGCGGGCTGTACATCAAGGAGAGCCGCCACGTCCGGATCTGGGACGAGGTCGGCGGAGCCGAGGTGGAGCCGGACTACGACACCACGGCGGTCGGGTCGATGGCGACCTGAACCGGGACGGCCCGCGGCCGCCCTGGCCGATTCCGCAGCTCGAACGCGCCGGACAATCCGTCCGGCGCGTTCATTCGTCTCCTCGCCGCCGCCGGCGCCGACGCGGAGCTACCGCGGAATGAAAGAGCGCTCGGCTACCATTCGGGCCGATGACTCTCCCGTCACGAGCCGATCGCCGATGAGCCCGCGCGGCCGTGCTCTGCGGATCGCGGTCCTCGGCGCCGGGACGGTCGGGGGCGAGGTCGTCCGCGCCCTGGTCGAACGCGGGTCCGAGCTCGTCGCTGCCGACGGGGCTCCGCTCGAGCTGGCCGGGATCGCCGTCCGGGACATCGCCCGTGCCCGCGCCGCCGGCCTGCCCGCCGAGCTCCTGACCGATGCCCCCGCCCATCTCGTGGCCGCCGACGACACCGACGTCGTCGTCGAGCTGATGGGCGGCGACGAGCCGGCCCATACCCTGATCGCGGCCGCGCTCGCCGCCGGGAAGGCAGTCGTCAGCGCGAACAAGCACGTGATCGCCCACCACGGACCGGAGCTCGAGGCGATCGCTCGGCGGACGGGCGCGGCGCTCCGCTTCGAAGCGGCCGTCGGCGGCGGCGTCCCGGTCCTCGGCCCGCTCGCGACCGAGCTCGCGGCCAACCGCGTGACCGCGGTCCGCGGCATCGTCAACGGCACGACGAACTACATCCTGAGCGCGATGTCCGACGAAGGCCGCGAGTACGCCGACGTGCTCGCCGCGGCCCAGGCCGCGGGCTACGCCGAGGCCGACCCGCGCGGCGACGTCGAGGGCCACGACGCGGTGAACAAGCTCGTGATCCTCGCCCGTCTCGCGTTCGGCGTGTGGCTCGACCCCGCGACCGTGACGACGATCGCGATCGACGGCCCGGGGGCCGCTCGGCCCGGGATCACCGGGATCGGCGCGGCCGACATCGCTTCCGCGGCAGCGCTCGGACGGACGATCAAGCTGGTCGCCGATGCGCGCCGCGATGACGAGGGGTCGATCCTCGCGTCCGTGCTTCCGACAGCCGTCCCGACCGAGTCGGCGCTCGGCCGCACGTCGGGCGTCCTGAACCGGATCGAGATCGACGGCGAGCCGGTCGGGACCGTCGCCTTCAGCGGCCCCGGTGCGGGCGGGCCGGCCACGTCGAGCGCGGTCCTCGCCGACCTGATCGCCATCGCCCGCGGGCTGGGCAGCACCTGGGCCGGCCTTCCGCCGGCGGGCGCCGCATGAGCGCGGACCTCGCCGCATGAGCGCGGACGTCGCGGCCCGGATCGCGCGACCGACCCTCGTCGATCGCTATCGCCGTTTCCTGCCGGTCGGCGATGCCACGCCGGTCGTCAGCCTCGGCGAGGGCATGACGCCGCTCGTCCACCTTCGACGTCTCGGAGCCCGGCTCGGCCTCCGCAACCTCTACGCCAAGATCGAAGGCCAGAATCCGACCGGCTCGTTCAAGGACCGCGGGATGGTCGTGGCGGTCGCGAAGGCCGTCGAGGACGGCGCCCGATCGATCATCTGCGCCTCGACGGGCAACACCTCGGCCTCGGCCGCGGCGTACGGCGCGGCTCACGGCCTCGAGGTCGTCGTCGTCCTGCCGGCCGGCCAGATCGCGATGGGCAAGCTCCTCCAGGCGGTCGTCGCGGGTGCCAGGATCGTCGCGATCAACGGCAACTTCGACGCGGCCCTGCGGGTCGTCCGCGCTCTGGCCGAGCAGGACGACCATCCGATCACGCTCGTCAACTCGGTCAATCCGTTCCGGCTCGAGGGCCAGAAGACCGGCGCGTTCGAGGTCTGCGACGACCTTGGGCGCTCGCCCGACATCCTCGCGATCCCGGTTGGCAACGCCGGCAACATCAGCGCCTACTGGGCGGGGTTCCGGGAGTACGCGGCCGCCGGGCTGGTTGCGACGCTCCCGGCCATGTACGGCTTCCAGGCCGCGGGCGCCGCACCGCTGGTGACCGGCAAGCCGATCGAGAAGCCGGACACGATCGCGACGGCGATCCGGATCGGTAATCCGGCTTCGTGGGCGAGCGCGATCGCGGCTCGTGACGAAAGCGGCGGCCGGATCGATGCGGTCACCGATCACGAGATCCTCGCCGCCTATCGCGCCCTGGCCGTCGAAGAAGGCGTGTTCTGCGAGCCATCGTCGGCGGCAAGCGTGGCGGGCGTGACTCGCCTGGCGCCGGCGGGCAACCGCTTCGGCGACTCGGGCGTCCCGGCCGCGATCGACCCCGACGCACTCGTCGTCTGCGTCCTGACCGGGACCGGGCTGAAGGACCCGACGACCGCGGAGACGATGGCCGGCGTCGGCCAGCTCATCGAGGCCGAGCCGACCGTCGGTGGCGTGGCGGTGGCCCTCGGATGGTGACAAACTGGCTGGCCGAGCTGGACGGCCGACGGGTGACGGTCGAGGTGCCGGCCACGAGCGCCAATCTCGGCGCCGGCTACGACTGTCTCGGCGTGGCCCTCGGGCTGTACAACCGGGTCGAGGTCGAGGTCCGCGGCTGGAGTCGCGGCGAGATCGAGCTGACGGTCGAGGGCGAGGGGGAGGGGGAGCTGGCCGCCGACCGAACGAACCGCTGCGTCCTGGGAATCGAGGCGGCCCTGCGCGAGGTCCGCGGCGAGATCCCACCGGGCGTGGGCTGGCGGATCGAGACGCACAACGAGATCCCGCTGGCGCGCGGCCTCGGGTCGTCGGCCGCCGCCACGGTTGCCGGGCTCGTGGCCGGAAACAGCCTCCTCGGCGAGCCGCTCACGTCGGCCGACCTCCTCAGGCTCGCGACCGCGATCGAGGGCCACCCGGACAACGCCGCGGCCGCGATCCTCGGCGGGTTCACGGTCTGTGCGATGACCGACGATGGGATCGAGTCGATCCGGTTCGACGCGCCGCGCGACCTGCGCGCCGTGCTGTTCATCCCCGAGGTCCGGCTGTCGACGGACGAGATGCGGGCGGCCCTTCCCGCCAAGGTCCCGCTCGAGGATGCGGTCGCCAACCTCAGCCGGGTCGCGATCGGCGTCGCCGGGATGGCGATGGGCCGGTTCGACCTGCTCCGCGTCCTGACCGTCGACCGGCTCCACGAGCAGTACCGCGCCATCGCCTACCCGCAACTGCCGCAGTTCATCGCCGCCGCGCGCAAGGCCGGTGCGATCGGCGCCTGCCTATCCGGCGCGGGCTCGACGATCCTCGCGTTCTCGGACTCGGTGCGCACGATCACCCGGATCGAGGCGGCGTTCGGCGCGGCGGCCGCGGATACGGACATGCTCGGCCGGATCGCGGTCGTGTCGCCGCGGAACGTCGGCGCCCATCTCGTCAAGCAGGCCTGACGCCCCAGCCCGTCCGGCGCCCACCCGGCGCCATTCTCCGTCAGCTCCCCGACGCGTCCCCGTCCTCCGCGCGCCGCTCTCCGCCCTGGGCCGGCGGCGTCCAGGATCGATCGGCGTAGCGCTGCTGGCGGCGGATCAGGTCGTCCGAGCGCGCCTGCTCGAACCGTGCGAGCTCGAGCTCGTGCGCCCGTTCCTCCTCGTCCGGATCGAGCGTTTCGCTTGAGTCGTCATCGGCAGTGGCAGCATCGGGATCAGACTCCCGACCGCCACCGAGGAACCGGCGCAGGAACCCCACGTCAGCTGCCGACCGGGCTCGGGGTGTGACCGCGCACGAACGTGACCGTCTCGTCCCACGACTGCCTGCTCGCGTCGGCGAACTCGTCCGCCTTCTTGTCGAAGAAGCTGTGCGGAGCTCCCTCGTACGTGACGAAGCGGTGCTCGACGCCGGCCTTCTCGAGGGCCTGGTCGAACTGGGAAACGGCCTCCGCCGAGGTCGCCCCGTCGGCTCCGCCCCAGATCCCGAGGATCGGGTTGGCCATAGCAGTGGCGAGATCGATGGGCGCCGGGGTCCCGCCCCGTCCCGATCCGAGCGGGATCCCGTAGAAGCCGATCGAGCCCGCCAGATCGAGGACGAGGGTGGCGGCCAGGTACGAGAGCCGGCCGCCGAAGCAGAAGCCGATCGTGAACAGGGCGTCGACCCGACCCTCGTCCTCCATCCGCAGATGACGCGCGGCGGCGCGAATGTCCTCGGCCACCCCGGCCCACGTGACCTGCTCCATGTGC
>Ga0157379_10003474_pt1 | contig 13338 bp, 14 predicted proteins | sample S25metaG_FD_121802 | JGI IMG/M metagenome (GOLD analysis project Ga0157379, IMG submission 121802) | Switchgrass rhizosphere microbial communities from Kellogg Biological Station, Michigan, USA - S2-5 metaG | ecosystem: Host-associated > Plants > Roots > Rhizosphere > Soil | place: USA... | reverse complement strand
TCGCCGGCCACGAGGCCCTCGAGCACCCAGAGCAGATGATTGGGCGACACGCGGAACATCGTCGAGCAGAGGCAGCCGAACTGGTCGAGCGACAGCACCGTGCGGTCCGGCTCGACCTGCTGCGCAAGGCGATTCACGAGATGAATCTCCATCGTCTGCTTGTCGATGTGCGGTTCGAGCGCATCGAAGGGGTACGGGAGAGGCGGAAGCGCGTGAGCCATCGAAGGTCCTCCTTGTCGTCGGGCGAAGCGTTTAGTCTATTGAATCGTGAGCATGCGGTCGAGCGCGACCTTCGTCCAGTGCTTCTGATCGTCCGGCACAACGATGCGATTGTGCACCTCGCCGTCCACGAGCCCCTCGAGCACCCAGAGCAGATGATTCGGCGAGACACGGAACATGGTCGAGCAGAGGCAGCCGAACTGGTCGAGCGACAGCACGGTGCGTTCGGGGTGCAACTGGCGCGCCAGCCGATTGACGAGGTGGATCTCCGTGCCGACCGCCCAGATAGACCCTGCGGGACTGTCAGTCACCTGGTTGATGATGTACTCGGTGGACCCTGAATCGTCAGCCGCCTGAACAACGTCCAGGGGCACCTCGGGATGGACGATCACGCGCACGCCGGGATGCTCTTTGCGGATGTTCTCGATCTGTCGGACGGTAAAGCGCGCATGGACCGAGCAGTGCCCTTTCCACAGGATCATCCGCGACTGCCTGACCGCGTCGGCATCCGCGCCGCCCCAAATCTCGTTCGGATCCCACACGACCATCTGGTCGAGCGGAACGCCCATCTTGTGCGCCGTGTTGCGGCCGAGGTGCTGATCAGGCAGGAAGAGAATGCGATCGCCGCGATCCCATGCCCAGCGAAGCGTCGCCGCCGCATTCGAGGAGGTGCAGACGACCCCGCCGTGCTCGCCGACGAATGCCTTCACGGCGACCGCCGAGTTGATGTAGGTGACCGGAACGATGCGCGAGACGCCCATCTGATCGAGGTCGTTCCAGCACATCTCCAGTTGATCGATATCCGCCATGTCCGCCATGGAACAGCCGGCAGCGAGATCCGGCAGGATCACCTGCTGATGGGCCGCACTCAGCACGTCCGCACTCTCGGCCATGAAGTGCACGCCGCAAAAGACAATGTAGTCGGCGTCGGGATGCTTGCTGACCTGCCGCGCGAGCTTGAAGGAGTCGCCCGTGTAATCAGCAAAGGCGATCACTTCGTCGCGCTGATAGTGATGTCCCAGGATCACGAGACGGCGACCGAGCGCGGTTTTGGCGGCGGTAATCCGGACGTTCATCTCCTCATCCGACAGCCCGAGGTATTTCTCCGGCAGCGGCTGCCGTTCGGAGATGTGCTCCTTTTCGTAGGCGGTCAGCACCGGCAAGAGCGTGCTCATATTGGTCATCCCTCAAGCGGCCTGCGTCCTCGACGCGCTTGTGAAATTTTTCTCAATCCAAGGACACGAAAAAGCCAAGCGCCCCCGGCGATCCCGAAACACGCTTGGCAGTCTTAAAGTATAACACCCGCCGCCGACGAATGATTCCTACAGACGTGAGCGAGTGGCGCGGGTAATGGCAGATGGCGAGAGTGAGCCCCCCTACGGACGGGTTGGGGTCGAGCGCGACCGTTACGCGTGGGCGACGACGTTGTACAGGGTGTCGCGCTGCACAGGTTCCCGCCCCGCCGCCGTGATCAGCCGCTCGATCTCGCCAGGCGTCATCGATTCCGGCGTCCGGGCGCCCGCCATGTGATAGATCTTCTCTTCCTGCACGGTCCCGTCGAGATCGTCCGCGCCGAACCAGAGCGCGGTCTGCGCGATCTCGACGCCGGTCGCAATCCAGAATGCTTTGACGTGCGGCACGTTGTCGAGCATCAGGCGCGAGACCGCGTGCACGCGCAGCGTATCGGTGGCGGTCGGCGCCGGCAGCCTGCGCATCTGGTTGTTGTCGGGATGAAACGCGAGCGGGATGAACGCCTGGAATCCTCCGGTCTCGTCCTGCAGCGCGCGGACGCGGAGCATGTGATCGACGCGCTCTTCGGCCGTCTCGATGTGTCCGTAGAGCATGGTGACATTGGAGCGCATGCCGAGGCGGTGCGTCAGCCGGTGGATGTCCAGATACCGATCGGTGCCGCATTTGTCGTGGCAGATCTTCCGGCGGACCCGCTCCGCGAAGATCTCGGCGCCGCCGCCGGGCAACGAATCGAGTCCGGCGGCCATGAGCTCGCGGAGCACCTGCTCGTCGGTCATCCCGTAGAGGTCCGCGAAAAACGCGATCTCAACCGCCGTGAAGCATTTCAGATGGATGGCCGGGCTGATGCGTTTGAACCCGCGCAGGAGCTCCGTGTAGTACTCGAACGGCAGGTCGGGATGCAGGCCGTTGACGACGTGGACCTCGGTGAGCGCCTGGCTCTTCCGGCGACGCAGCTTGTCCCACGCTTCTTCGAGCGACATCGTATACGCGTCGGCATCGCCGGGCTTCAAGCGCGCGAACGAGCAGAACAGGCAGCTCGCCACGCAGACATTGGTGGCTTCGATCCGGATGTTGTAGTTGTAAAAGGTGCGCCCGCCGTGCCGCTTCTCGCGCTCGCGGTTCGCCAGCCAGCCGACCGAGAGCAGATCGTCGCACTCGAACAGCCGCCGGCCGTCCTCGAGCGTCAGGCGCTCGCCGGACTCCAGCTTGTCGGCGATGTCGAGAAGGTGAGCATCCGCGAGGCGTGACAGCATTTGGTCATCTGGTCATCTAATCATCTGGTCATTGATGCGAGAGAAGTTGTCCTGTCTAGACGACGAAATGACCAGATGACCAGATGACCAGATGATGTGAGTGTCAGCTCAGGACGAAACGCCGAAGATTTGAATGCGCAGCGACCGGGCGCGCGGACCGTCGAGCTCCGCCATCAGAATCCGCTGCCACTGGCCGAGCACGACTTCCCCACCACTGACCTGCAGCGTGAGATTGTGGCCGAGGAGCAACGCCCGAAGGTGGGAGTCGGCGTTCATGCGATCGCAATCTGAATGTTCAGGATTGTTGTGCATCCATTCCGCATCGCGCGCGACCATCTGCTCCAGGAAACGGCGGATGTCCGAGAGCAGCGCCGTCTGAAACTCGTTGATGAAGAGCGCGCACGTCGTGTGCATCGACCAGAGGCTGACGAGCCCCTCGCGGATGTTGAACCGGCGAACGAACTCCATGACGCGATTCGTCAGATCGACCAGCTCGATGCGCTGATCGGTTGAAACAACAAACGTTTCGCCATGAATCGTGAGGCCGCCGGTCATCGCGGAAGCCACTTCTTCGACAGGCTTCTCACGGACGGTTACGGTCGAACTCTTACTCATGCGCTCTGCCCCTCATTGTCGCCCCGAGTCCCCATGGCTCGTGACGCACGGTGTGTCTCAAGTTGGAGTGTACGGCTGCCGGCACAAACCAAGCTATGTTACGCGCAAACCTTCACCCGAGGCAACAATCTGACCGTCGCGGTAGTGGGTCACTCTCGCGCCGGGCGAGATGGCCAATGGCCAGGCAGAACCCGAATGCTATACTCGCCGCATGGCACGGTCGACGCCGTGCCGCACAATCTGACGCTCGCCCCGGCGGCCACGCGAAGTGGGTGCAACACCCACACGGTCCCGCCACTGTAAGCGGGGAGCTACGCTTCGCTTGAGACCTCAGGACTGAGTATCGGCTCTTGGTCCTCAGGGACCGTCACTGGGTTGCGACCTGGGAAGACGTGAGGCGCGGCGCTGATCCGCAAGTCAGGAAACCTGGTCGCCCGGGGGCGTCTTTTTTCGGCGCGCGAGACGCCGAAAGGAGCGTCGCCTTGCTTCAGGCGATAGACGTTTCTTTTTCCTATCGACGTTCCGGTCCGGATCCTGTAAGGGCCCGACACCAGGCATTGACGGCGGTGTCGCTCGCGGTCGAGCGGGGCGATCTGGTCGGCATCCTCGGACCCAACGGCTCGGGCAAGACGACGCTCTTGAACGTTCTCGCGGGCGGGCTGACGCCGCGAACCGGCTCGGTGACCCTCGACGGCCGCGCGATGACCGCATGGTCGCGGCGCGAGATCGCGCGGCGCCTCGCCTTCGTGCCGCAGGACACCCACGCGCCCTTTGACTTCACGGTCCTCGACCTCGTGCTGATGGGCCGCTTTCCACACCTTGGCGCCTTCGCGCTGGAGGGACCGGAAGATCTCGCCATCGCGCGGCGCGCGCTCGACGCCACGGGCACGGCCGCGTTCGAAACCCGTGCGTTCAGCACACTGAGCGGCGGAGAGAAACAGCGTGTCGCGATCGCCAGCGCACTGGCTCAGAGTCCACGCCTGCTGCTGCTCGACGAACCGACCGCGTCGCTCGACATCGGCTATCAAATCGAAGTGCAAACGCTTCTCGATCGCCTCAACGCCGACAACGGCGTGACGATGGTGCTGTCGACCCACGATCTGAACCTCGCGGCGGCGTTGTGCCGCCGACTCGTACTGTTGCGGGACGGCCGCGTGCTCGCCGCCGGACCGACCGAGGAGGTGCTGACGCCGCACGCGGTGCGCGAGCTGTACGGCGTGGACGCCGAGGTCGCACGCCACGCGCGATCCGGTCACCTCACCGTCGTTCCAATCGGGCGTGCCTGGTTCTAGCGGGCGTCCGGCTCAGCGAGGGCCTCGGCCCGCTATAGTTCACTGGCGACCCGGAACCTGACTCATTGAGCCGGGTTTCGGGTTCTCAATGCTTGTAGTGTCCTGTCTGCCGCGTTTATGAAGCCGATGCTGGCCACGAAGACACGGAATCACGAAGAAGAATCGATATCTTCAATGCGGCCGATTCGCACGCGACTCGCGATCACTGTCGCCTCGTTCGGCGCGGTGCTGGCCGCCACGTTACTCCTGGCGCCGGTCGTCGGCTCGACGCACGTCTCGATCAGGGGAGCGTTCGATCGCACGATTCCCTTCGCGGACAACCTGGACGCTCAGATCTTCTTCATCGCTCGACTGCCACGGGTGGTCGCCGCCGCTCTCGTCGGCGGATCGCTGGCAGCGGCCGGCGTGGTTTTTCAGGCGCTGCTGCGCAATCCGCTCGCGTCGCCCGACACGCTGGGCGTCTCGAGCGGGGCGGCCCTGGGCGCCATGGCCGCCATCACCTTTCATCTCGATGTGCCGCTGTTGGGGCTGCCCGCAGTCCCGTTATCCAGCGTCATCGGCTCGCTGGGTGCGCTCGGCGTGGTTTACGCGCTCGCCACGGCGCGTCGGCGGGGACTGTCGACCACCGTGCTGCTCCTGGCAGGCGTCACGATGACGGCGTTTCTGACCGCGCTCATCCTGTTCACGCAGTACCTGGCGGACTTCGCCGACACCTTCCGCACGGTTCGATGGTTGATGGGCACCCTCGACGTCGGCGGATACGCACCCATCGTCGCCGTGCTGCCGATGCTCGTCGTCGCGCTGGGGCTGTTCGCCTCGCTTCCGCGCGCGCTGGATCTCATCAGTTTCGGCGAACAGGCGGCCGCCTCTCGGGGCGTCAACGTGGTTCGTGCCGAACGCATGGCGCTGGTCAGCGCATCGCTGGCGACGGGCGCGGCGGTCGCGATTGGCGGACCGATTGGCTTCATCGGAATCATCGTGCCTCATCTCGTGCGTCTGCTGGTCGGCTCGGATCATCGCCTCGTGCTGCCAGCGTCGATTCTGTTCGGCGCCGCATTTCTAATCGCCTGTGATGTTGTCGCACGAACGGTGTTCGCTCCGCTCGAGGTGCCGGTCGGCGTCATTACGGCGCTCATCGGCGGACCCTTCTTCCTGTGGCTGTTGGTGAGGTCTTCACGATGATCAGGAGGCGACGCCGATGGATGCCGGCGGCGGTGGCGTTCCTGGCCGTGGCGATCTCACGTCCCGGCTCAGCCGCACCCCCCCAGCGGATCGTGTCGATCATTCCCGCCGTCACGGAAATGATCTTCGCGATGGGAGAGGGCGCGCGAGTGGCCGGCGTCAGCAGCTTCGACGCGTTTCCGCCGGAGGTGTCGCGCCTTCCACGGGTGGGTGCGCTGCTCGATCCTGACGTCGAGCGGATGCTGAGCCTCAAACCGGATCTGGTGGTGCTCTACGCCACCCAGTCCGAGCTGAAGCAGCGATTGGACCGCGCGAGCATTCCGTATTACTCGTACGAGCACCGCGCGCTGGCGGATATCACGTCGACCGTGCGCGCCGTGGGCGCACGCATCGGATCCCCAGGGCGCGCCGAGCAACTGGCGGCCGGGATCGAACGTGCAATCGCCGCCGTGCGCACGTCAGTGGCGCAGCGGCCGCGGCCGCGGACGCTGCTGGTATTCGAACGCGGGGGCTCCTCGCTTCGCAACATCTACGCGACCGGCGGATACGGATTCCTTCACGACATGGTCGAAGCCGCGGGCGGAGACGATGTCTTTTCGGATATCAAGCGGCAGTCGGTACAGGCGACCACCGAATTGATCCTTTCGCGGCGTCCGGACGTGATCGTCGAACTGCGGTACGGGGACAACGTCAAAGTCGCCGACATCCCCCGCGAGATGCAGGCGTGGAACGCGCTCGCGTCGATACCCGCGGTGAAGAATCACCGCGTCCACGTCCTCGTCGGCGACGAGTACGTGGTTCCCGGGCCGCGCGTCGCGGACGCCATCAAGCGCCTTGCCAACGCCATTCACCCGGAGGCCCGGTGAATTTGGTCATCTGGTCATCTGGTCATTTGGTCAATTGGTCATTTGGCCATCCGGTCATCTGGTCATCTGGTCACCTGCTCATTGGGAGAGTGCGAGAATTTGCACGCGCGGTTCCCAGCGACCTGGCGAAAATCGCCAACAGTTCACCGGCTTCCTGCCGCACTGGCGTAACAATCGACGCCTCGATGATCGTTGCTCTGACGATCACGTCCAGCCGGTACAAGGACTCTTCCGTCTCTTCGACAACAATGCCCAGCTTCGATATGAACTCTCGACGCGATCGTGCGCTGCAGGCAGCGCGATAATTGGCGCCAACGGAGGTTGAACTTCCGGCGAGCTGGCGGGCGATAACCACGCCTCCCGCCGTGTGTGGAATTCGGTCAATCAGGCGCAAGACTGACACTGAGAACATCATGGTTCGTTCCTTGAGCCGCTCGCTCTGTTCACTCATGTTTCGGACAATTCACAAGTCGTACCAATCTGACAAATCAAACGACCAGATGACCAGATGACCAAATGACCAAATGTTTAGCGTCGTGGTCGAGTGGCAAGGACAGCGCGTGGATGGTGCACGTTCTTCGCGCGAGGGCAGACCTGACTATTGGTGCGCTGCTGACCACGGTCAATGCGCCGGCGCAGCGAGTGGCGATGCATGCAGTACGGGTGGATCTGCTGCAGGCGCAGGCTGACGCGCTCGGCGTGCCGCTCTGGCAGTTGCCAATCCCGTCACCGTGCACGAACGAGGAGTACGAGCGAGCGATGGAAGGCGCGGTCCGCCGTGCGGTGGCGGACGGATTCACTCACGTCGCGTTCGGCGATCTGTTTCTCGAAGACATCCGGCGGTACCGGGAAGAACGGCTGGCCGGCAGCGGACTGTCACCGGTCTTCCCGCTGTTCGGCCTCGACACCGCCACGCTTGCGCACCAGATGATAGACAGCGGACTGCATGCGCGCCTGACGTGCGTCGATCCCCGCGCGCTCGACCGTCGATTTGCCGGCCGTGAGTTCGACGCGGCGCTCCTCTCCGAGTTGCCCGCCGGCGTCGATCCGTGCGGCGAGCGCGGCGAGTTTCACACGTTCGCCTACGACGGTCCGATGTTCGCGCATCCCGTTCCGGTCCAGGCCGGAGAAATCGTCGAGCGCGACGGCTTCGTCTTCGCCGATCTCAGTCTTGAACATGGTCAATCAAACATCTAGTCATCTCGTGATCTCGTCATCTCGTCATTTTGGCATTTTGGCATTTTGGCATTTGGAGCTCCACTGAGATGACCGATGACCAACGAGCAGACGGCCAAACGACGAAATGACTCAATGACCAATGACCAATGACCAATGACCAATGACCAAATGACCAATGACCAAATGACCAGATGACCAGATGACCAGATGACCAAATGACCGAGTTTCCCCATCGCATCGTGTGCCTGACCGAGGAAACGACCGAGACGCTCTATCTCCTCGGCCAGGGCGGCCGTATCGTCGGGGTGTCGGGATATACGGTCCGCCCGCCGGAAGCGCGCTCGAAGCCGAAGGTATCGGCGTTCATCAACGCGCGCTTCGACAAGATCGAAGCACTGCGACCGGACCTCGTGCTTGCATTTTCCGATTTGCAGGCGGACCTCACCGCCGAGCTCATTCGACGGGGTCTGACGGTCGTCACCTTCAACCAGCGCAGCATCGGCGAGATTCTGCAGATGATCCGGATGCTCGGCGGTCTCGTCGGTTGTCAGACGGCGGCGGAGCGCCTCGCAGGCAGCCTCGACGCGGACCTGGATCGAATCCGCGAATCAGCTGCAAGGTTTCCCGTTCGCGTCCCGGTATTTTTCGAGGAATGGGACGACCCGCTCATTTCGGGCATCCGGTGGGTCGAGGAACTCGTCGAGATTGCCGGCGGCGCCCCAATCTTCCCTGAGCTCGCCGGCGCCGGACTGGGCCGCGATCGGATCGTCGATCCGGCGGAGGTCGCACGGCGGGATCCGCAGGTGATCTTCGCGTCGTGGTGCGGGAAGAAAGTGAAGAAGACGACGATCGGCCGCCGCACCGGCTGGGACGCGGTGGCCGCTATACGAAACGGACGCGTGTTCGAAGTGAAGTCGACCTACATCCTTCAGCCTGGACCCGCGTGCCTGACCGAGGGGGTTCGCCAGCTCCACGCGCTGCTGGCCAGAGTCCACGGTCTCGAGGTGGATGCCGCCCTCGCGCCCGCCGAGGCACTTGACGGATAACAGTCCGCAGTCGTTAGTTGACAGCCGCAGTCGGCAGTCGACAGTCGACGGTCGCAGTCGGCAGTCGACCAGTCGACAGAAAAGCTACGCAAGCGTTCTCACGAGTTGACGAATGTCCTTCAGCGTGTCGATGGACTCCAGCTGCGTGAGCGCCTGCTGTACCTTGTTCGCCGAAAGCACCAGTTGCGCGCAGTCAGAGAACTTCTCATGAAGCTCTTCGCGCGTGAACGGCCGCTCGGGTCCACCGCGGTATCGATCGTCGGACGGTTGCACGAGGGTTCGCCCATCGGTGAGATCGACTTCGACGATGCTGCGGATCTTGTCGAAGCCCTGCGCTTCGATCTTCTCGTCAAAGACACCGGTCACTCGCGGCATCATTCGCTGCACCGGCTCGCTGGCGACGAACTCGTCGGTGAATTCGCGAATCCCGGCTTTGCGCCGGATCAGTATGGTGCTCATCAAGAAGGGAATGGAGAACTTTGCTTCAAGCTCGGTCTTTGCCGTCTTGTAGCGCAGCGGATCGAGGATATTCGTCCCGGCGCGCAGCCGGACCGCGCGAACCTGCTCCGGCTTCAGGTCGTGGTCGACGACCACCTTCAGCATCGCGTCAAGACTCGGATGGCTGAGCGATCCGCACGGATACGGCTTGACGGAGACGCCAGGGCTGACGATGGTATACGGCTTCCCGAGTGCAGGTACGAGACGGTCGAGGTCCGCTCCACCGCCTAACACCTGGAAGAACCCCCACTGCCCGTCCAGCCCATCGTCCCCACCGGTGAAGCCGCGCGAGGCAAGCTCCGCCGCGAATACGCCGTTCTCCGCGGCGCGGGCGACGTGAAGCGGCTTGGTCATCGTGCCGAAGTTCACCCGGATACCGCTCGACAGGCTCGCCGCGATCGACAGCATGTGGCCCAGTTGCGCCTCGTTCAGTTTCAACAGCTTCGCGGCGGCCGCCGCGGCACCGAAGGTTCCAATCGTTCCGGAGGAATGAAATCCGTGGTTGTAGTGATTGGGATCGATCGCCTCGGCGATCTTGCACTCGACCTCGAAGCCAATTAGAAACGCCTCGAGAAACGCGCTGCCCGACAAGCCCATCCGCTCCGACAGCGCCAGCGACGCGGAAAGAGGCGGCAGCGTCGGATGCGTCAGGAGCCCGAACGTCCTGTCGGGCGTCGTCGACAACTGCGTGTCGTCGTAATCCATCGCATGACCGCTCGCGCCATTCGCGAGGGCCGCAAGCGCCGCGGGGGCCATCAGCTTTTCGGGCCCCAGCGCAGTCGCCTCCCTCTTGTCGCTGACCGATTTCACATACTCGCGCACGATGGCGCTTCCGCGGACCGTGGATCCAGCGAGGATCACCCCGAACCCGTCGATCAGGCAGCGCTTCCCCTGCTGGATGACGGCGACAGGCATGTCTCGCAGCGTGGTCGAGGTGATGAATTTCCGGACCGCGTCGGTCGCGCCTTTGATCGCGGCTCCTTCGAGCTTTTTCGGCTTGACGTCGACGGCGATCGCCTCGTCGACGCCGATGGCCGACACCACGCCGGCACTGGCCGCCGCCCGGGCGATCACGCTGAAAAATTCCTTGCGGCTGAATCGCATGACTATCTCCTCAATTCCTGCGCCACATTCTCTGAGGCCTTGCGCCAGATTCCAAGGAAATCCTGCGGCAGGAGCCAGCGAGCTCCAGACACGCGCGGCTCAGACGTCGTCGTCAGGTTCGGCGACGACATAAGGCGTCGCCACCCGGCGGACGACGATCGTCAGGCCGAAGCCGACGACAATCGCTGAGGAAACAAGGCCGAGGTAAATACCGCTGCCGACGAGCGTTGTTGGCGGACTCGTGATCGGCGTGTTTTCAACGATGGCCGACGCCTGCGACATCATCAGCGCCTGCTCACTGGCCAGGCGCGGCATGACCCGCCAGGCGAGAATCATGATGCCAAGAGCCATCAGGCCGACGACGAGCAACGGATGACGGGAATTCTTGCGGGTGATCAGACTCAACACCGCGAGGACACTGGAGAGCATCCCGAGTCCGGCGATCCAGAGGCCGGTGACGTCCGGCACGCCCCGCCTGCCGACGCCATCGACCACCACCCAGGGAAGAAATGCACTGACGGCCAGAGCGACGCCGGCGCTGAAGGGAATGAAGTACGCACGCATTCCGGGGCGGAAGATGCCGCCGCTCGTCAATGCGAGTCCTTCCATTCCTCGTACCAGGCCATCTGGATGGCTTCGAGCTTCGGCTCGTTCGACGTCTTCGGATCGTCGTCGAACCCGTCGAGCGCCAGGACGTGGTTGCGAAGATCGGTAAAGCGGACGGTCAGCGGATCGAGGTCGGGATACTTCTCGGTCAGTGCAATCCCGATGTCTTCGGCGTCGGTCCACTTCACGGCGCGACCTCCTGCGCCTTGCGCTCCTTGCGATCCGATTTTCCGAGCTGGATACCTCCGCCTTCCTGTACGTAGTTGCGGGTGTACATCGGCAGCTCGCAGACAACGTCGCCGCTGATGACCGCCTGGCAGCCAAGCCGCGACCGCGCGGTCAGCCCCCAGGCCGTATCGAGGCGATCCGCCTCGTCGTCCTGCATCTCGCTGAGGTTCTGCTCCCCTTCCAGAATGATCACGTGGCAGGTGGTGCAGGCACAACTGCCGCCGCAGGCATGCTCGAGGGGCACCTCGAAGTGTTTCGCTATATCCAGGAACGATTCCGGCTTGCCGTGGTGCGAGTACGGCACGCTGCCGGACTCGAACTCCACGACTTGCGGCTCGCCGTCGATGATGAAAGTGACCTTTGGCATCGTGTTTTCCTTACACGTCCTCGATGTTCCGCCCCGAAAGCGCGTGCTGGACCGAACGGTTCATCATGACTTCGGCCAGATGACGTGTGGCGTCGTTGAGCGCATGAGTCTTCTGCTGAAGGACTTCGCGGTCAGAATCGTTGAGGACCGCTTTCAAATCGCCGAGCGCCGCGATGATGCGTTCTTCTTCCCCGGGTTGCAGATCGCCGGCCGCCACGGCCGAAAACTCAGGCGAGCGCAGAGATTTTTCCGTGGCCAGAATCACGGTCTCCGCCTCGTTCCTCGCGTCGATCAGCAGGCGCGCCGCGAAATCCGCTTCGGCGTTCTCGAACGAGTCGAGCAGCATCTGCTCCACCTGTTCGTCGGTCAGGCCGTACGACGGCTTCACTTCGATGGTCGCCTCGACGTCGGTACGAAGCTCCCGCGCGGTGACGCTCAGGATGCCGTTGGCGTCGATCTGGAATTGCACCTGAACCCGCGGCAACCCGGCGGGCATCGGGGGTATTCCTCGCAGCTTGAACCGCGCGAGCGAGCGATTGTCGGCGACCAGCTCCCGTTCGCCCTGCAGGACGTGGATGTCCACGGCCGTCTGGTTGTCGGCGAACGTGGTGAACATCTCGCTCCCGGTGGCGGGGATCGTCGAGTTGCGGAGAATGATCTTCGATACGACCCCGCCCATCGTCTCGATGCCGAGCGAGAGGGGCGTCACGTCGAGCAGCAGCATCTCGCGATTGCCGGTGACCAGGATATCGGCTTGCAGCGCGGCGCCAAGCGCGACGACTTCGTCAGGATTCAGCTCGCTGTGCGGCGTCCTGCCGAACAGCTCCGCCACCAGGCGACCGACGAGCGGGATGCGGGTAGAGCCGCCCACCAGCACGACTTCATCGATCTGCGACGGCTGGAGATCGGCGTCGACGAGCGCCTGACGGCAGGGGCCGAGCGTCCGCTCGACGATCGGGCGAATCATGGTCTCGAGCTCGGTGCGCGTCATTCGCTTGCCGAGCAGCTCGGTCTCTTCGCGATCGGATAGATCCCATTTCGCCTGGATGACCGCCTGACGAATCGCCTGCACCGCCTCGGGGGTCCGGCGCGCGTTCGCGGATCCGGCCGTTTCCGGCCAGTCGTAGGCGGGCGAGTCGGAATCGAGATCCGCGAGCACCTGCTCGAGGAGCAGCAGGTCGATGTCGTCTCCGCCGAGATGGGTGTCGCCGTTTGTGGAGAGCACCTGGAACACGCCGTCCTCGACGCGGAGGATCGAAATGTCGAAGGTGCCGCCGCCGAGATCGTAAACGGCGATGAGTCCGGTGTGGCGCTTGTCCAGCCCGTAGGCCAGCGACGCCGCCGTTGGCTCGTTGATGATCCGCAGCACCTCGAGTCCGGCGATGCGTCCGGCGTCGCGTGTCGCGGTCCGCTGCGCGTCGTTGAAATAGGCAGGGACCGTGATGACGGCGCGATCGACTTCAGGATCGATGTCGCCCTCTGCGGCGAAAAACTCTTCGGCGCGGCGCTTCAGGTCGCGAAGGGCATGGCCGAGTCGGGCTATCGCCCGCCGCTAAAGCTCAAAGGATTCCCGGTCCTAGGCCGCACCGGGACCGCCACCATCTGCGGCAGCATCGTCAACATGCGCGAGGG
>Ga0157379_10003473_pt1 | contig 13341 bp, 6 predicted proteins | sample S25metaG_FD_121802 | JGI IMG/M metagenome (GOLD analysis project Ga0157379, IMG submission 121802) | Switchgrass rhizosphere microbial communities from Kellogg Biological Station, Michigan, USA - S2-5 metaG | ecosystem: Host-associated > Plants > Roots > Rhizosphere > Soil | place: USA: Michigan... | reverse complement strand
TCTCGCTGACATAACTTATGCTGCGTCCTGTGCCTATCGTTGCGCTGTGGAAGCTTGTGTGTAAAACGGGGTCGTTACGGCTTTCATTTCCAACAACACTCGCGGGGTCAATAGATTGAATGTGTCCGGGGAGCACTCTCCGGCGTCGCCGTTTGCACCGAAATGCGGCATTGACAATTTTCGACCGAACGTCTAGTTTCGCAGACGTCGACGATCGAAAGGGTTGGCTCAAATAAATTAGCCAGTCCGAAGTAGATTGAGTGATCGGCTCGACAGGGCAACCTGTTGAGCGGCCAGACCCGAAAAAGCCGACAACTCTGCGAGGAGTGGTTGGGGTTTGGAACTGCGAAAGCAGTGATTACATCAGGGGCCGTGGTGGTGCATGCTACCACGCTGTTCGCTTCCTCGTAAGGAGCGGGCGGCTAGGGCATAACCAATGTCACGGCCTTTTTCATTTTCTCCTGAAACCTCCTCGTTCCGATTGCCTTTTGAAGCTGGCGGTGATGGATTCCACCCACCTGGTATCACTTAGTTCCGCAAAGAGAAGTCGCCCGTGAAGGAACAATTTGGAGAGAATTGGTGCGGGAATTGCAAAAGGCTTTCATCGTCACCGTGCCCAGGGATCAACGAGGAAATCAGTGCAAAGCTGCGGTTTGGTGGGCGCGAGCGATCTGCATATTTGGGTGAATCGGATTGCCATGGCAAGAGAGTGCACAGAACAGGCCGGCATCTTGAACCTGCTTCAAGAAGTCACGCGCCGCACCCTTGCTGGTGAGTAGTTTCTCGACTTCGCGGTGGACGCTACCGGGATAGGCGCCAGTTTCCACGCAATCGAAGCCAAGCTCTGCGACTCTGCCGAGCATCTTCTCGAAGGAGAGATTCCAAAAAGGACGCTGAAGACGCCGATTTTCATAGATGGGCAATCTGCGGAACGGGTTCCATATTGGTTTGTCCGCTTCGCTTCAAATTACGGATGAAGAAGAACTTTCAACGCTGACTTGTCTTCGCAGGCTGCAAATCCCGCCTGCCATTCGTCCAGAGGCAGTTTATGAGTAATAAGATCGCCGAGCCGAATTTTACCCTGTTCCAGAATCTTCAACATTCGGATCCAGGTTTGGACGGTGTAGGCTACTGATCCAGCCATGCGGATCTGCTTGAACGCGAGATCGTCGAGTGGAGCCGATATCTCCTTTCCAAAGTGTCCAACTTGCGTATAGTGCCCAAGTGGACGGACCGCAATAAGACAGCTCCTTACTGAAGGAGCGGCCCCGGCGCACTCGAACGCGACGTCCACTCCAAAACCATCTGTCTCACCGCGGATATGGCTGAGCAGGTCTTGTTGACTTACGTTAACCACAGAATGGGCGCCCAGCCTTCGTGCCATCTCAAGTCGAACCAAGTCGGCGTCAGTTCCAGCCACGATGGTTTTGATCCCTGCCGCTAACAGTAGTTTCAGACAAAGCAACCCCATCGGTCCCGGACCTGAGATGAGCGCCACGTCGCCAACTCGAAGCGGGGTAAGTTCGCACACGGCATGGATGGCGGCCGCGAACGGTTCACACATGGCTCCCTCATCCGGTGGAAGGTCAAGCGGAAGCCGGAAAAGCTGGTCAGGCCGCACCACGACGTATCGAGCGAAGGCACCGTTAACCCCATGACCCATGCCGCGCCGCTCCGGACAGAACATGAATTCTCCCCTGCGGCAGTAAACGCAACCGCCGCAAGTGACGGCAGAAGCTCCGAGAATACAAAACCTGTCTCCGAGCGCCAGACCTTGGACTTTGCTCCCACTCTCAACCACAGTAGCGGACATTTCGTGTCCGAGAATCACCGGAGGAAAATTGCGAAAGGTATCGTGATAAACGTGCAAATCGGTGCCACAGATGCCGCACCAGGAGACTTCGAGCTTGACCTGATCGGCGCCGCAAGAAGGGTCGTCCACGTCGCGGATCTCCACGTTGCCCGGACCTTTCGCGAATTTCACGAGGGCTTTCATATTCTTTTTGCTCTCATTATGATTATTTGTACTCCTTCAAGCAAGACTGGGCGACTTTCCGAATACTCCCAAATTTGCGGCTCTCCCGCGGTTGAAAGCACCGAGACTTCTCCTCCGGAAAACGTTTCCTGTACACTCTATCGAATGTCAGGGCAAGCCGAGTTCTTTTGAATCTGGTTCCTTAGTTTCAATGGACCCTGTATCGAAGGGACGTGAACGCGGAAATGCGCAGACGAAAAACCAAATTCGCGAGCCGATATCCAACGCCCGCCCTCGAGAAGGGTCTCGACATACTGGAACTCTTCGCCCGAGAGCCAGCTGAACTCACCAAGAGCGATGTGGCCCGGCGCCTTGGTCGCACCGTTTCGGAGGTCTTTCGAATGTTGGTGTGTCTTGAAGAGCGCGGTTATATCTCTCCGTCGCGTGACGGTGAGCGCTTTCACCTGACGTTGCGTCTATTTGAGCTGGGACAGCAATACCCCCCAACCAAACGCCTGATTACTGAATCCCTGCCGATCATGCAGCAAGTCACCGACAAACTCAACCAATCCTGCCACCTGGGGGTACTCGACGGAGACCGCGTGGTGATTGTCGCCCACGTCGACTCGCCGCTCAGCGTCGGCTTTTACGTCAAGGCGGGAGGCATCGGCGACCTTATGCGGTCAACCACAGGGCACGTGATTCTGGCGAACCAGAGCCCCGAAGTTTCCTCTCGCGCCATACACCTTTGGTGCCAACACAACCAGGCTCGTCCTCCGCGCGACTTCAGCGTGCACCTGAGCAAGATCAAGCGGCGTGGATACGAACAGACGAAGAGCTACGAGGTGGAGGGGGTAATCAATATTTCATTTCCTGTTCTGGATGATCGAGGACACGCTGTTGCTGCACTCAGTGTTCCATTTCTTCAACGAATCGGAGATCCGACAACTCCGGTCACCGTGATTCGCGTTCTAAAAGAGGCCAGCTCTCTCCTCTCTGAACGGATTGGCGGGTCATTGACAAAAGGGGACCCACCTGACCCGAACTTACGCCCGAAGTAGGGTATGCCGAATCTGCTCTTCACCTCCACCAGGTTGAGCAGGGGACTTTCACCCTCAAGCTGTCAAACATGTTCGGCATACACGTTAAGTGGCCGGCGTGTGGCCGGCCAGCCCAACCATCACTATCCCATCTACTGAGGATCCAACCCGCAGTTGAATCTAAAAATACAGTTTTAAAGACAATTGCAACTGTCGCTCCGTGCTGCGAGTGCTGAGTATCGATCCGAGCTGTGCGTGATTGTTCAGATCGTTGATCGGAATTCCCCATGTCGGCGTATTTGTAACGTTGAACGCCTCGGCCCGGAACTGAAGGCTTCTCTTTTCATTGAAGGGAAAATCCTTGAACAGTGACAGGTCCAGATTCTTAAACCAGTCCGCTCGAAGTGAATTCCTGCCGGAATTGCCAAATGTAAACGGCGCCGGCGGAGCAAAAGCGGCGGTGTTAAACCATTCACTTGTGCTCGGATTTGGCAAGTTAGGATCTCCAACCAGATTCGCCCGAACGTTGCCATTCCCGGCGATAGCGGGGGCGAAATTCCCAATGTTGGGGACGTCCGACGAGATGTACACATAGTATGGCAAACCGGAAGTGAGAGTTAGGATGCCATTCAGCTGCCAATTTCCGATGATGTAGTTAAAAAAACCACCGGAGTTTGCGAAGCGCCGGCCCTTACCGAACGGCAGTGGGGCGGTCGCGCTGGCACTGAGAACATGGGTCAGATCAAAGCCGGACACGCTGCGGTCACCCTTGATGTTGTACGGGTCCTGAACTGAGCAGCTCTCGATACCGAAGAAGCCAGAGCAACCGACGTCAATGGACTTTGACCAGGTGTAAGCAACCAGATAGGTGAGCCCGTTCGCACTACGGTGGTTGGCAGAAAATTGGAAAGCATTGTAGGAACTATTACCAATGCTTCGATCATAAAAAGTCGGAGCGATATACGGAAATGGCTGCCGCGCCGTAACCTCGGCGGGCGTCCCTGGTCCCGGATGTAATGCAACGTTGTACAAGCCACCCACTGTAAGACGGTGGCTTTGCGAACCCACGTAGTTCGCCGTCATCACAGTGTTTTGACCCAACTGCCGTTCGACTCCAAAATTCCATTGCTCCGAATATGGATTCTTGGCCTTCGGATCCCGGTACCACTCAACTTGTCCGAACGGGGTTGCAGCGGGTAAACCCGCCGAACCTAGGCCTGCAAGCGGATCTTGCCAATTTGCTGTGGCCACTTCATTAGACGTATTCAGTGCGGGAGTGAGTATTTGCGCCACTGATGGCCAGTCGCCACCAATGCCCTGCACGGTCTGCATCACACCCGCCCAGAGGTCATTGAACATGCCGAACGAGCCGCGCACCACGGTTTTGTCGTTAAGACTATAGGCAATCCCGATCCGGGGTTGGATATTGTCGTAAGTATTGGAATACAAGCGATTGTTGTTGGAAACGACCACGTGTGGCTGTGGCAAACCTCCCGGCACGCAGGGAGCTTTGCCGGCACTCGCGCAGTCCGGCGAATTTGTTTGAATGACATATGTCCCATTGTTGAAATCGATATTTCCGACTTGGCTGGTTGGATCGCTGCTACCTGACCCATACCCCGGCCAAAGCATCAAGTCATACCGAAACCCGATATTCACAGTTAGCTTGTCTGTCACCTTCCATTTATCCATGAAATAGATGCCCCAACTGCGCTGCCCGGTCACGGGTGCCACAGTGTCTCGACGCGAGGCGCTGGCGGTTGTTCCGATAAGAAACGCTGCCAGGGCATCGCCCGTGCCGGTCGGCGCTTCCGGATTCGCTGTTTGCTCGGCACCAAAAACTTCAGCCGGACCGCCGCCATGCACAAAAAATGAGTTTGTTTCATAATCGAAACCAGTGGTAAACGAGTGTTTGCGGAGAACTTTCGTCAAGTTAGCTCTCCACTGGTAAATGTCCGTGAGCTTGGTTCCGCCCTTGTTTGTGGCGCTAGTACCCGCGTACGCCCCATTCCCAATGTTCAGCCCCGGGATCGAGCAACCCGTCGTACCCGTGAAACCACAGGCGAAATCAGGGGAAAGGCCGGCGGCATTGACCACCTGTGTCGGGTCTAGATTGTCATAGGCGTTGCCAACGTTATTCGTGAGCTCCACATGTCCGAATTGCGCATCTAGGATTGTGGACGAGTTGAACTGGTGGTAGTAGGACAACACGTATTGCTTTCCGAACGTTTCGCCCGTAGCGGTCTCCCCAACGATCCCACCGGTTCCAACCCTGGTCTGGTCCGAATTCGAGTACCGAAAAAACACAGAGTTAGAGGGGTTGAAATTGTGGTCCACCCTGAAACTGTATTGGTTCTGCGGAGTCAGATTGGAACGAAGATCATAGCCATTGAAGCCCTGCACGATTGGCTGCGGAGCGGGAAACACCGCTTGGGCAAGACTCACGGCGCCTGGATTCAATACGCTCGAGATGTCATTGTTCGGAAATGGATCGCGGATGAATGAGCCGGGTTTGGCAGGATCGGGCCGCGTCGTGAACGGGTTAAAAAGCTGGATGGGGTTAGGACCTTGCAACAGTGCGCTGAAGTCGCCTGAAAGCTGAGCCGGTGTAGGCACATTGTAAAACGCGCCAACTGAAGGCTGCGCGCGGCGAAACCCTTCATAACTCCCAAAGAAAAAGGTCTTATTACGGCCTTGATAAAAGGGGAGAATCACCGGACCGCCAAAATTCGCGCCGAACTGGTTCTGTACTAATTTTGAAATACCTTTAATCGGGTTCTTTGCATCCAGGACAGTATTGCGGAAGAACTCCCACGCAGTCCCGTGGAAACTGTTCGTGCCAGACTTACTGACCACGTTGATGATCCCACCCAGTACTCCGCCGAACTGCGCCTCATCACTGTGGGACTGGACCTTGAACTCTTGAATATCGTCAAGGATTGGCGCTACCGCGTAGGTGCTGAAGACCTGGTCCGTGTTATCGATCCCATCTAACAGGAAGTAGTTGCTGCGATTCGATTGCCCGCTGACTGAGGGAAAGACAAACGATCCGAGCGGCGCAGCTTGTGCGCCACCCGAGTTTTGCGCAACGCTGACCGGACTCACCCCCGGCGTGAGGGACAGGAGTTGCGTAAAGTTTCGTCCGTTGAGCGGCAGGTCTCTAACTTGCTTGGACTCTATCACCGAGCCTAGCGTCGCATTGCCGGTTTCGAGATTGACCGCGGAGGCCTCGACCGTGACGGATTGCTGGGTCGACCCTACTCTTAGTATGAAGTCCAGAGTGCTGGCCTGATTGACCAGCACATGCAGTCCCTGCGTCGCAGTAGTAAATCCCTCTTTTGTCACCTTGAGAGTGTATTCACCAGGGTGTACGCTCACGAAAACGTACAGCCCGGAATCGTTGGTAAGACTCGCTCTTTCTGTGCCGGTATCAGTATTCTGGAGTGTGACCGCTGCCTGCGGAATCACCGCACCGCTCGAATCCCTCACAACTCCGTTGAGAGTGGCTGTGGCCTGGGCGGAGGCGCCATGTGGAATCACAAGTACCAATACCAGCCCAAGAAACGAGATGCTGCGGCCGAATCCGAGTTCACGCGAGCCAGATAAATGCTTGCATGCTTGAACCAGTGCAGAAAGACTAGAAACACGGCGATCCATAAACGCCTCCCACCCCAAACGGTTGTCCATAAACGCCCCCATTAGGTTTGCGATCGATACCCTCACAACGGCCGCGTGGTTACTCGGAAAATCGGCTCCTGCGGCTCCCCATCACTCGATTGCCCGTACTTTTATCAATAAAATGATACATTCGCATATCAAACCGCTCCTTTGTAGCCTCGATTAATCGCGCTTGTCAAGTATTTGTTTGCTTCCGGGCGTCCGGGAGTGATTTTTATTGACAGATTGACTATTTCAGTAATAGAAAAGCGGCGAAGGCTGAGTACGACAAGTGGGGGTCAGGAATGACGTCGAAAAATCGACGAAATCGCGAGTCAGGGCAGGCATTTAAGGGACGACGTTCCTTTATCGGCGCGATGGCAACCCTGGGGGCAGGGTTAGCCGGTTCCGTTATCTTACCCGCGACAGCGTTGGCAGAGGCCACGCCGAAAGCTGACAAGAAAACAAAGCCCGCGGCAAACGTTCGCGGGCGCGGCACGGTCATCGCTTCTGACCTGGCCACCGTCGCAGAAACAACCGCGGGGAAAATCCGCGGATTCAGGCGGAACGGCGTATACGTTTTCAAGGGTGTACCCTACGGCGCCTCCACCGCTGGCCCCAGGCGCTTCATGCCCCCAGTCAAGCCTGAACCGTGGACGGGAATTCGCAACGCGCTGCAGTACGGCCGCGCTTGTCCATACCTGGACTCCGCGCATTTTGATATGAACGGGAAAAACCTGGCGAACTCCGATGAAGATCAGTTCCTGCTGCATCGCGGCGCGTCCCTGGTTCCCGGCGAGGACTGCCTGCGTGTGAATGTATGGACTCCGGAGATCAATGCGTCGCATAAGCGCCCAGTCATGGTCTACATGCACGGCGGAGGATTTACCGCTGGCAGCGGGCACGATCTTCTTGCCTACGATGGCGAAAGTCTTGCCCGCAATCACGATGCAGTGGTCGTGAATCACAATCATCGGCTCAACGTGTATGGCTATATAAACCTTGGACACTTGGGAGGAGAAGAATATGTCAGCTCCGCCAACGTTGGCTTGCTTGACCTAGTAGCTGTCCTCGAGTGGGTTCGCGACAACATCGCAACTTTCGGGGGAGATCCGGGCAACGTTACTATCTTTGGTCAGTCTGGCGGGGGTGGAAAAGTCCTTGCACTTATGGCGATGCCGTCGGCCAAAGGATTATTTCACCGTGCGATTGTGCAGAGCGGGCCCTTTCTTAAATCTCTTTCTCCTGACTACTCAGGGCGATTGGCTGAGCTGCTGCTCGCAGAGCTGGGGTTATCCAAGTCTCAGTTGCCCGAACTTCAAACAATTCCGGTGGATCGGCTGACGGGCGCTGCGACCGAAGCCATGAAGAAAATGCCTCGGCCCAAACCTTCCCTTCGCAGGACGTACGGCGAATACGATTGGGGCCCGACAGTAGACGGCCTCATACTGCCTCGTCATCCATTTGATCCGGGAGCTCCACCAATATCTGCGGACGTCCCGTTGTTAACCGGAACAGATCTTCACGAGGGTGTAAGTGGGGTCGACCGTCCCGATGCCAATGCGATGGCAGTGGAAGAACTTAACCGATTGGTTAAGGAAGAATTTGGCGACCGCAGCCACGCAATCATCGATGCCTACCAGCGCGATTACCCTAAAGCGAATCCATTTGACCTGTATGCCACTATTGCTGCCTCTTCTTTTCGCCGTCCTGCTTTCGAGCAAGCCAGCAGGAAGGCTGCTTTGGGTGGTGCGCCGGCATACTCTTACATATATTCTTGGCGGACGCCCGTGCTGGACGATCGCCCCGGTTCCTTCCACGCCTGCGAAATTGCGTTCACGTTCGACAATGCCGAAATTTGCGACCAATACAGTGGGGGCACTCCCGAGGCATTCGTTCTATCAAAGCAGATCAGCACTGCCTGGGTAAATTTTGCCCGAACTGGCAATCCTAATCACGACGGCTTGCCACACTGGCCCGCCTACACTTCGGAACAGCGGGCAACGATGTACTTTGACACGCCCTGCACAGTGCGCAACAACCCCGAAGGAGAAGGGTTGCGGCTGATCGCACAGCCCTGAGTGAAAAGGGCGAACGCAGAGCTCAAACGTTATTAGCCGCCGCGTCGAGAAGTAGTGGACTGTCATCGTGGCGTTGGACCCGATAACCCCAGAGACGCTATGAATCGAAGGACCTTTGTCTGTACCGCCGCAGGCGCAATTGTCGAGCTGTGTCACAGCCTGCGCAGTGCCCATGCCACAAGTGCACGCACTCCCGGCGCCACTGGAGTCGGCAACGCAGACAACTGCATTTTTGTCAGTCCTCATGGGGATGACGGAAACCCAGGGACAGCTCCGAAGCCCCTGCGGACATTCCACGCGGCGCAGCTGGCAGCCCGTGAACTCAAGAAGCAGGTATCAGGCGAGTTATCCGTCTACTTCCGCGCAGGCGTGTATTACCTCCCAGAAACAGTCGTGTTCACACCGGCAGACTCGGGCGCCGCGGAGGCGCCTGTCGTATACACATCTTATCCGGGCGAACAGGTGGTTTTGAGCGGAGGAAGCCGCATCGAGCCCCACTGGACGCCATATCGCGACGGCATTCTGCAAACTCCGGTTCCGCCCGGCACCCAAACCGATCAGCTCTTCGTCAATGGCAAGCGTCAGGTGCTGGCCCGTTATCCAAATTACGAAGCCAAAGCGAAATATCTCAACGGTTGGGCGGAAGACGCTATCAGTCCGGAGCGCGCAAAGCGCTGGGCTGATCCGCGGGGCGGCTACATCCACGCACTCCACGAATATCTATGGGGCAGCGTTCATTACGAGATCACCGGCACAGGCGCAGACTCTCACCTGACCTACGAGGGTGGCTGGCAAACCAATCGCCCCGCGCCGATGCACCAGCAATACCGTTACGTCGAAAATATTTTCGAGGAACTCGACGCGCCCAGCGAGTGGTTCCTCGATACAAAAAAGAACATCCTGTACTACTACCCGCCCAAGGGACTGGACCTAAAGAACGCTGTCGTGGAAGTGGTAAGGCTAAAGCATCTGGTGGAGATGCGGGGCACGGTGCAATCTCCAGTGAAGTGGATCGACCTTCGCAACTTCACGTTCCGCCATACGCTGCGCACGTTCATGGAGACGCGCGAACCTCTCCTGCGCAGCGACTGGCGCATCTACCGTGGAGGTGCGCTGTTCTTTACCGGCACGGAAGATTGCGACGTCGCGGAGTGTGTGTTCGATCAGCTTGGCGGCAATTGCATCTTCGTCAGCAACTACAACCGTCGCTTTCATGCCGTGCGCTGCCATCTGGCCGAGGCCTGCGGCAACGGTATCGCGTTTGTGGGTGACCCGGACGCAGTCCGCAGTCCATTGTTTAGCTACGACGATCGGCATACCGTCGATCAGCTCGATCTCACGCTTGGCCCCAAGTCCGAAAATTATCCTAAGGAATGCACCGTAGAGGATTGCCTGATCTACCGCACCGGCCGGGTAGAAAAGCAAACTGCTCCCATCGAGATCGCGATGGCCCATCGCATCACGGTGCGGCACGTCTCTGCCTACGATGTACCAAGGGCGGGCATCAACATTGGCGACGGCTGCTGGGGCGGGCATCACATCGACTTCTGCGACATTTTCGATACTGTCATGGAGACCGGCGACCACGGCTCATTCAACTCCTGGGGACGTGACCGTTGGTGGGAGACTAAAGGCATCGATTTCGATGCGCTGCCGGTCGGCAAATATGCCGCTCTTCCCGTGCTGGATGTCATCGAGCCCAACATTCTTTCTAACAGCCGCTGGCGCTGCGATCACGGATGGGACATCGATCTGGACGATGGCAGCACCAACTACCGCATCTATAACAATCTTTGCCTGAATGGCGGCCTGAAGTTGCGTGAGGGCTTTCACCGAATCTGCGAGAACAACGTACTGGTGAACAACTCTCTGCACGCGCACGTGTGGTTCAACGACAGCCACGACGTATTCCGTAGAAATATTGTAGGTACGCCCTACCGGCCCATCCGCATGCGCGAGTGGACGCAACAAATCGATTACAACTTGCTCCACGATCCAGAGCGGCGAACGCCAATCTCCGCCAAGCCGCTCCAGGATTTGAGCCGGCACGATGAACATTCGATCGACGCCGACGCGCGCTTCATCGACAGTTCAAACGCCAATTACAATGTTTCGCCAGACTCGCCCGCTCTCCAGCTTGGCTTTGCGAACTTCGACATGCACTCCTTCGGCGTGCAAGCTCCGGAGTTGAAAGCAATCGCGCGCGCGCCAGAACTGCCCTCCACAAGCAGGCCCAAATCCGTCACCCTCGATTCCACGCGCAGCCCGGCCGTAATTCCATGGGAGGGCGCAAAGGTACGGAATATTGTCGGATTAGACGAAGTTTCTGCGGCTGGAACCCCAGGCGAAACCGGCGTGACGGTGCTGGAAGCGCCACCAGCCAGCCCGGCGGGCAGGGCCGGCTTGACGCCCGGAGATGTGATTCTCGGGTTCAACAACAAACCGGTAAAGGACACGCAGGATCTCTTGCGGTACACACGGCAGGCTGGCCGCGGAATGCATGCGAGCATCACAATCCTGCGGTATCAGCAAGAGTCCGCGGTGAGCCTCGCACTGGAATAGCAATCGTTGCTGAAGCAATCTTTGCCCGAATATGACCGACGACTGCAGGTAGCGAAATTCGCAGACAGGTCGCTACGCGCCACCGCAGATGCCCAAGGTGTGGAGTGCACTGACATAATTTCCAGGATGAGAAAAGGAGAGAGAGAATGAACGAGATTACTCGAAGCGAGAGGATAGCCTCACAAAGGCTGCTCAGTCTGGAGTCGCCGGCGCGACGCTCACTTATGAAAGTGATAGCAGGCCTTGGCGCGACGCTAGCCTCTTCCTCGCTCTCTCCGGCTATCGCTGCTCAGACTCAGAGTCATCAGCCGGGATCTCCTGCCAATCAGGTTTCTCCTGTCCAGGATCTGTGGGGACCTTTTACTCCATCGAGCGGTGCAGGTCGATATCTCCAACTTTCTTACCCGCCGTCCCCAACCAAAGGGGAGCTTCAGCTTGGTGCCGTATATACCCTCTGGATTCCTGACGATATCAAGACCGTGAGGGCGGTGATCGTTCATCAGCACGGCGCAAGCATTCCAGCCGCTCAGTCAGGAGCAACTTCTGCTTACGATTTGCATTGGCAAGCTTTGGCAAAGAAATGGAGCTGTGTCCTTCTTGGACCCTCCTATCGTGTTCTGAACGATGCGATTGACCTGACTCCGGGAGGCGCAGAGTTGTGGTTCGACCCGAGACAGGGTTCTGAGCGTGTTTTCCTTCGGGCCCTGGACGAGTTTGCAACAAAGTCGGGCCACGCGGAAATCGCTACCGTCCCTTGGTGTCTCTGGGGACACTCGGGTGGCGGAATATGGGCCAATGTGATGAGCATTCTTCATCCCGACCGAGTGCTCGCTGCCTTTCTTCGTTCGGGTACTGCTGTGATGTTTCGTTCGAGGCCCGAGTTTATCCAGCCTGAAGTTCCGCCTGCAATCTATGAGATTCCCACGATGGTTAACTTCGGCGTAGGAGAAAGAGGAAATCGTCCCTGGGACGGCTCCGTTGCCACTTTCCAGGAGTACCGAGCCCAGGGCGCTCCCATCGGACTCGCTCCCGATCCCCGTACCGGACACTTCTGTGGGGATTCCCGGTATCTCGCAATCCCGTTCTTCGACGCCTGCCTTCAGACCCGCCTAACGGAATGGAACAAAATCCTAAGACCGGTGGACCTGAGTTCTGCATGGCTGGCAACTCCGTTCGGGGACACCGCCCTGCCTGCAGCAGAATTCAAAGGGGATCCTAACAAGGCCGCGTGGTTGCCAAATGAGGCCACGGCAAAAATCTGGATGGAGTATGTCAGAACCGGAACCGTAAGCGACGCAGGCGCACCCCCCGCTCCAGTCAATGTACGAGTGAACAATGTGCGAGCGCTCGCCGATGCAAATCACGGCAATGAGATCACATGGGAAGCCGAGGCTGACATGGTCAGTGGGCTCGGTGGCTTCATTGTCCTTCGAGACGGGCACGGGATAGCGAAGCTTCCGACACAACCTCCAGAAGTCGTGTACGGGCGCCCACTCTTCCAGGGGCTTTCATATCACGACACGCCAGTGGCACCGATCCCTCAGATGAGGCATGTTGATATGTCGGCCCCGGTTGGCACCAAGCACGTCTATACCGTGATCGCTTTGAGCAGTGCGGGCGTGCCTTCCATGCCATCCTTGCCAGCAACCATCGAATGACGGGACTGATTAAAGTAGCTGCGCAAACTTTTTAACTTCACGCTCAACTGAAAATGCGGAGTATCCAATAAAACTGCTTGACACGCGGAGACCGGTGGCGATATATCATTCGAGTACTTTTATTACCAAATATATTTTTTTATACGCTAAACCAACTCGGGATCATCATCGTGCACAGGCTAGTCTTCCGACTTCCCAAAATGGACGAGCGGCCAGCTCCCATTGTGATTGTGGTTCTTGGGCCTCCGGGCGCCGGCAAGGGAACTCAGTCCAGCATGTTGGCTGGCCTTTTGCGGGTTCCCCATATCTCGATCGGGGCACTCCTGAGATCGCATGCACGGGGCGACAGCGAAGTCGGTTTGCGCCTA
>Ga0157379_10003471_pt1 | contig 13343 bp, 9 predicted proteins | sample S25metaG_FD_121802 | JGI IMG/M metagenome (GOLD analysis project Ga0157379, IMG submission 121802) | Switchgrass rhizosphere microbial communities from Kellogg Biological Station, Michigan, USA - S2-5 metaG | ecosystem: Host-associated > Plants > Roots > Rhizosphere > Soil | place: USA: Michigan... | reverse complement strand
TGCGCGGGGGCAGAGGCGTACCTTTATTTATGAGATCGCCAAGGATTCGATTCGACGCAGAGTTTTGATTGGATACGTAAATGCGTCCGCTTGCGGTTACTTCGAGTCGCATACCTGGCCAAACATCAATACCTGTATCGGTCCACGCCTCGCTGCCACTAACGTTAATCGTACGATCTTCATTCGCCGCGACAGATGCTGTGATACCAGTCCTCTGGCCTTCTGGCGATGCCGCGCTGCCGGGAGCCTTGGGCCGCAGAGAAATGCCTCGAAACTGAACGGCAAATTCCCTCCCACCACGGTAAGCATCTACATGAAGATAGAGTAATGTTATTTGGCGAATCTGCGGAGACACATCCTGGAATGTAACGCGCAGATTTACGGTAATACCTGAAACCAAAATCGCATCAGCCCAGCTACCCTCTTTGCTTGCAAGTCGTACGCGTTCGGCCCTGTATTCATTGCCTTGGTCGTCGAATAGTGTCGAGCTATTTCCAAAACCAATCTGGCGGTCATCCCCTTTGTTCGTGATAGTCAGTTCACACATTATGGTGGTGCCGGAGAGCAGACAGCGTTGTAGTTCAAAAGTAAAAAAATTTGCATCGAGCTTCTGCAGTGGTTGCCGCTGAGGATCGTTGGTTGGGTTTGGCGTACCGGTACCGGCAGCCGACTCTCCACTACCCATCAACTCCTTCACTGCCGCGTCTTTTGTAATTTCAATCGAAGCAACAGCAAAGATCTCAGCGGTACTGGTGTCAATGAGTCTTGCATTGACGCGAAGCGACCTTCCCAAGTCGGTAATTGTGCCGGATGCAATCGCATCCACTCCGAGGAGCTTGCCCAGTTTTTGCGCTGATGTGGGATCAACCACACCGGTCAGGCTCAGTTTCTGTTCAGCAATAACTCGGTTCAGGAGTTGTCGTTCGATGACTTTGAACTTTCGCGTCTCGTAAAGTTTGGTGATTAATTCCTCTGCAAGAAATCGGCCGAAGTCCGTAACGTTGCCCCTAAGGTCGGCAAACTCGACGACCGCGATAGTGCGTTTTTGGTTTTCTGTCAGCCCGGTCGATATCTTCTGACCCAAATCTGAGACGCGTTGTTCCAATCCATTCTGGGCATGAATTACCGTCGAGCCAAGCAGTAGATAGATGAGTATGAACAAGATTGTGCTTCGCATTGGATCGCTCAATCTCCTTCTATGGTGAGATTTCCATGACAATCGCCGCTCATAGGAGTCAAAAGCCATGAAACTGGGCCAAACGAGTTAGACTTCGGCTATTGATATGGTTGTGACTGCCAAATCATTACCCGACCCGAGCCTGGTTACTCGTACGCATCTGCAACGAGCTTGAGAATGAATGAATCGGAGATTCCCTCGGCCGCACTCTTCAGCGCGTTACGCCGAGCCTGGTCATGACTATTGCCGAAACCCCGTCGCCTGGAGATGTGGTCGGTAAGTATTGTTTTCCCCGTGTCTGTATCGATTATTTCAAGCGAACCATTGGCTTCATAGATTTCGAGTCCGTTGTAAGGAGCCAATTGAGAAAGAGATACAGTAGATTTCACAATCAGAGCGTAAGGCGAATTCTTTTTACTAAGCTCGCGAACGATCTTGTCAGCGTCTTCCGGTCTCTGGGGAAGGCCTTTGACACTTAGTCCCACGCCGCTTTTATAGATCGACGTCGTAAACGGTCCTAAGAACTCGTTTGCGGTTGCCGTTTGGTTTTCACCATCCCCACCCTTTGCCACAACAAAAACGATTGCGATGTTTCCCGACTTAGCGCCCCGTTTTTTCACTGGTGAGGATTCTTTCGATACGCTCGCATCGGAGGTTTCGAGTTGGCCATTTCCAGCATCTGCGATTTTGCCGGTGCTGTTTGGGATCGATTGTGAGACCGCCACCACCAGTTCATCTGCTCGATACCCTTCAATGTGAGCGAACGGCTTCTGGGTCGTCCTGGCGCCGTACTCCAGCGCAACAAGTTTGGGAACTGTACCTTCGAGATATTTAACCAGACTCCCAAGCGTTACTTCGCCACGCTCGTTTGCGGCTCCACCACTCAGAGCTTGCGTGATGGCCCAGGAAAAATACCCGCGACGCTTCTCTCCATACTCGTAAGCGCGGTCTCCCAGAGCGGTGGCGTAAAGTACCGCAAACGCAGTAACTTCCTGATTGCGCACGTCGAAGCTAAAACCTTTTGTGAAACCAGTGGTTAATGGATTCGATGTGTTTGATCTTCCCGTTGGATATGACCTGCAGGCATCCAAAAGGATCATGACCTGCTGCACGCCACTGTCTCTGATGCGTTGCTTGATATGGTTAACCGAAACCGCAGTCTCCTCGAGCAAACCAAGATCTTCCGTCAATGTGGCGTCTGATGGAATCAGGAATCCGCGACCCTGCCGGTCGATGCCATGACCGGCAAACGAAATCAAAAGCAACCCATCTTTGGGGACTAAACCGGCCAGATTTGAAAGTCTCTTAAGTATGTTCGTGCGCGTGGGTTGTCTTTCCGCAGGCTCGTTCGTCGCCAGCACAATTACCTGATCCGATGGAAAGCCGGCGTATTTGATGAGTGTTTCCCTTAGCGAATGAGCATCGTTAGCCGCTCCTCGAAGAGGCGTGATATTTGAATCTTCGTATTGATCGATCCCAATCAATAAAGCCCAGCGTTTTGTGTGAGCAGGCAAGGTGTCGACAGATTCAGGGTGGGTTAGGCCCCTCTCAGCAGACTTACTTGTCTCTTGCGCAGGAACCGGCAAGCTGACAACGATTATGAAGATAGACCCTGTCAACAAGCCCAGCCGAACGGCTTTAAAACGGTCAATATGTTTAGGGTGTTTCATGGGCAACCCTGGAACAACAATACCAGCCTGGTATAGCTCTTATTATGTAAGCGAGATCAGGCTCCGTTTTGTGTCTTGACTCTAAGCTACTGGCTCAGGCAGATTTGACGTTGAGCCATTTTCATCGGTTTTAAGCGCGCTCTGAAGCCAAAGCTTTGCGTATCGTAAAGACCGATTGACTTTTGTGACGTTGATTTCGAGGACCGCAGATATTTCAGCAGCGGTGAGTCCCATGAAGTGTTTTAATTGAAAGACGCCGCTTGCTATTGGATGTTTTTCGGTCAGTTGATCAAGTAAGCCGTCGAGCTTAATTAACGTGAAATAATGTTTGGCTGGTACATCCCCTATTTCGTCAAGCTGAACCTTAGTCAAGCCGCCACCTCCCCTTGCGGAGAGTCTGTGTCGGGCGTGGTCTACCAGGATATGTCTCATGGATCGGGCGAAGACCGCGAAAAAGTGCGCTCGGTTTTGCCATTGGCGGGGATTATAAGCCTGAACTTTTATATATGCTTCGTTCACCAGATCTGTTGGGCGTAGGGTGTGACCTGGCTTCTCACGCATCATATAACGCTTCGCCATATCGTGCAGATTGTCATAGACGACATCAAAAAGCTCGTTTCTGGCGGCTTCATCACCACTGAGCCATTTGTTGAGGAGATTAGTGATATCAGCCCGTGTCACGGCATTATCTCGCGTCGTGGTCCTGAATGGGATGAACCCGTCGACGTTAATCCTTCCAGTCGAAGAGACTCCGGATTATACTCCTAACATCACGATTTCAGAATAAAGACACCATCCTGAACGGGCTCGTAAGGTAATCACTCTGTCAGCCATATGTGGTAGTCCTCGCAAAAGCAGCATGTCTGACGAACAGAAAGAGCGACTCGAGGAAGTTCTTGAGGAAGCACTGGCACTTCCGCCGGCGCAACGTCCGAACTACGTCTCTGCTGCTTGCGAGCGCGATCCGGAAATTGCCGCAGAGCTTACCTCTCTTTTAGAGTCTGAACAAGATGCGTCGCTTACTGAGTTTCTGGAAGAAGGTCTACCAGGGATTTTGGTGAGTGCCGCCGCGTCTGCTCCTGAAAGCATGCGTGCCAATGAAACGACGCAGTTACGACAGGAGGAACAGGAGGAGCGAAGCCTTTGGGAAGGTAAGTGTGTGGGCGATGAGTTCGACAATCAGGGACGTTACGAAATCGTGACGATGCGTCGCTTCGGCTTGATGGCTTCTTTGTTCTTTGCAACCGATAGAAAAGTAGGAGGCCCTGTAGTTATAAAAATTCCGCGGCGAAGCGCCTATCTTAAGACTGAAAGCGATTATCAGGACCTTGGCAACTACAACGCTAATATCAGAAACAACTTCAGGCGCGAATTTGATGCGCTGCGAAAACTTCAACGGTGTAGTTACGTCGTTCGCGTATTGGATTTTGGAGAACTGCCTGACGGACGTCCGTTCATGGTCCAAGAGTTTATAGAGGGAAAGAACGCGCTTGAATTACTGAATTCACACAAGGAACCCATCGGAAAAAGCACTGGTCTGGCCTTTAAAGACGTCATCAATATCGTGCGACAGGCCGGCAAAGGACTCCAGGCGGCACATGGGCTTTCAATTCTGCACCGGGACATGAAAGCCGAAAACGTGATGGTTACTCACGACGGCCACGTAAAGTTAATCGACTTCAACGCTGCCGACGTCAAGCTGCCAATCAGCCCTATGAGCACAGTCTTCAGTCATCAGACATGGGGAACTCTCGGATACGCCTCACCCGAACAGTTGCAGAACATGATGGATAGCGATGTTGAAGTGGTAGTTTCTTTAACGCCCGCTTCTGATGTCTATTCTCTGGCTGTCACCACATATCAACTGCTGACCGGCAAGATGCCGTTCAGTAATAATGTCACTGAGCTGATCAAACAACAGGCTTTGTGTTCTTTTGTTCCTCCGAGTGAAATAAGGGCCGGCGTCTCGCGCGAAATTGATGGTCTGTTTAAGTCGGCTCTAAATCCGGACCGTGCTCTGAGGCCACAAACAGTCCAGGAATTCGCGACAGCGTTCGCACGCGACCTCGAAGACGTTGGACACCGCCCAACCGAGGGGGAGACTCCACCGCGCGTCTCGGAAACAACACCTGTACGGAATGAGAAAAAGAGAAAGAGTGCGCTATTTGCGATTATTCTCATCGGCATACTTTCTATTGGAGGTCTTTTCACCTGGCGAGTCCTTAAAGACAGAAACAACCAAACCGCAGCGTCGAACGCACCTGCATCAATTCGTTCATTCCGTTATTGGTTGGATTTAACGCGAGTCGCAAAGGGACGCGCTGCCGACACAAAGATCCGAGCGTCAGGCCAGGAAGTCTTCACGAATGGTGATCACTTCACAGTGAATTTTTCCAGTCTGTATCCCGGATATCTATACTTGCTCAACGAGGGCCGGAACTATCAAGACAAAACAAGCTTCTATTACATTGGCAAATACACGGTCAAACCAGATATACAGGTATCGTCGTCACAGTTGGGCTTTGACAATAAAGACGGTACCGAACAGTTTTGGTTTGTGTTTTCGAAAACGCCGATCGGTATCTTCGAAGAGCAGGCGCCTCCGCTCGAGATATCGGACGACAAAACTTCGCGCGTCCAAGCATACTTGAATCAGTCAGTGCCGGCCGATCTCACGTCTACAGAAGACATGTCCAATGCGCAGACCAGGGTCACTGGCTCTGGAGAAGTAATCGCCCACAAAGTTTCGCTGAGGCATCGCCGGTCGGAGTAAGTGACAAAGTGCGGTCGGTTTTCCCGCTAATTAGGTTAGGAGGCGATGTAAGACAATGACATCTCTACTAAACACGCTGGCCTTGACCGTCGGAAAGGTCTTTTTGGTTCTAGTTGCCTTTGGTTCCGGAGCTTTACTGCGTGCGCAGGAGACGCAACCGGCACAAGAACCTGATGGCCGTCACATTTGTCCGGTCGAGGCTATTCGCAACGGAACCTGTGTTCCAAATCCCACGCAAAAACGAGGTTCGAACCAGATCAAGTCACCGGCTTCCAGTGTCAACGTTCCAAAACGAACTCCGATGTACAAACGCGTCGCAAAACAGACTGACACAGCAGCGGATTGCAACATGCGACTAAAGGCGCTTAGGCCTTCAGTGATGAAGAGTACGCAGTCCTGTGACGCTGCGGATCGGCTCAATCAAAAAGAGGACTTGCCGATCTCATCTCAGAGCGTTGGGGTCACAATCTGGAAGGTACGGGAAGTTCAGCGAGGATACACCGGCGCTAGAATCCTTTGGCATCGAGATAAATCTCAGTTGCCGGTCGAGTACCAAGCCGAGCGATTGGCGGGCGAGCCTGTTCTGGCCTATGGCGACAAAGTTCGACTCAGTATCGAGTCTCGCCGGGATGGTTATCTCTATGTATTCGATCGTGAGCTTTACTCCGATGGTTCGTTGAGTCCGGCGTATATGATTTTTCCGACTACCAGGCTTCTCGAGGGGAATAACCGGCTCGTCGGAAATAAACCCGTCGAGGTTCCTTCGTTGACCGACATTCCGTTTTTCTTTGAAGCAAAAAAGATAGGAATCGATCCAAGCAAGACGCTGGTGGGAGAAATTCTTTCTGTCGTCATCACAGATAAGCCAATCTCTTACTTTAACCAGCTCGATAGAAGTGTGCTGGAAGTGCCTTCCCGCGAAATGGAGTCGCTAGAAAGCCTCTATTCAGGCATTGCTGAGGTCTTTGAGCTGGAGGATGGGTTAGGCCAACCATACTCCGAAGTTGAACGAGATTCGGCGACGAGGGGCGCACGACTTCTGACGCACACCGATCCAGTTCCGCAAACGTTTTATCTTATGAGGAGCAAGCATGCTGGTGGCCTACTGGTATCACTGGCTCTTACTTATAAAGATATCGAGAAACCTCCACTGAGATAGCAGTTTCTGCTGTCATTCTCCTGAACAGTCCAAGCGGTTCGAAATGTGTCCGGCATTGTGTGTGGAGGCAAAAGGTGTCGTGTGTCTGACGGTCATTGTTAGTGAGGGCAACAACCATGAAGGAAATAACTCGAATACTGTTCGTATCGGCAAACCCATGGACCACCAGCCGAATTAGGGTGGACGAAGAAGCGCGAGAGATCTTTGAAAAACTCCAGGAGGGGCCATACCGAGATAGGTTTGAGCTCTATAAGCATGAGGCAATCAGGCCAATCGACTTACAGCGACTTCTGATGATGTACGAACCGCACATAGTTCACTTCAGCGGCCACGGAAGCAAAAGGAAAAGAATCATCCTCGGCGGTGCGCCGGGAAGAGGCAAAGAAATCAATTGCCAGGGGCTGGTCGAAATGTTTGGTCTCTACAGGAATCATTTGCGACTGGTGGTCCTGAATGCGTGCTTCACGAAGGAACAGGCTCGTTCGCTTTCCGAAGTAATCGACTATTCGATTGGCACGGGGAGGGGAATTGGAGACAAGGGAAGCGTCGCGTTTGCCGGCGCATTTTACCGGGCTCTTGGGTTTGGCAAGACCATTAAGAAAGCGTTCGACTCAGCGAAAGCGGAGCTTGCTCTCACAAGGGTCCCGCGCACCAAAGGGATTGAGCTGTTCGTCCGCAGCGATATTTCGCAGCCGAGGCGATCACAAACAAGAGATGTGAGTTCAGTGACGAAAACAGGATTGCTCCCGAAGATGACCGCTGAGAACTCTCAGCGTTTGAAAAAGAGAAAGCACGTCAGAAACGGTGGTGGGCCACTCCTGACTCGCTCGATTTGGAAGTGCACAACAGTTTTCGTCAGTGACGCTTTTTACATGTTTGAGACGTCGTCCTAAGGGAAAGATTTAGTCGGCTGCAGGCGGTGGATTCGGTACGGCTCCTGAATTACGTCCGACGTCATAAATCGTGATGGTGACTGCGGCATCAGCACTTTGAATTTAAGGAGACAGTAAAATGCGAAGTAAGATCAAATCGATGGATGGTTCGACGGACACTCCCGGTTCGCCGAGAAAGGTATCCCGCAAAGGTGAGAGAAAAACGTTGGGTACCCGCGCGGGAATTCTGCGTGACTGGAGAGAAGCTTCAGGCAAGACCGCAAAAGACTCTGGTCTGCGTCGTGATACGATGCGGGACGGTCGTTAATCGAAGACTCATCCTGAATGGCTTGGTAAGGGGAGTGCGGCCGCACTCCCCTCCATAGATCAAATCATTTCCTTCAATTCATTGAACCTGTGGTCTGATTAATGATAAATGTAGCGTCCTTTCTGATGTCTCATGGGTTCCTGACACTGACTCGATCTTCAAAAGGTGGATTAAAGGAACACTAAAGGAAATGGTTGCAAAACAAACCCGCCGCTTGAGCAGGTCGGTTTCACTCCTCTGCGTAATCTTACTGTTGCTCCTTCAGCAATCCCAGGCTGAACGGACCGCCGTTTCCACGACCGTTGAAGCTCCAGGCGTTATTGAGGTTTTCCCCGGCGAGTCGATTCGTCGCTCCTGCACACCAGGTCAACAGGAAACATTTGCGATTGTCATGCAGCCGGAGCAACTCCTGAATTTCTCTATTATTAAAGGGGACCTTGCGCTAACCATTGAGGCGTATGACCCTGATGGAACAAAGCTGCTGGAGCACGTCAGTCACAATTACGAAACGATCGAAAGCTCTCTCATTTCTGAGACTGCTGGTAGCTACAAGCTGATTGTTAGATCGTCAGAAACCTTCGGGCCGGACCGTCCTTATGAATTACGTCTCGAACCGCTCAAGGTATTAACGAAACCGGGCCGAGTAGACTACGAAGCTCAAAAGCTTATAGGCAGCGCTACGCTTTTGCGTTCCCTTTGGACCAATGCTTCCTTACAGGAGGCGATCGAAAAATATGACAAGGCAGCTCTCGTCTGGAAAGGAGACGGTAACCTCACGGGTGCTGCGCAAGCGTTGATGGAAGCAGGCGAGGTCTGTTTTCTATTAAGCGAATACACGAATGCGCTCAAGCGATATCAGACGGCGGCGCAACTCACAGCGACAACGGACGATGAACTAACTGCAAGCCGTGCCCTAAGCCAAATCGGACTTGTTTCGTCATATCTCGGCAAGAATGACGAGGCGCAAGTACATTTGGCTAATGCGCTCAGGTTTTTAGAGTCGGCCGATGAGGGTCGGGAGGGCCCGTTGCTTCGACATGCTTTGGCGGAAGGACTGAGCAGTCTGGGCGAGGTCACATACTCAAAAGGGAACCTGGTTAGGTCGATGGCCCAGTTCGAGCGTGCGCGAAAGATCTTCGCCGAGATTGGTGATCGAAACGGGCAGGCCAGGATGCACTTGTTTGCCGGTTACGCCGCGGGAAGCTTGGGCGAAACACAAAAGGCGATCTTCGAGATCGATAAGGCATTGAAACTATTCCGGGAGGTTACAAACAGAGCCGGTGAAGCACGTGCCCTTACTGCCTTAGGATTAGCCAGCTCTGTGAAAAGAAATGAGGATGCAGCCATCGATCTCCATCGTGAGGCGCTCGAGATTTTTCAAACAATCGGCGACCGTAATGGTGAAGCAGTAGCGCTCAACGCGTTGGGACAGTCATATGAGAATCTGCGCGAGTATTCGATTGCGCTCGACAATTATCAGAAAGCTTTGGACCTCTTCCAAAAGGTAGGCGCTTTAGATTTAGCCTCCGTGACGATGTGCAAAGTGGCGGCTGTTTATCGCCTTGGCGCCAATTTGGACCAGGCGCTTTTGCACTTCGAACGCTGCCTCGGCATGAGTCGCTCAGCGGGGAAAACACGGACTGAAGCGATGGCACTCGAAGAAGTCGCCGGGATTTATGCCGCGCAGGGACACATTAAGCGAACTAAGCAGCAGTATCAAAAACTCCAAAGATTTTACGAAAGAGTCGGGGATATATATGGACTGGCCAGTGCCCTCAACAGCAGTGGCGATTCTTTTCTGTTACTTGGCCAACGCCACAGAGCAATTGATGCTTACACTCGAGCCCTTCCTTTAAGTGAGAAGGCGAGCGACACGGAGCTAATCATTTCGACGCTCTACAACCTTGCCCGCGTCTATAGAGAGGTTGGCTCTCTTGAGATAGCGTTGGCACACATCGATCGGGCGCTCAAGATCGTCGAGGATGTACGCCGGAATATTGGTGGTCCAGATTTCCGAGCATCTTACTTTTCCGGCATCCGTAAACACTATGATTTGCGCATGGATATTCTGATGCAGCTTGATCGTGTACAGCCCGGCAAGGGTTTTGGGGTTGCTGCTTTTCTGACCAGCGAGAATGCCCGGGCACGTTCGCTTCTCGATCTTCTGGCTGAGACTCACGCCGACGTGAGTAGTACCGTGTCGCCAAACTTGCTCAATCGTGAACGCGAGCTACAGGGACTGTTACGAGCAGAAGCACAATACCTTATGGAACTTTCAATACGCGGGCGTGACTATCGAGAGATGGCCGAAGTGAATGCTGAGATAGATCGGTTAAGGTCTGAGTATCTCGAGCTTCAGTCGAGTTTAACTGAGCACGTCAAACATCGCTTTGCTCTTATCGACCCTGCAACTCTACATTTGGAGCAAGTTCAAAAGGAGCTACACGACCAGAACACAGTTTTGCTTGAATTTGCACTTGGAGAGTCCCGGAGCTATCTGTGGGTCGTTACTCATGACTCCTTCAGAGGATACGAGCTACCTGCGGGCGAAATACTCCGCGACGAAGCGAGTGAGGTCTACAAGCTGCTGACCGCGCGCCAGGACCTAGAGAAGCTGGAAGGTGACGACTACACAGCCAAAATAGAGGCGGCTGACAATCGTTATTTTGATGAGTCCACGAGGTTAAGCCAAATGCTCCTCGGACAGGTCACTGAACAACTCATTAAGAGCAAAAGGTTGATTATAGTTACCGAAGGCCCCTTGCAATATATTTCGTTTGAAGCCTTACCCTTTCCCAAAGAGATGGCGGATCGGGTTGGCCTGCGCTCGGAGGAACTTCCCTATTTAATAGCAACTCATGAAATCGTCCGATTGCCTTCCATCGCGACCTTGATTGCAATTCGTAACACGGCCCGGCGTGGAACGTCCGCAAACAGCATCGTTGCCGTCTTTGCCGATCCGGTCTTTAGCAAGGACGACGAGAGGGTCAGCAATCATTCGGTTTTGTCTGAAACTAAACCCAATGGCGATCTAGAAGCACATTTATCCGAATCAGAGCTGCCTGCGCTTAACGGCCTTGCCGACAGCAGTGGACCGGTTCGGTTGAGAAATACATCAAATGAGGCAGACGCAATTTTGGCAACAACCCCACGAGGGATGGCTTTCGTCGCGGAAGGCTTTGATGCGAGCCGTGAAATGGCAATGAGTTCACAGATTGGGCAGTTTCAGATTGTACACTTTGCCACTCACAGTTTCCTGAACAGCGAGCACCCCGAGTTGTCCGGACTAGTTCTCACCATGGTGGATTCAAATGGAATCAGGAGAAACGGCCTCATGCTGCTACCCGATATCTATAGTTTGGATCTGTCAGCGGAACTCACTGTTCTAAGCGCGTGTGACACTGCATTGGGAAAGGATCTCAACGGGGAGGGGTTGTTTGGCTTTACTCACAGTTTCCTGTCTGCCGGGTCTAAAAGCATCGTTGCCAGTCTCTGGAAGGTTGACGATCGATCGACAGCGATCCTGATGTCGGATTTCTATCGATCCATGTTGCAGAACGGGATGCCGCCGGCGGCAGCGCTTCGAGCGGCCAAGCTGAAGCTGATGAAGGAGCCGCGTTGGCGCACGCCTTACTTTTGGGCAGGTTTCGTGTTTCAAGGTGAGTATGACAATCGAATCGTCGTGAACAAAAACTCAGCTCCTAACCTGGTTCTAGTGCTCGTCGCTTCGGTGTTCCTGATTCTCGCTGGTCTCATGGTTTACCTGAGACGGCGGCGGCTGAATACGTCATCGTATCGACTTGAAAGCCATAGGTCGTGACAAAGTGCTCACCTGACTGCGACGCGAAAATGGTCCGTGATTCAGTTACAAACCCTGACGGCTTCGACGAAATTCTCGCCTGGCTTAATCCGGATCGGGAACTGGCCGCGACTATGTATGTGCAGTTACGGCACGACGTTGCTAAGATTTTTCTTTGGAATCGTTGTTCGGATCCTGAAGGGCTGACTGATGAGGTGTTCGATCGAGTTGCGCGAAAAGTGCATAACCTTAGACAAACATACAACGGTGATCCGCGGCTTTTTTTCTATGGAGTTGCCCGCAACCTTGTTAAGGAAACGGCGAAGAAGGTCAAGACTTACGCTTCCTTTGATGACGCGGGCGTCACACTGCGCGCCCGTGCTCAAGTGGAGGTCGATGACGAAGAGGAGTCGGTACAGGCACGGGAGCATTGCCTTCAGTTATGTTTGAACGAGCTAAACAGCGAACAGCGGCGGCTGATACTTGAATATTATGCCATGGACGAGCAGGGCAAGATTTCTCACCGAGTGAGAATTGCCAGGCAGCTCGGGCTTTCCATTGAAACGCTTCGCGTACGCATTTACCGGATTCGCGTTACGCTCGAAGAATGTATTGAGCGATGTCTGGATCGTAACGACATTAAGAAATGAAACGAAATGAACGGATTTTCATAACGCATAGGATGGTTGCGTCTGGAGGGTAGTACGATGAATGGGCCATCGCGAGGTGAAGAGTCGTTGCGACAATTTCTCTTAGGGAAAGTAGATGATGCTGAGCGAGAGAGAATTGAAAGTCGTTCCCTAATCGATCCGCAGCTTAAAGAACAGTTGTTGGCTGTGGAGCAGTCGCTGATTGACGACTATTTAGAAGATCGTTTGACGGCGGACCATCGGGAGAGCTTTCTGTTGCAGTACGGAGCGTCTTATGGTCAACGACGAAAACTCAGGATTGCAAAATCAATTAAAGAATATGCCGAAGCTCAACCGGTGGCCGCGCCGATCGACACGATGCCGGACGTAATAAGTAGACGATGGTTCAGATTAGGGGCGAAGCCTAAGTTTGTTTGGGGCGTTGCTGCCATCTTGATAGTTGCGCTGCTACTCGCTGTCTGGCTTCAGAGCAGAAGGAGCCAGCCTGATGCCCAACACCTGGCTATGGAGCGAGAGCTCGCTAGTCTCAATGATCCGTCCAGGTTGCGTGAGGTTTTGCCGCAAATGGCTAGCTTGTCTGTGTCTCCCATAACGCTAAGGAAGGTCGAACCTCAGCCGCAGTTTACACTGCGATCTGAAATCCGGATCCTGGAACTCCACCTTCTCCAGGATCAAAACGAGCTTCACACAAGATATCGTGCTGTTCTTCAAAAAGAGTCTGATTCCAAGCCGCTCAACTTTCCCGAGATTCAGGCATCAGATGAGAATCCCGGAGTTATACGACTTAGAGTGCCGACCTTATTTCTTTCCCGAGGAACCTACCAAATTATCTTGAGCGCTATCGCCGCTGATGGCAGCGTCAGTTCCGTTGAAGAATATAACTTCACGGTGAGTGGCTAACCGCCGCAACGGGAG
>Ga0157379_10003468_pt1 | contig 13351 bp, 14 predicted proteins | sample S25metaG_FD_121802 | JGI IMG/M metagenome (GOLD analysis project Ga0157379, IMG submission 121802) | Switchgrass rhizosphere microbial communities from Kellogg Biological Station, Michigan, USA - S2-5 metaG | ecosystem: Host-associated > Plants > Roots > Rhizosphere > Soil | place: USA... | reverse complement strand
GCTTGCTCGGTCAGCACCTCCAGCAGCATCGCGTGCGGCACGCGCCCGTCGATGATGTGCACGGTGTTGACGCCGTTCTTCGCGGCGTCGAGTGCGGAACCGATCTTGGGCAGCATGCCGCCGCTGATCGTGCCGTCGGCGAACAGCTCATCGATCTCGCGCGATGACAGGTTGGTGAGCAGCTTGCCGTTCTTGTCGAGCACGCCCGGCGTGTTCGTCAGCATCATCAGCTTCTCGGCCTTCAGCACCTCGGCGAGCTTGCCGGCCACCACATCGGCATTGATGTTGTAGTTCTCGTTGTCGGCGCCGAAGCCGAGCGGCGAAATCACTGGAATGAAGGCGTCGTCCTGGAGCGCCTTGACCACGCTCGGGTCGATCGACTCGATCTCGCCGACCTGGCCGACGTCGTGCACCACGCTCGGGTCCTTGTGGTCGACCATGCGCAGCTTGCGCGCGCGGATCAGGCCGCCGTCGCGCCCGGTCAGGCCGACCGCCTTGCCACCGGCGACGTTGATGAGGCCCACGATGTCCTGCTGCACCTGGCCGGCCAGCACCCACTCGACCACTTCCATCGTCTCTTCATCGGTGACGCGCATGCCCTGGATGAAGGTGCCCTTCTTGCCGATCTTGGCGAGCGCGTCCTCGATCTGCGGCCCGCCGCCGTGCACCACCACCGGGTTCATGCCCACGAGCTTGAGCAGCACCACGTCCTCGGCGAAATCCTGCTGCAGACCGGGGTCCGTCATCGCGTTGCCGCCGTACTTGATGACGATGGTCTTGCCGTGGAACTTGCGGATGTACGGCAACGCCTGGGCCAGGATCTCGGCCTTGTCGCGTGCGCCCACATGCGTCAGGTCGTGCTCCTGAGGGGCGGCGGTGGCAGCGGGGGGCTTCGCGCTCATGGCGGCATCCTTCACGGCGTGGTTTGTGCGATGCCGCAAATTGTAGGGGCGGCCCGCCGCGGCCGCGCGTTCAGAAGTGGATGCCGCGCATCATCTGCTGCATCGCGATCGCCTCGGCACTCAGCTGCGGCTTGGCACCCTTGTCGCCCTTCGCCGCGGCGCTGTCAGGGAACATGCGGAACGTGGTGTTCATGACGATCTGCGCGATGCGCGGTGCGAGCGCATGCAGCAGTTCGCCGGAGATCCCCAGGCGCGTGGCGATGCGCACCGGCTTGTCGATGCAGGCGTTCGCGATCATCTCGGCAGCCTCTTCGGGCGCGAGCGTCGGCACGTTGTTGTAGATCTTCGTCGGCGCGATCATCGGCGTGCGCACCAGCGGCATGTTGATCGTCGTGAACGTGACGCCCACGTCGGCGTACTCGCTCGATGCGCAGCGTGTCCACGCGTCCAGCGCAGCCTTGCTCGCCACATACGCCGAGAAGCGCGGTGCATTCGTCAGCACGCCGATCGAGCTGATGTTGACCACATGGCCCTTCTTCTTGGCGACCATGCCGGGCAGGAAGCCCATCGTCACGCGCAGGCAGCCGAAGTAGTTCAGCTGCATGGTGCGCTCGAAGTCGTGGAAACGTTCGTAGCTCGCCTCGATGGCACGGCGGATCGAACGCCCGGCGTTGTTGATCAGGAAATCGACGCCACCATGTTCGTCGTTCAGCGCCTTCACGAACGCGGCGCAGCCGGCCTCGTCGGCGATGTCGACGCTGTAGCTGTGCACCTTCGCGTCCTTGCCGGCGAAGGCCTTGATCTCCTTCACGGCCTCCGCCAGCTTGTCGGCGTCGCGCGCACAGATGACCGTCACTGCGCCGGCCTGCGCGAACCGGCACGCCGCCGCCAGACCGATGCCCGACGACCCGCCGGTCACGAGCACCACCTTGCCGCCCACCGTGCCCTTCAGGCTGTGGTCGACGAACAGCGCCGGGTCGAGATGGCGCTCCCAGTAGTCCCACAGGCGCCACGCGTAGTCGTGCAGGTTCGGGCACTCGATGCCGCTGCCCTTCAACGCCGCATCGGTCTCGCGGCGATCGAAGCGGGTCGGGTAGTTGACGAAGTTCATCATGTCCTCGGGCAGGCCGAGGTCCTTCATCACCGCCTTGTAGACACGCCGCACCGGCGCAAGCGCCATCAACCCCTTCTTGACGCTCTTCGGGATGAAACCGAGCAGCGCGGCGTTCACGAACACGTTCATCTTCGGCGCATGCGCGGCCTTGCTGAAGATGTCGAGCACGTCGCCGATCCGGTAGCCCGTCGGGTCGACGAGGTGATAGCACCTGCCGTGGCCCTGGTGATGATGGCTGATGTGGTCGAGCGCGGCAACGACGAAGTCCACCGGCACGATGTTGACGCGCCCGCCCTCGAGCCCGACGCTGGGCATCCAGGGCGGCAGGATCTGGCGCATGCGCTGGATCAGCTTGAAGAAGTAGTACGGGCCGTCGACCTTGTCCATCTCGCCGGTGGTGGAGTCGCCCACGACCATCGCCGGGCGGTACACCGTCCACGGCACCTTGCACTCCTTGCGCACGATCTTCTCGCTCTCGTGCTTGGTCATGAAGTACGGATGGTCCAGGCCTTCGGCCTCGTCGAACATGTCCTCGCGGAACACGCCTTCGTAGAGACCGGCCGCGGCGATCGACGACACGTGGTGAAAGTGCTTCGCGTCGATCGCCTTCGCGAACTCGACCGCACTGCGTGTGCCTTCGATGTTCGTCTTGACCTGGCTCTCCTCGTCGGCCTTCAGGTCGTAGACGGCGGCGAGGTGGTAGAGATGGTCGACATGGCCCTTGAGCGCCTTCATCTGCTCGGCATCGACGCCGAGCTTCTTCGCGGTCAGGTCGCCGAACACCGGCACCGCGCGCGCCTTGTTGACGCCCCAGTACGCAAGCAGCTCCGGCACCTTGCCTTCGGACTCGGGCCGCAGCAGGAAGTACACGGTCGAACCGCGTCGCGCCAGCAGCGTCTTGACGAGCCGCTTGCCGATGAAGCCGGTCGCGCCGGTGACGAAGTACTGCATGCGGGCTCTCCTCGGAACGGGTTTGCACCTATTCTTGTCCAAAGGCCCCGGCGCGACGCTGCGCGATTACCCGCAGCGCCCTCGCCCGGGCGTAGAGCCGACTCACTAGAGATTTAGGCTGCCCCCTCCAAGGGGGGTGCCTATAGTGCGACGCATACCTGCATCTCACAGAGGACACACGATGGTCAAGAAGCTCAAGCAAATGGCGGACAAGAAGGCCGCATCCGCAGGCAACCTGTTCGACAGCGCACTCGCCGGTTCGGTGAAGGACTCGGCGCAGCAGATCTGGCTGGCCGGCATGGGCGCCTTCTCGAAGGCGCAGGAAGAAGGCGGCAAGGTCTTCGAATCGCTGGTCAAGGAAGGTTTGTCGCTGCAACGCAAGACGCAGGCGGTGGCCGAAGAGAAGATCGGCGCGGTGACCAGCAAGATGAGCGACATGGCCGGCGACGTGCAGGCCAAGGCCGGCCAGCACTGGGACAAGCTCGAGTCGATCTTCGAGGAGCGCACCGCCAAGGCGCTGAACAAGCTGGGCGTGCCGTCGGCGAAGGACGTGCAGGCGCTGACCGAGCGCATCGACGCGCTGAGCGCGCAGGTCGCCAAGCTGTCGAAGCCCGCACCGGCCAAGAAGGCGACTGCCAACGGCGCCGCCAAGCCGGCCGCCAAGCGCGCAAGCGCACGCAAGTCGGCCGCGGCCTGACCGGCGATTTCACCTGACGACGAAGGGGCGCTGCGGCGCCCCTTCTGCATTTCTAGGGGTGTGCTGGCGGGGATGGCCGCCTTGTTTCGATTGTTCAGGGGAGCGGATGCCTTGCGTCTGCACAGCGGGAGGCGCCGTAAGTCTGCCCGCTCACCTCATCGGAACAACGATCATGAACACCACCACCTTTCCCGCGACGCTGTCGTCGCGTCGCTTCCGGCTCGCACCGGCCTACCTGCTGAATCGCGTCGTCGCCCGCCTCGTGGCAGCCTGGCGCGCGGCCAGCGCACACCGCCAGTTCGAGGAGCTCGACGAGACCGCTCTGCGTGACCTCGGGATCGGCCACGGCGAACTCGTTTCGTTCCACGCCGAGTCGCAACGCCGCGTCGAGTCCACGCGGCTGCGTGTCGCTCCGCTGAACGATCGCTGGATGGCCGTCTGATGGGCTGCGGGACTGCACCGTCGGTCGCGCTGCGCACGGCCGCGCCGGACGATCTGGCCGCGTTGCAGTCGTTCGTTCGCGGGTTGTCGATCGCGACGCGCGTGCGGCGCTTCTTCGCACCGATGTTCGAACTGCCGCCGCTGCTCGCCCGCGCGATCACGGAGGGTGACCCGCAGCATCGCTTTCTGGTCGCCGAACTGCCCACCGGCGACCGGCCGGCGGTCGTCGCGCTCGGGCAGCTCGCCCTGGCATCGCATCGGCGCAGCGCCGAGCTGGCGCTCGTCGTGGCCGATCCCTGGCAAGGCTGCGGCCTGGGCACGCGCCTGCTGCAGCGCCTGTGCGACGAGGCACGCCGGCTCGGTGTGCCGCAGCTCGAAGCCGAGACCCAGCGCGACAACCGCGCGATGCTCGCGCTGCTGCGCAGCGGCGGCTTTGCGATCGGCCGGCATGCCGACGACCCCGGCCTGCTGCATGCCGCGCTGGCGCTGCCTCCGGCTCAGGTGCGCGAGCGTGCCGCGAAGAAGTACTTCTGCTGCAGCACCGGCGTGATCGCGAAGATCGTGGCGGCAAAGGTCGCCGCGAAACAACTCTGACCGGGGCGTTCAGCGTCGGCCTGCAGTGCCACATAGATCCAGTCGGCACCGGGCTTCTGCCACAACACGATGTCGGTCGGCGCGAAGCCCTGGCCCGCCAGCATCGGATAGCGCCGCAACATGGCGAACTGCACCTGCTCGCGATCGGCGGCGTCCAGCACCACGCTGTTGTCGCCGATGCGCAGCTCGATCGCGGCACCGCCGAAGCAGTTCGCGATCAGCCGGCGGGCATCGTCCGGCGCGGCCGGCTGCGCGCGCGCGGCGCCGGCCAGCAGCAGCGAGCCCAGCAGCACGACCGAGCGGAAGGTGGCTGACATGGCACACAGTCTAGGCAGATCCCGCGTCCCCGGCGTCAGGCATTCCCCGGGAAGACCCAAAGCAGCGCGACCGTCATGGTCACGTAGCGCGCCAGCTTGCCGATTGCCATGTAGGCGACGCAGGGCCAGAACGGCAGGCGCAGCCAGCCGGCCACCGCGCACAGCGGATCGCCGACGATCGGCAGCCAGGCGAGCAGGCAGGCCTTGGCGCCGAAGCGCTCGAGCCAGCGCAGCGCGCGTGCCTCGACGCGCTTGTGCGCCACGCGCTCGTAGGCGCGCTCCGCGCCGTAGCCCATCCACCAGGTCAAGGCGCCCCCGAGCGTGTTGCCGGCGGTGGCCACGGCGATCGCCGACCACAGCAGATCGGGGTTCAGCCGCACCAGCCCGTACACGGCCGGCTCCGAGCCCATCGGCAGCAGGGTGGCCGACACGAACGCCACGATGAACACCGTGCTCAGGCCGAACTTCGGCAGCGCCAGCAAGGCCAGAACGGAGTCGAACCAGGCGTCCATCCGCACCGATTATGGGCAGCGTGAATCGCCACGATTTGCACCGGGCGTCACGGGCCGCGCCGCTATACTCCTGCCTCGCTTTTCAGCCCCTCGAAAACTCCCCTTCCCCATGCGCATCGGCCACATCACGCTGGCGAATCGGCTGTTCGCCGCCCCGATGGCCGGGGTGACGGACCGGCCCTTCCGGATGCTGTGCAAGAAGCTCGGCGCCGGTTATGCGGTCAGCGAGATGGTGACCTCGCGCAAGGACCTGTGGAACAGCCTGAAGACGAGCCGGCGTGCCGACCACACCGGCGAGGTCGACCCGATCGCGGTGCAGATCGCCGGCACCGACGCGGCGATGATGGCCGAGGCGGCGGCCTACAACATCGATCGCGGCGCTCAGATCATCGACATCAACATGGGCTGCCCGGCCAAGAAGGTGTGCAACAAGTGGGCCGGCTCGGCACTGATGCAGGACGAGCCGCTGGCCACGCAGATCGTCGAGGCCGTCGTCGCCGCGTGTGCACCGCACGGCGTGCCGGTGACCTTGAAGATGCGCACCGGTTGGTGCGACACGCAGCGCAACGCGGTGCACCTGGCACGCATGGCCGAGGCTGCCGGCATCGCGATGGTGACGGTGCATGGCCGCACGCGCGAGCAGGGCTACAAGGGCGCGGCCGAGTACGACACGATTGCCGCCGTGAAAGCCGCAGTAGCGATCCCGGTGGTCGCCAACGGCGACATCGATTCGCCCGAGAAGGCGCGTGCCGTGCTGGCCGCGACCGGCGCCGACGCGATCATGATCGGCCGCGCCGCCCAGGGCCGGCCGTGGATCTTCGCGGAGATCGCGCACTACCTCGCCACCGGCGAACACCTCGCGGCGCCGGCCACGCTGCAGGCGAAGGCCTGGCTGGTCGAGCACCTGCAGGACCACTACGGCCTCTATGGCGAGTTTGCCGGCGTGCGCAGCGCGCGCAAGCACATCGGCTGGGCCGTGCGTGCGCTGCCCGGCGGCGAGACCTTCCGCGCCGAGATGAACCGGATCGACGACTGCGACACACAGCTTCGCGCCGTCGGCGACTGGTTCGACCAACTCGCCGACATCCACCATCGGCTGCCCGCCACGAGCGCGGCCGCCAACGACGACAGCCTTCAAGAAACGGCATGAGCAAGAAGCACATCGAGGAGTGCATCCGGGAGAACCTGGAGAGCTACTTCAGGGACCTGCGCGGCGTCGAACCGACCGCGATGTACGACATGATCCTCGGCGTGGTCGAGAAGCCGCTGCTCGAGGTCGTGATGAAACAGGCCGACGGCAACCAGAGCCGTGCGGCCGAGTGGCTGGGCATCAACCGCAACACGCTGCGGCGCAAGCTGCTCGACCACAAGCTGATCAAGTAGACCGCCATGGCCACCGCGCTGATTTCCGTTTCCGACAAGACCGGCGTGCTCGAGTTCGCGCAGGCGCTGCACGCGATGGGCGTCACGCTGCTGTCCACCGGCGGCACCGCGAAGCTGCTCGCCGACGCCGGCCTTCCGGTCACCGAGGTGGCGCGGCACACCGGCTTCCCGGAGATGCTCGACGGCCGCGTCAAGACGCTGCACCCGACCATCCACGGCGGCCTGCTGGCGCGGCGCGACGTGCCGGCCCACATGGCCGCGCTGGCCGAGCACGACATCACGACGATCGACCTGCTGGTCGTCAATCTCTATCCGTTCGAAGCGACCGTCGCGAAACCCGGCTGCACGCTCGAGGACGCGATCGAGAACATCGACATCGGCGGCCCGGCGATGGTGCGCTCGGCGGCGAAGAACTGGAAGGACGTGGCGGTGCTGACCGACGCGTCGCAGTACAACGGCGTGCTCGCCGAACTGCTCGCCGGCGGCATCCGCGAGACGACCAAGTTCGCGCTCGCCGTGGTCGCGTTCAACCGCATCTCGAACTACGACGCCGCGATCAGCGACTACCTCTCGTCGCTGCAGCCGGACGGCACGCGCAGCAGCTTCCCGACGCAGGCGAACGGCCGCTTCGTCAAGCTGCAGGACCTGCGCTACGGCGAGAACCCGCACCAGGCGGCCGCGTTCTACCGCGACCTGCATCCGGCGCCCGGCTCGCTGGTGGCCGCCCAGCAACTGCAGGGCAAGGAACTCTCGTACAACAACATCGCCGACGCGGACGCGGCGTGGGAGTGCGTGAAGTCTTTCCAGCAGCCCGCCTGCGTGATCGTCAAGCACGCGAACCCGTGCGGCGTGGCGGTCGGCGCGAGCCCGGCGGAGGCCTATGCGAAGGCATTCAAGACCGATCCGACCTCGGCCTTCGGCGGCATCATCGCCTTCAACTGCGAGCTCGATGCGACCGCGGCCGCGCTGGTCGCCAAGCAGTTCGTCGAGGTGCTGATCGCACCCGCGTTCACGGCCGAAGCTCGCATGACGTTCGCGGCGAAGGCGAATGCGCGGCTGCTGGAGATTGCACTTCCGCCAGGGGGGCCGAGCGCCTGGGACCAAGGCCGCAATGCGCAGGACATGAAGCGTGTCGGCTCGGGCCTGCTGATCCAGGACGCCGACAACCATCAGATCGCGCGCGCCGACCTGAAGGTGGTCACCGTGAAACAGCCCACGCCGCAGCAGTTCGACGACCTGCTGTTCGCCTGGACCGTGGCGAAGTACGTCAAGAGCAACGCGATCGTGTTCTGCGCCGGCGGCGCGACCCTCGGCGTCGGCGCCGGCCAGATGAGCCGGGTCGACTCGGCGCGCATCGCCTCGATCAAGGCGGAGAACGCGAAGCTCTCGCTGCAGGGCTCGGCGGTCGCGAGCGACGCGTTCTTCCCGTTCCGCGACGGGCTCGACGTGGTCGTCGATGCCGGTGCGAATTGCGTGATCCACCCGGGCGGTTCGGTGCGCGACGACGAGGTGATCGCGGCCGCGAACGAACGCGGCATCGTGATGGTGCTGACCGGCGTGCGGCACTTCCGTCACTGACGATGAAGCTGCCCGAGGTTGCGGGCCTGTTCCTCGCCTTCCTGGCCCGCCTGATCACCGGCGCGCAAGGGCATTGGCACGGCAGCCCGCCGAAAGCCGAGCAGCGCATCTACTTCGCGAACCACCAGAGCCATTTCGACTGGGTGCTGATCTGGGCCGCGCTGCCACGCGAGCTGCGCACGATCACGCGCCCGATCGCGGCGCGCGACTACTGGACTTCCTCGCCGTTCAAGCACTGGATCACACGCGAGGTCTTCAACGCCGTGTACGTGAGCCGGCAGCGTACCGACGACGAGGATCCGCTTGAGCCGCTGATGGAGGCGCTGCGCCACGGCGACTCGCTTGTCATCTTCCCGGAAGGCACACGCGGCAACAAGGGCGACCCGGCGGTGTTCAAGGCGGGCCTCTTTCACCTCGCCGGGGCCTTTCCCGAGGTCCAGCTGATCCCGGCCTGGATCGACAACGTGCAGCGCGTGATGCCCAAGGGCGAGGTCGTGCCGGTGCCGATCCTGTGCTCGGTGACTTTCGGCGCGCCGCTCGCGCTGCAGCCGGGCGAGGACAAACGCGCCTTCCTGGAACGTGCACGCCAGGCCGTGATCGCACTGCGGAGTGTGGCCTGATGGGCAGCCTGCGCGCGCTCAGCGTCTCGCAGCAGGTCGGGCTGCTGTTCGTTCTGCTGTTCGGCGTGCTCACGCTCGTCACCGTGATCGCGGTCAGCGGCTCGGTGCGCGAGCGCGACGCCCGGGCGCAGACGATGTTCGACCGCTTCGTGCGGGACCTGCGTGCCGTCTGGCTCGGCGCGGTGCTGTTCTGGGTTTCGTGGGCGTCGGGCGCGTTCGTGTCGACGCTGCTGTTCGGCGTGCTGTCGTTCCTCGCGCTGCGCGAGTTCGTCACGCTCACGCACACGCGCCGTGGCGACCACCGCAGCCTGCTGCTCGCCTTCTTCGTCGTGCTGCCGCTGCAGTACGGCATCGTCGCGACCGAACATTTCGACCTGTTCACGGTGTTCGTCCCGGTCTACGTGTTCCTGGCCATCCCGGTGGTCAGCGCGTTCGGCAACGACCCGCAGCGGTTCCTCGAACGCACCGCGAAGATCCAGTGGGGCATCATGGTGTGTGTCTACGGAATGAGCCATGCGCCCGCCCTGCTGCTGCTCGACCTGCCGCGCTACGAGGACCGCGGTGCCTTCATGGTGCTCTACCTCGTGATCGTCGTCGCGACCGCGCAGATCGCGCAGGAGCTCGCGAGCCGCCGACTGCGCCGCCGGCCGGTGGCGCGTGCGATCAGCCGTTCGTTCTCGTGGCGCGCCTGGTGGATCGGCGCACTCAGTGCCGCGCTGATCGGCGCACTGCTCTACTGGGCCACGCCGTTCAAGCCGATCCCGGCCCTGGTGATGGGCTTCGTCGCCGGCGGCAGCGGCACCTTCGGCGAGTTCGTGATGAAGGCGCTCAAGCGCGACGCCGGCGTGCGCAGCTGGGGCGGCAGGGCCTCGGTGACGGGGGCCATCGGCCTGCTCGACCGGGTCGCGCCGCTGTGCTTCGCGGCGCCGGTGTTCTTCCATTCCGTGCGCTGGTATTTCGGGTTTCGATGAGCATGGCGCCTGCGATCCGCATCCTCGGCATCGACCCCGGCCTGCGCACCACCGGCTTCGGCGTGATCGAGGCCGAAGGCGCGCGGCTGCACTACATCGCGAGCGGCACGATCCGCACCGACACGGTGGCGATTGGCCAGCTGCCGGCGCGCTTGAAGATCATCTTCGACGGCGTGCGCGAGGTCACCGCGCGCTACCAGCCGACCTGCGCGTCGCTCGAGATCGTGTTCGTCAACGTCAACCCGCAGTCCACGCTGCTGCTCGGCCAGGCGCGCGGCGCCGCGCTGACGGCGTTGGTGTCGAACGACCTCGAGGTCTCGGAATACACAGCGCTGCAGATGAAGAAGGCCGTGGTCGGCCACGGCCAGGCGCGCAAGGAGCAGGTGCAGGCGATGGTCGCGCGCCTGCTGGGCTTGAGCGCCGAGCCGGGCAAGGACGCGGCCGACGCGCTCGGCCTGGCGATCTGCCACGCGCACGCCGGCGCGTCGTTCGCGGCGCTCGCCAAGCACGGCACGCTGACGCGCCGGTCGCACGCGCAGTACCGCAAGGGGCGAAGCTACTGAGCAGTGCCGGACGCGATCTGCAGGTAACGCTGCTGCGAACCAGGCACCAGTGCGCCCCGGCGCTCGAGCAGCATCACGCAGCGCAGCGCGAGATCGAACGAGCGGTAGGCGTGGTGGGCGATCAGCGCCAGGTGGCGCAGCTGTTCGTCACTCATGCGCGCGGCCTGGGTGAGGTCGCGCACGTAGACCACGTCGGCCTCGAGCAGCTGGTTCAAGGCGCGCCGCGGATTGCCATCGACCAGCGCGGGAGCGATCGGCCAATGCTTCAGGCCGGCCAGGCAATGCGGCAGGAAGCCCTGGCGGCGCAGTTCGAGGTCGACTTCGCCGAAGGGCGGCTGACCCTGGTAGAGCGTCACGAAAGACACTTCGGTGTGCACGACGACCGCCTGCGCCAGCTTGGCTGCGCCGTGGCGCAGGATCATCAGTTCGCTGCCCTGCACATCGAGCTTGAGCCAGTCGAGGTGTTCGATCTCGTCGACATCGTCGAGCCGGCGCGTGGCCAGATCGATGCGCTCGACCACCTGCGCGAGCGGCTGCAGCGCCTCGAACAGTTCGAGCGCTGCCGGGTCGGGTTCGAGCAGGCTGCTCAGGCCCGACCCGTGGCACACCCGCAGCGTGTGGACCGCCCCATCGCCGAGCGCATGCGGCAGGTAGCGTTCGGCGGCACCGCTGCGCTGTTGCAAGGCCGCGAACGCGGCGGGTTGCGGCTCGAAGCCGACGACGTGGCACAGCCCGGCGTCGAGCATGGCGCGATACGGCGGCACGCCGTCGATCGGGTTCGCGCCGACGTCGACCACTTCGGTCGGCCGCAGCGGGCCGAGCAGCTGCAACAGAGCGTCGGGCGTCAAGCGAGCGTCAGGCCTTGAGCGTCTTCATGTGCGCCACGGCCTTCTTCATCATCGACTCGGCCAGGCCGCCGGCCACGTCCTTCACGTCCGCGGGCGTCAGCTTTCCGGGCCGCGCCAGCTCCGCAAAGGTGCCGGGCTGGCTCTTCAGCGTCGCACCCGACGCCGTGGCGTTCATCACGAGCAGCACCATCTTGAGATCGCCCGAGAACTTCTTGCCTTCCTTGTCGAGTTCGCCCGTGAAGTCGCACGTCAGCATCCAGCGCGGCGACTTCTTGTTGGAGGGCTCGTCGGTGGTCAGCGTGCCCGAGGCCTTGATCGCGTCGGCGATCGCCTTCTTGATGGCGCCGATCGCATCGGCGGCCAGGTCGCTCTTGGCCTTGACGGTCGCATCCACAAAGATCTTGTCGGCCATCGTGAATCTCCTGTGTTGTGATGGTGGGCAGGTACGGAAGGATCGTGGACAAAGAGGCGACAATCCACCCCCTATGTTTGCCCTATTCGAAGACGCCGGCAAGTTCCTCGCCGGCCGCGTGATGACCGAGGCCGACAGCTCGCTGCAGATCGAGCTGGATTCGGGCAAGCGCGTCAAGGTCAAGGCGGCCAACGTGCTGCTGCGGTTCGAGAAGCCGCAGCCGGCGGAACTGATCGCGTCCGCCCAGGCGCTGGCGCGCGACATCGACCTCGACCTGGCCTGGGAGTTCGCTCCGGACCTGGAATTCGGCTTCGCTGACCTGGCGCGCGACTACTTCGAGGCCAGCGCCGGCGTCGAGAAGCAGGCTGCGGCGCTGTTCCGCCTGTTCGAGGCGCCGCATTACTTCCGGCGGCTCGGCAAGGGGAATTTCAGGAAGGCGCCCGAAGAGATCGTCAAGGCGGCGCTGCTGGGCATAGAGCGCAAGAAGCAGGTCGCTGCGCAGATCGACGCCTGGGCCGGCGAACTGGTTGCCGGCCAGTGCCCGGTGCCGGTGCGCGATCAGCTCTACAAGATCCTCTTCAAGCCGGACAAGAACGCGCCCGAATACAAGGCGGTCGTGGAGGCCGCGAAGCGCTCCCACAAACCACCGTTGGACCTTCTGAAGGCCGCCGGTGCGATCGACTCGCCGTATCAGTTTCATTGGCGCCGTTTCCTGTTCGACAACTTCCCGAAGGGAATCGGATTTGCTGCTTTGCAGGCGCCACCGATCAAGGAGGCACTGCCGCTCGCACCGGTGCAGGCGTTCTCGATCGACGACTCGGCGACCACCGAGATCGACGATGCCCTGTCGGTACAGGGCCTGGGCAGCGGCACGGTGGTGTTCGGCATCCATATCGCGGCGCCGGGCCTCGCGTTCGGCGCCGACTCGCCGCTCGACAAGCTGGCGCGCGAGCGCCTGTCCACCGTCTACATGCCGGGCTGGAAGCTGACCATGCTGCCCGACGAGGTGGTGCAGGCCTACACGCTGACCGAAGGGCGCGACTGTCCGGCGGTGTCGCTCTACGTCACCTTCGACGAGGCAACACTCGCGGTGACGGCGAGCGAGACGAAGCTCGAGCGCGTGCCGATCGCCGCGAACCTGCGCCACGACAAGCTCGATGCCTCGGTCACGCAGGCCGCGCTGCTCGGCGAGGCGCCGGCAGACTATGCGTTCGCACCCGAGCTGGCGTTTGCGTTCCGCCTTGCGGGCCACCTGAAGGCGCAACGCGAAGTAGCGCGCGGCAAGCCCGAGAATTTCAACCGGCCGGACTACAACTTCCGGGTCGAAGGCAACGACGGCCGCGAGCCGCAGGGCGACGAACGCGTGAGCATCGGCACGCGCCAGCGCGGCGCGCCGCTGGACCTGATCGTCGCAGAGGCGATGATCCTGGCCAACAGCACCTGGGGCG
>Ga0157379_10003464_pt1 | contig 13356 bp, 7 predicted proteins | sample S25metaG_FD_121802 | JGI IMG/M metagenome (GOLD analysis project Ga0157379, IMG submission 121802) | Switchgrass rhizosphere microbial communities from Kellogg Biological Station, Michigan, USA - S2-5 metaG | ecosystem: Host-associated > Plants > Roots > Rhizosphere > Soil | place: USA: Michigan... | reverse complement strand
GGCGCTTGCGGCGTGGCAGTGTTTGCGATCGCCTCTTCGTAGGCGTCCATGTATTCATCCCAGTGTTCGCGCTCCTGGAGGTCGGGGGCAGAAAATTTCCAGTTCTTCTCCGGTCGCTGCAGGCGGTCTAGGATTCTCTTCTTCTGCTCTTTCTTCGACACATGGAGGAAAAACTTGCGGATCACAAGACCGTTGCGGGAAAGATAGTGCTCGAAAGAACAAATGTCCTCAAATCGCTCTTGCCAGATTTTCTTGGTGACCAGGGGCGCGGGCATTCTCTCGTTAGCCAGAATCTCCGGGTGAACCCGGACGATCAGCACCTCTTCGTAGTGAGACCGGTTAAAGATGCCAATGCGGCCACGCTGGGGCAGGCATTTCACGTGACGCCAGAGATAATCGTGATCCAGGTCCTCCTCGGAGGGAGTCTTGAAGGCATAAATCTGACAGCCCAGCGGACTTATGCCGGACATTACATGCTTGATGACACCGTCCTTACCAGCCGCATCCATCCCTTGAAAGATTAGAAGCAGAGCCCAGCGGTCCTGGGCGTAGAGTTTGTCCTGCAACTCGGCCATGCGCGCGACACCTTTGGCGAGCAGTTCTCCGGCCCGTTCCTCGGACGTGAGGTTGGCGGTGTCGCCGGGATCGTGGTCTTTGAGGCGAAACTTCTTGCCGTCCCCCACCCGGTAGGACTTCGAAAATTTGCTGGCCCAGCTCATTCGAGACCTCCAGTCTAGAATTGTTTCTTGACCAGCTTCTTCAGGGCCGCCACGTTCCTGCCATCATCTCCCGGCTCATCAATCGGAGTCTCGGCAATGAACGCGGCATGTGCCATTCGTGGGTCATTCAACAAGCGCCGGAACGGTTCAAGGCCGATACTTCCCTGGCCTATGTGGTGATGGCGGTCCAGCTTCGATCCCCGCGCGGCTTTCGCGTCGTTACAATGCCACACGGGGACATTCTTGAGACCCACGGTTTCGTCCAGGTGCCTCAGTGTATCCTGCAGCCCCTGGGGGCTCACGATGTCGTAGCCCGCTACGTGGGTGTGGCAGGTGTCAATACATGCGCCAATTGGAACCAGGTGGCGCAGATACTCCAGCACCTCTGCAACCTGCTCAAAACTGCCGCCGAGTGAGTATTCCGCTCCGGCGGTGTTTTCGATCAGGATGGTAAGACCGGACTTGTGCAAGTCGAGCCCCTGCGCCGCGGCGGCGATCGCGGCAGCCGTCCGCATCAAGCCCTGTTCGCGGTCGGACCCGCGAAACGATCCAGGATGCAGAACCAGATACTCGCCGCACAAAGCTAGAGCCCGCTCGATCTCCCCGCGGAATGCCTCTACCGATTTTCTCAGGAACAGCTCATTCGTTCCAGCAAGGTTCACCAGGTAGTTAGTGTGGATGACCAAAGGCTTCAGGTCATACTGATCGCGCAGCCGCTTCATCTGCTCGCACCGCGGCCTGTCCAATTCATGCGGGGCCCACTGGCGCGGGCTGGAGGAAAATATCTGGAATGTATTGCAACCCAACCGGTAAGCTCTTTCGGCTGCCAGTTGCACGCCGCCAGCGCTGGATGTGTGGATGCCAATGCGCCGCGAAGTCAAGCGGGGCGGGCGCTTTAGCGTTGGCAGCTTGAGGATGTCTTGTTCGCGGGCGATGGACCGGGGCACTTGGTCAGTTTGCCACTTTCGCGATACAGTTTCTAGTTTCTGGTTTTCAGTTCCTGGTCCTCATTTTTTGGTGCCGTAAAACCTAGGTTTTGCCTGGAGGAGGGCCTCGGCCCGGCCATCAGCGCTTTCGCGTGTGAGCTTCAGCCCTGAGGTACTTTCGCTCGAATCGTCCGCAGCCGCTGCTCTATTTGCGATGCAAAGGGGAACAACGATAGACTGAAAGCAGACGCGTAGCGAGAGGATCCCATGTTAGTCGTAATGAAGGCGCAGGCGACGGAAGAGCAGATCAGCGCCGTTTGCCAGAAGGTCGAGGAATTGGGGTACCGGGCGCACGCCATGCCGGGCGCGCAGCGCACCGCCATCGGCATCACCGGAAACCGCGGGGAAGTCGAACCCGGCACGCTGGACGAGATGCCGGGCGTACAGGAACTCATCCGGGTCAGCAAGCCTTACAAGCTGGTCAGCCGCGACGTAAAGGCCGAAAACACGGTCGTCACCTTTGCCGGCACCGACGCCACCTTCGGCGGGCCCGGACTGGCGGTCATCGCGGGCCCCTGCGCCATTGAGAATCGCGAGCAAACCATGACGGTGGCCGAGCAGGTGTTCCGCGCCGGCGCGCAATTCTTTCGCGGAGGCGCTTACAAGCCTCGCACCTCGCCCTACTCCTTCCAGGGGCTGGGCGAACAGGGCCTGCAGATCATGGCCGAGGTCCGCGACAAGTTCGGAATGAAGATTGTCACCGAGGCAATCGACAACGAATCCATGGACCTGGTGGAAAAGTATGCCGATGTAATCCAGATTGGCGCCCGCAACATGCAGAATTTCTCCCTGCTCAAACGCGCCGGACGTGCTCGGAAGCCGGTGCTGCTTAAGCGCGGCATGTCGGCTACGCTCGAAGAATTCCTGATGGCGGCCGAGTACGTGATGAGCGAAGGCAATTACAAAGTGATCCTGTGCGAACGCGGCGTGCGGACGTTCGCCGATCACACGCGCAACACGCTGGACCTCAGCATCGTACCCGCGGTGCAACGACTGAGTCATCTTCCTATCGTCGTGGATCCGAGTCACGGCACCGGTAAGCGCAACAAGGTCACACCCCTGTCGCGAGCGGCAATCGCCGTGGGCGCAGACGGCCTGATCGTCGAAGTCCACCACGACCCGGACCGTGCCATGTCCGACGGCATCCAGTCCCTCTACCCCGAACAGTTCGACGAACTCATGAAGCAGATACGGCAGATTGCGGCGGTGGTGGGAAGGATGGTACCGGCAATCGGGGACTATCCGCGATCGTCTGATGCAGTACCGGCGCACTCTGGGGCCCGCTCTGCCGTCAGCCCATTAGCTTGAGAAAATTTCTTCTCCTCGTTGTTGCGCTTCCGATTGTCGGCGGTCTGGGATGGTGGTATCTACGGGAGCGCCAGCTCCCCACCTACGGCCCCGCCTATCGCGAGTATGCCTATGTCACCAACGGTAAGAGCAACACCGTTTCGGTAATTGACCTGCGCACCTTTCAGCCCGCCCGCACGATTCGTGTCGGGAATGACCCGACCGGCATAGCGGCGAATCCGAAGAAAAACGAAGTCTATGTGGTCAACGCCCAGTCGAACAGCATCGGGGTGATTGACGCGGAGCGCAATGAACTGGTGGCGACGATCGGGGTGCACGCCGGCCCATACTTCATCGATGTGTCCGCGGACGGCAAACGGGGGTACGTCGCGAATTCAAAATCCGCGAACGTCTCCGTACTGGATTTAGACAGGCGGGTTGTCCTGGGAAATGTTCGGGTCGGCGCATCGCCCGGACTGGCGCAGGTTTCGCCCGACGGTTCCACCATAGTCGTCAGCAATCGGGGAGACCACACAGTCTCGTTGATTGACGCCGCGAAACTCAAGGTACGGGGCACCATTTCCATTTGCCAGGAGCCCGAAGACATCGCCATCCTTCCCGACAGCAGCAAAGCCTTCGTGGCCTGCGGCGGCTCCGCGCAAGTGGCATCCATCGACTTGAAAACCGACAAGGTGCTGGCCTTGCTGGACGTGGGCAAGACGCCGGTAGACCTGGCGCTCAAACCCGACGGCGGCGAACTGGTGGTCGCCAATTTCGATTCCGACAATATTTCGATCATCGAAACCTCGACCAACGAAGTAGGCGGCAGCTACCTGATCGGCAAGCATCCCACGCGGGGTCTCGTGACCAGCGACAGTTCCCGGCTGTACGTAAGCAACTTCGGCTCGAATACAATCGCGGTCTACGATATCGACATTGGCAAGTTGATTGCGACGCTGCCGGTCGGCAGTCATCCGGATGGGCTGGCGCTCTCCCGGAGTGAAAATTATTTGCTGGTGCTGGATTCGCAATCCGGCGACGTGACGGTGATTCAAAAGCGCGATCCCACCAAACTAGAACCCAGCCCGTATTCCCTGTTGACTATGATTCCAGTCGGCGTGCAGCCCAATAACATTGTGGTGAAATCGTTCGTGCTGGCGAAGCCGGCTCCGTAGACTTCAAAGCGGCCACGGATTTACGCGGATCTTCACGGATTGAACCCAACTCATCATCTCTAACCACATTGTCATCCTGAGCGGATTCCTTCTGTTCGCTTTGCGCACGGAAGGACGGAGAGAAGGATCTCGGCGACTACAACCGCCGACCGGAACGAAGAGCGCTCCGCGCTTTGAGGACGAATGCAGAAGGTAGGGGTCCTGCGAATCTAAGCAGCCCGCCCCGCTCAGGATGACTGCGCACCGCAGCACTTCTTGTATTTCTTGCCGGAGCCGCAGGGGCAGGGATCATTACGGCCGACTTTGGCGGTACCGCGGACTACCTGCTGCACGGTTCGCACTTCCCCGGACCCGGCCATGCGAGCCTGCTCCAGCTCGCGCTTCTTCTTGCGCTGGAAAGACTCTTCGAGCTCATCGACTGATGTGGAAACGTTTCGCGGAGGACGGCTGCCATTGCCATCGGCTGCATGCGGCTGCGATTCGGGCGTCGCCGCCGGCCTCTCCAGTATTTGCATCAGGTAGAGGTAGCGGGCAGTCTCTTCCTGAAAGCGCTGCATCATGGCTTCGAACATGTCGAAGGATTCGCGCTTGTACTCGACCAGCGGATCGTGCTGCCCGTAGCCGCGAAGCCCGATACCCTCTTTCAGGTGGTCCATGTCCCGCAAGTGATCTTTCCACTGCGAATCGAGGACGCTCAACATGATCATGCGCTCGTGATAGCGCATGGCGTCGGGGCCGATGAGCTTTTCTTTCGCGTCGTAGCGTTCTTTTAGCTTGGCGAAGATGGCGTCGCCCAGTTCCTGACGGCTCAGCGACTCGGGCTTGATTCCTTCGGCAAGAATGTCCACGCCGAAGCGGGTGAAGATCGCGTCTTTCAGTCCTTTTATGTCCCAGTTGTCGGGATGGACTTTGACCCCGCAACACTGGTCCATCACGTCACTAAGGATTCCCGAGACGTAGTCTTCAAGGATGAGTTCTTTCTGCTCCACGCCCTCGAGCAACTGGCGGCGCAGGCCGTACACGGCCTCGCGCTGCTTGTTCATCACGTCGTCATACTCGAGCAGATGTTTGCGGGCTTCGAAGTTCTGCGCTTCGACGGCCTGCTGCGCCGTCGCAATACGGCGCGTGATCAGCCGCGATTCGATCGGAATGCCCTCTTCCATGCCCAGGCGCTGCAGCAGATTCGAAACCCACTCCTTGGCGAAGATGCGCATCAGGTCGTCTTCGAGTGAGAGATAAAAACGCGAAGAGCCGGGATCGCCCTGCCGACCGGCGCGGCCGCGAAGCTGGTTATCAATTCGCCGCGCTTCGTGGCGTTCGGTGCCAAAGATGTGCAGGCCTCCGACCGCCGTGACCTCGTCGTGTTCCTTGTCGGTCTGGACCTTGTAGCGATTGAATATTTCCGTCCACTGATCGGTGGCAACGACATACTCATTTCCCGCGTAGTACCAGACCGTGCTCTTGGTCTCGTCCACATCAATCTGAATCTTGCCTTGGGCCGCGCGCAGGGGTTGCGCGATTCCCTTCTTCACGCACTCCTGCTTGGCCATGAATTCAGGATTGCCGCCGAGAAGAATGTCAGTACCGCGGCCGGCCATGTTGGTGGCGATGGTCACCATGCCTTTCCGTCCGGCCTGGGCCACGATCTCGGCTTCGCGCTCGTGATACTTGGCGTTGAGGACCACGTGCTTGATGCCTTTCTTCCTTAGCAGCTCGGATAGCCGCTCCGACTTTTCGATGGAAGTCGTACCCACGAGCACCGGACGGCCCGTGGCATACAAGTTCTGGATCTCATCGGAGGCGGCAAAGTACTTCTCTTTTTCCGTCCGGTAGACGACGTCCGGATTCTCGAGGCGGAGCATCTCTTTATTGGTCGGAATGACCATCACTTCCAGGCGATATATCTTTTCGAATTCAGCGGCTTCTGTTTCCGCCGTGCCGGTCATGCCAGCCAGCTTCCTGTACATGCGGAAATAGTTTTGGAAGGTGATGGTGGCCAGCGTCTGGTTCTCGCGTTCGATCTTGACGTTTTCCTTGGCTTCGACTGCCTGGTGCAGGCCGTCGGACCAGCGGCGACCGGGCATCAGGCGGCCGGTGAACTCGTCTACGATGATGACTTCGCCGTCCTTGACCACGTACTCTACGTCGCGCTTGTACAAAGCATGAGCTTTGACTGCGGTATCAACGTGATGCTTGAGGTCCCAATTCTCCGGATCCGCAATATTCCCGATGCCCAGAAGCTGCTCGACTTTTTCCCAGCCCGCGTCGGTGACCGTGATGCTCCTATGTTTCTCATCCACTACGAAGTCGCCTGTGAGTTCTTTGGGTTCGCCCGGTGCGGTGTCGATCTCCTCGCCTTTCTCCAGCTTGGGGATGATGCGATTCACCCGGGCGTATTTATCGGTGGACTCTTCGCTGGCGCCGGAAATAATCAGCGGGGTGCGGGCTTCGTCGATCAGGATGGAATCCACTTCATCGACAATGGCGAAATTGTGCTTGCGCTGCACGCAATCATGAAGATCAAACTTCATGTTGTCCCGCAGATAGTCGAAACCAAACTCGTTGTTGGTGCCGTACGTGACGTCGGATGCATAAGCGTCACGGCGCTCTTCGTCGTCGAGATCGTGCACAATGACGCCCACGCTCAAGCCGAGGAAGCGATAGAGTTTGCCCATCCACTCAGAATCGCGTTTGGCCAGGTAGTCATTGACTGTGACCACGTGTACGCCGCGGCCACTCAACGCATTCAGATACACCGGAAGGGTCGCAACCAGCGTCTTGCCTTCGCCGGTCTTCATTTCGGCAATCTTGCCCTGGTGCAATACCATGCCGCCAATCAGCTGCACATCGAAGTGGCGCATGTTGAGCACCCGGCGTCCAGCTTCGCGAACCACGGCGAAAGCTTCCACCAGAAGCTCGTCCAGCGCTTCCTTGATGACCTTCGTGCGCTCGTCCTCGAGCTGCTTCAGGCGATCGGAGTCGGCCTCCGGCTCATCGGGCAGGCTAGCCAGGCGTTGCTGAATGCGCTGCCGGAATTCTTCTGTCTTGGCGCGCAGCTGGTCGTCTGAAAGCTGCTGCATTTGCGGCTCGAGCGCACTGATAGCCTCGACCTGAGGCATCAGGCGCTTCAGTTCGCGCTCGTTCTTGGTCCCGAAGACCTTCCCTAACAGTGTATTAATCAAATCAAAATACCTTCTGGAGGCAGCACGGCCCTTACCTAGAAGCCTAGCATATTAGATGCAGCGGCAACGGGTAAGTCGCTGGGAGGAACCTCAAATCGCAGGCCACCTGCGGCACCCCCATTGGCCTATAGCCGCGGAGCGGCGGCAAGAATGCACCGGGGCGTAGGCCCAGGTAAACCCGCGCCCGGCAGGGCGGCCAGAATGGGATCTTCCCGATCTCTCGGCGAGCTTCGAGGCTTAGTCCGCAAGCGCCCGTTTCATGTAATATTTCCGCGAACCAATGCCCACATTTTACGATCGCTTTGTCGAGTGCGTTGAGCACTGGCCTAAAAATGTCGCCCTGGAGATCCAGCGCCGCGACAAGGTCGAGAGTTGCACCTACGCGGAACTGCGGCACATGGCCGAGTCGGTCGGATCATGGCTGGGCAAGAATGGATTTCAGTCAGGCGCAAGGGTCGTCATTCTAGCCGACAATCATCCCCGCTGGGTGGCGGTTTTCCTGGGCGTAGTCGCATCCGGATGCACCGCCGTCCCCCTCGACACTGCGTTGCACGCTGACCAGATCACCACTCTGCTGAAGGACAGCGGCAGCTCGTTACTATTCTGCGACGTCAAGCATCTCGCAACCGCGCGGGAGGCGATGGGCTCGTTGCCCATCAAGACCGCACTCATCGATCCAGCGGAGCAGAGAAAGAATAATACCGATGCGGCCGAGCCACCGGCGGCCGATCTTGACAGCATCTTTGCCTCGGGCCCGAGCGGCTTCAAACCTGCCGCCGTCGCCGCGGACGTTGTCGCTTCCCTCCTCTACACCTCCGGCACAACTTCCGACCCCAAGGGAGTGATGCTCACCCACGCCAATCTCCTAGGTGAAGTTGAATCGGTATTCCGATGGGCGCGTGTCGGTCCTGAGGATGCCGTGTTGGGAGTGCTGCCACTCTTTCACGTGCTCTCCCAGATGGCCAATCTCTTGCTGCCGCTGGTGAAAGGGGCCAAGGTCGTCTATCTGGAAACGCTGAACACTACCGAACTGCTGCGCGCGCTGGCTGAACGCGAGATCACGATTTTTGCCGTGGTGCCCCAATTTTTCTACCTGATTCACGAGCGCATCTTCAAGGAGGTTGCCAAGCGCGGCACAGCGGCGGGGTGGGCGCTAAAGGCTCTAATGGCGGTGAATCGTGGCCTGCGCACGGTTGGATTCAACGCTGGCCGCATCTTTTTCGGCAAGCTGCACAGCACATTCGGCGATCGCATGCGCTACCTCATCACCGGCGGTTCACGCTTCGATCCGCAAATTGGATACGACTTCTACGCCCTCGGCATCGACGTCTTGCAGGCCTACGGTCTGACCGAGACAACCGGCGCCGCCTTCGCCGCGCTCCCCCGCCACAACGTGATCGGTTCCGTCGGGCCGCCCCTGCCCGGCGTGGAAGGGAAGATTGTTGATGCAAAACCCGGGGAAGATAGCGGCCCGGCGGTCGGCGAAATTGCCATCAAGGGCGCCATCGTGATGAAGGGCTACTGGAACCGCCCGGACGCGACCGCCGCCGTTCTGAAAGACAGCTGGCTCCATACCGGCGACCTCGGCTACTTCGACTCGAGCGGCAATTTATTTATCACCGGGCGCGAGAAGGACGTCATCGTTCTGAGCAACGGCAAGAACGTTTATCCCGAGGAGATTGAGGCCTACTATCTGAAATCCCCCTATATCAAGGAAATCGGGGTCATGGCGCTTGAGAGCGAGCCCGGCAACCCCGCTTCCGATCGGCTCTACGGCGTAGTCGTGCCGGACTTCGACGTATTGAAAGAACGCAAGGTCGTGAATGTGAAGGAAGTGATTCGCTTCGATATTGAGAGCATCTCGGCAAAGATTCCATCGACCAAGCGCATTGGCAGCTACGAAATCTGGCAAGACCCTCTGCCTCGCACCACCACGCGCAAGCTCAAACGCTTCGAACTGGAAAAGCGGGTGCGCGCAAATCAGAAGAAGGCACAACCGGATTCTGAAGCCTCCGCCGCACCGCCGGCGTTAAGCACGGAAGATCAGCAATGGCTGGACCAGCCCGAGGTACAGCAGGCGTTGCAGGTCATTCGCGAATCCAGCAAGACCGCGCCCGAAGTGATCCGCCCCAGCGGCAACCTCGAGCTTGATCTTGGCCTCGACTCCATGCAGCGGATTGAATTGCTGGTGGCCGTCGAAAAGGAACTTGGCGGGGATGTCGAAGAATCGGCCATGGCTGAAATCTATACCGTGCGTCAGTTGATTGACGCAATCCGTGAGAGTGCCGCCGCCGGCAAAACGCGCAGCAGCACGAGTCAGCAGCCGGCCGGGTGGAAATCGGTCCTGCAGGAAGACCCAACTGATGCGGAGGTTCTGGCGCTGGCGCGGCCCGGGCGGCTGGCGGAACGTGTCCTCTACGCCGGGATCAAACCGCTTCAGATTTTTGCCTACGACCGCTTTCATCTGCGGGTGAGCGGGCTGGAGAAACTTCCAGGGCAGGGCCCTTACATCATTTCTTCCAATCACCAGAGCTTCCTTGACCCAATTGTGCTCGCTGCTGTTTTGCCCTGGTCCGTGTTCCGCAACCTGTTCGCAGTCGGCACCAGCGAAATCTTCGGGTCGGGCTTTATGCGCCGTCTGGCACGCTGGCTGCGGGTGATCGTCGTCGATCCGGATGCCAACCTGGTTTCTGCCATGCGCGCCGGCGCCTTCGGACTGCGCCACGGCCGCATCCTGATTCTTTATCCTGAAGGTGAGCGCAGCATCGATGGCACGCCCCGGACTTTCAAGAAGGGCGCCGCCATACTCTCCGCGCATCTGCAGGTTCCGATTGTTCCTGTGGCAATTGAGGGCTTTCACGATGCCTGGCCCAGAGGCAAGCCCTTTCAGAAGTTCACGCCGCTCCGGATTCAGTTCGGAGGTCCAATTTATCCTCCATCTGAAGCCGAGGTATCAGAATCGGTGTACGAAGCTCTTACTGCGGAGTTGAAGTCACGCGTGGTTGGAATGTGGCAGGGATTGCGCGGAGAGAAGGAAGCGGCACCGGCACCGGCGCCAACGCCGCACGGGTAAGATCTACTGCCCCGCCGCCTGCGATTTCGGTCCGAAAGCTTTTACGAAGGCATCTACAATCATTGAATCGTACTCGCCGCCGAAGTCTTTTTTGATCTCTTCCAAGGCCTGGGCTGAAGACGTCTTACCCGCGCCCGATGCGTTGATCCGCGCGTCATATTTCTCCGCCAGATTCAATATCTGCACTTCGACGATCGAGTCGGCCGGACTGGCGCCAGTCACGTGCAATTGCTGGGCGGCGACCAGGATTGGAATGGCCCGACGCAACGACCCGCCCATTACCTGAGCCCGGGTGGCGCTGTCGCTGCTCCCCTTACGCATACCTCGCTCAAGTTCTTCCTGCGAAAGATTGGCGGCTTTGTAGAGAATCCCGTTGCTGATGCCGATTTCGTTGACGTTCCGCAACAATGCAGCGGTGCGAAGATCTTCAGAACTCTCGGGATCGAGTCCCAGCGCATCGGCAATTTTGGCCGCGTAGGAAGAGACGCGGAACGAATCAGCTTCGCTGCTTTTCTGGTTACGCAAAAACTGTTGCAGGATGACTAGCATTCCGTCGTAGCCGTCTTTCAGTTCTTTCAAGCTTTTCTGGTTGCGCTCATACAGCGTGCCCATGGCGTAGGCGGTCACCACCAGCACTCCGCCCCAAACCGTGATATCAAACCAGCGGCTCTCAACCGGCAACGATTCCGTCAGCCGGTTGAACATCGCCGGATTTACGTAGGTGAGAAGAATAACGATGCAAACACTGGCACAGGCAGTCAGCGTGGCATGACGCCGCCCGAAGTGGTATGCCGAATACAGAGTCGGAAGGAAAAAGAAAACCAGTACTACGGCTTGAGACTCCACCAGGAAATGGATCATGGCGGCGATCAGCACCAGTGACAACAGCAACCACAGTTCTTTATTTATCTTTCGCACATTCCTCTCAGGCCGAGACTCTCCCAGCCTAGCCATGTTGGAACAAACATGGGGACACTCCAAGTTACCCAGGTAATCAGGGGTTTATCTGGTTAAGGAAGAATTGAGGATTCGCGCAGCGGAATGGGGAGGGCGCGAGTTCACTCGTGCCGCCAGATATCGCAACGTTAGGTTCGCTTGAGCGGCCTCCAGCTCGCTGTTTGCGCCTACTTGGCTCGGGGATGAGTCTGATCGTAGACCTGCAGCACGTGCTTGATGGACAGTTGAGTGTAGCGTTGGGTCGTCGAAAGGCGCTCGTGGCCGAGCATCTCCTGAATCGCGCGCAGGTCAGCGCCTTCCTCCAGCATGTGAGTTCCGAACGCGTGCCGCAACGTGTGCGGATGAACGTCTGGAGACAGACCCTTGGCAACTGCGATTTTCTTGATGATCCGACCCACGCTGCGGGTGGTGAGCCGCCCGCCGCGCCGGTTGATCAGCAAGGCCGACAAACTCTTTTTGCGCTCCGACAATATTTGCTGGCGGGCGGGCAAGTAGTCTTTGAGCGCCACCGTAACCGCGTTGCCGAAGAGGACATAGCGCTGTTTCTTTCCCTTGCCCCGGATAAGGATGGCCTCATCGCTCAGGCGGATGTCCTCGACATTAATCCCGATTAGCTCCGAGTTGCGGATGCCGCAGCCATAGAGTAGCTCGAGCATCATCCGGTCACGCTCGGGAAAGGCCGCAACTTCCGGCAGCTGCCCGTCGAGCACCACGTTCATTTCCTCGATGGTGGGAACTCGGGGGAGTTTCTTGGCCAGCTTTGGGGTCGAGACCAAAGCCGCCGGATTCTGCTCGACCACTCCCTCCTGTGCGAGCCAGCGATAGAGCGACCGCACCGCGGCCAACGCGCGCGCAACTGAAGTCTTGTCCAATCCTCTTTCGTAGAGACGGGATAGGAATCCTCGGATGGAGACGTGGTCGATTTGCTGCCAGCCCCGCGGGCCGATGTAAGCGGAAAATTCAGCCAGATCGCCGGTGTAGGCCTTGATGGTATGTACCGAGGCATTGCGCTGGCGCAGCGCTTGCAGGAAATCGTGCACTGCTTTGTCGACAATTGTAGATTTCATATCAAGTACCCTGTAGTGCCGGCGTCCCGCTGGCGCTACGAAAATCTCGCCTTTGCCCTGGGATGATGCTTCTGATACACGCTCTTCAGCCGGTCCAGGGCAAGGTGCGTGTACACCTGGGTGGTTGAAATATCGGCGTGACCCAGGATGGTCTGCACCGTCCGCAGGTCGGCGCCGTTTTCGACCATATGCGTGGCACAGCTGTGCCGCAACATGTGCGGGCTGGCATTGCGCCCCGCGTTCAGCGAAGACGCCCGCACCATCTGCCAGACTCGCTGGCGGGTCAGCTTTCTGCCGCCCCGTCCCAGAAATAGAAGCGGCGAACTCTTCCCCTTGGAGAGAATCCTGCGCGGATCTCTCAGGTAGTGGGTCAGCGAATCCTGCGCGCCCTTCCCCAAAGGGACAATCCGTTCCCTGTCACCCTTGCCGCGCACCAGCAGGTAGCCGAGATCCAGTTTTAGGTCTTCTAGTTTGACGCCAATGATCTCCGACACCCGCAGCGCTGCCGCATAAAACACTTCCAGCATGGCGCGGTCGCGCGCCGCGATTGCTTCGGAATCTTTGCGGTTTGAATGCGCACGCGGACCTGTCAGCATCGCGTCCATCTCGTCGCGGGCCAGCGCCTTGGGCAACACCTTCCACTGTTTCGGCGAATCGATGTTCAGCGTAGGATCGTGCTCAACCATCTTGTCGAGCAGCAGGTAACGATACAAGTGTCGCAAGGCCGAAAGTTTCCGCCCCACGGAACGCCCGTCCACGGAATTGCCGAACAGCTGCTCAATGAATTGACGCACATGGTTGCGTTGGGCATTGAGCAGGGTACGCTTGTGTTTCTGGAGAAAGACTGCGAACTGTCCGATGTCTGTCGTGTAGGCCGCAACGGTGAGCGGAGCCAGGCCCTTTTCGATCT
>Ga0157379_10003463_pt1 | contig 13357 bp, 7 predicted proteins | sample S25metaG_FD_121802 | JGI IMG/M metagenome (GOLD analysis project Ga0157379, IMG submission 121802) | Switchgrass rhizosphere microbial communities from Kellogg Biological Station, Michigan, USA - S2-5 metaG | ecosystem: Host-associated > Plants > Roots > Rhizosphere > Soil | place: USA: Michigan... | reverse complement strand
GACACCGCGATGCGCGGCGAGCCGGATGTCGGCGCCGAGGAGCTGGCCGCCGCCGTCGCCGTCGCCCGGCTCGTACTGGGCCCGTCGATGCGGGTGCAGGCGCCGCCGAACCTGGTCGACACCGCCGAGTGCGCGCTGCTGCTCGCCGCCGGCCTGGACGACTGGGGCGGCGTCTCGCCGGTCACCCCCGACCACGTCAATCCCGAGCGGCCCTGGCCGGACCTCGACGTGCTGCGCGAGGTGACCGAGGCGTCCGGCTTCCGCCTGCGCCCGCGGCTCACCGTCCACCCCACCCATCTCGACGAGCCGTGGCTCGACCCGCGCGTCGCCGGGCACGTGCGGGCCCTGGCCGGCCCGGACGGCCTGCTCGCGCCAGATGCCCGGCCCGTCGGACGCCCCTGGCAGGAGCCCGACGGCGGCCTCGCCGACTCCGGCCGCGTTGACCTGCACACCACGGTGGACACCGTCGGCCGCCACAGCGAGACCCGCGCCGACTTCGACACCGTCTACGGCGACTGGGAGTCGTTGCGCGCGCAGGTCAGCGCCGCCGGCACCGGAGCGGACGGCGTCGTGGGCACCGGCCGGCGCGCTCCCGCACCCGAGCGGAACGCCACCGGTACGGCCGGCAATGCCACCGGTACGGCCGCCACGCCCGAGCGGGCCGATCCGGAGATCGCCGCGGCCCTGCGCCACGCGTCGCGAGATCCGGCGGGGATCAGCGACGCGGAGGCGCTGGCGCTGTTCGGTGCGCATGGCGACGCCCTCGAGGAGCTCTGCCGGCTCGCCGACGGGCTGCGCCGCGACGCCGTCGGGGACGACGTCACCTACGTCGTCAACCGCAACATCAACTTCACCAATGTCTGCTACACCGGCTGCCGGTTCTGCGCGTTCGCCCAGCGCCGTGGGGACGCCGACGCCTACACCCTCTCCCTGTCCGAGGTGGGCACGCGGGCCGCCGAGGCCTGGGCCGTGGGCGCGACCGAGGTCTGCATGCAGGGCGGGATCCACCCGGACCTGCCCGGCACCGCCTACTTCGAGCTCGCCCGCGAGATCAAGCGGGCCGCGCCGGGCCTGCACCTGCACGCCTACTCGCCGATGGAGGTCCAGAACGGCGTCACGCGGACCGGGCTGTCCATCGAGGACTGGCTGGTCGCGGCGCGGGAGGCCGGGCTCGACTCGGTGCCCGGCACGGCCGCCGAGATCCTCGACGACGAGGTCCGCTGGGTGCTGACCAAGGGCAAGCTGCCGACGGCCAGCTGGGTCGAGGTGATCACCACCGCGCACCGGGTGGGCCTGCGCTCCACCGCGACGATGATGTACGGCCACGTCGACACGCCCGCGCACTGGGTGGCCCATCTGCGGCTGCTGCGCGGCATCCAGGAGCGGACCGGGGGGTTCACCGAGTTCGTCGCGCTGCCGTTCGTCCATCACAGCTCGCCGATCTACCTGGCCGGGGTCGCTCGGCCCGGGCCGACCGTCCAGGAGAACCGGGCGGTGCACGCGATGGCCCGGATCCTGCTGCACGGCGCGATCGACAACATCCAGTGCTCGTGGGTCAAGCTCGGTGTCGACGGCTGCCGGCAGGTCCTCGCCGGCGGTGTGAATGACATCGGCGGGACGTTGATGGAGGAGACGATCAGCCGGATGGCCGGGTCGCAGCACGGATCGCGGCGTTCGGTGGCCGAACTGGAGGAGGTCGCCGCGGCGGCGGGACGTCCCGCTCGGCAACGGACCACGACCTATGGCCCGGTCCCGGACGAGCGGTTTCGCGCTGCCCGAGGAGACACCGTCCGAACCGTGCTGCCGGTGGTGTCCTGACACCCGCCAAGTCAACGCGGCCAGAAACTACTCTAAGTAGTTATTCGGTTTGGCGGGCTGGGGGGAGATGTCTGGTTGAGGAGCAAATTAGTCGCTTGTTCTTTGGCAAGCCTGCCCTTTTAGGCCTTTATGTCCGCTGCATGTGGACGGCATAATGCGGTCATCGTCGCCGCGCCGATTGCGCACAGTTACTGATCGGGAGGTTGCCCAGGCCCTCGGCGATGGTGTGCAGTGACTGTGAGCTATGGTCTCATCGCTGGTTGTAGAAGATGTTGTGCCGGTGGGGTTGACGCGACCGACTCGGGAGCGTGTAATTACCGGCGTGTCATTCCCCTCGCTGGCGAGGTTCGTGCGGTAGTGCGACGCCTGACCGGTGCGGAACCAGTCACCTGCGCGCCGGCGCCCAGGGGGTGGCCGACCGCACCGCGACGGGTCTGGAGGAGTCCCATGGAGCACACCGACGCGGGCGTCCACACCGTCCTCGCGGACGTCGAGCGTCCCGCTGAGCATGACCCGTTCGGTGACCACTCCGAGCGGGTGCTCACCGAACGGCCCACCCAGGCCACACCGAACCCGGTGCTGCCGCGGCCGTCGGCGGCCACCGTCGAGGTGCCGCCGGCCCGGTCCGGCTCGCCCGAGCTGGTTGTCGGCCCCGCCGTGTTCGCCCCCGGCCTGCGGGCGGCGGAGGCGGGCGTCCTGGTTCGGCCCGGCCTGCCCGGGCACGGTCCGGACGAGCCGGCCGACAGCCTGACCGAGGACGAGCTCGACGTCGACGACCCTGTCGACGACCCTGACACCACCGAGCAGGACACCCTCGCCTCCGTGATCGACCTGGGCTTCGGTGACCTGCTCGGCGAGGCCATGGAGTGGCAGGAGCGCGCCCTGTGCGCGCAGACCGATCCCGAGGCCTTCTTCCCGGAGAAGGGCGGTTCCACTCGGGAGGCCAAGCGCATCTGCTCCGGCTGTGAGGTGCGGGCGGAGTGCCTGGAGTACGCCCTGGAGAACGACGAACGGTTCGGGATCTGGGGTGGGATGTCCGAACGGGAGCGACGCAAGCAGCGGCGCCGGGCCGTCTGAATCCCGGCGGTGGGTGGCGTCCGACGGGGGGATGAGATCCCGGCGGCGCCGCGCGCCGCCGTAGCGGAGCCTGGCGGTCCGGCGAAGCCGTCCGTCACCACTGTCGCCGTCGTGTGCGTACACGGCGGCGAGCCGGCCGTCGGGGCGCGCTTGCGCGCCGCGGTGGCGGCACAGGCGCTGCCGCCGGACCTGGCCGTCGAACTGCGCGCCGTCGAGGTCCACATCGGCGGTGTTCACGTCGGCGGGGTCGGCGTCGGCCTCGGCGTCGGCCTCGGCGTCGGCAGGGTCGGCCTCGCGGAGCCGGCGGTAGCGGACGAGCCGGCTTCCGGGGTCGCCGGGTGGGTCGAGACGGCGCGCGTCGCGGCGGGTACCCGGCTCGGTGCCGCCCTTGGCGCGGGCCTGGCTCGGCTGGGCGGGCCACCAGCGGGCGGCTTCGTCTGGCTGCTCGACGGCGCCGCGCTGCCGGAGCGGGACGCCCTGCCTACCCTGCTGGCCTACACCGTGCTCGACCCAGGGGCCGCCGTCGTCGGCCCCAAGCTGTGCCGCCGGCCGCGCGGTGGGCTCGCTGGCCCACCCGTGCTGCTGGAGGCGGGCGTGAGCGTGGGCCGCGGCGGCCGGCGCCACACCGGCGTCCGCCCGGGCGAGACGGACCGCGGCCAACGCGACGAGGTCCGCGACGTGCTCGCCGTCTCCTGCTCGGGCATGCTCGTACGCTCAGCCGCCTGGGCGCTGCTCGGCGGCCCGGACCCCGAGCTCGACGCCGGCCACGACATCGACATCGGCTGGCGGGCGGCGCGGGCCGGGCTGCGCGTCGTTGCCGTCCCCACCGCGGTCATGACCGCCTGGCCACCCTCGGCCGCGCTGACCCCTCACGGTGCGCCGGACACCGGCGGAGTGACAGGGCAGCACGTAACAGGGCAGCACGTGGCGGGGCAGCGGGCCGCCGCGTTGCGGGTCCGGCTGGCGAACGTGGGCGTGCCAGCGGCACTGGTGGCCGCGGTCGCCCTGGTGGCCGCGAGTGCCCCCCGGGCGCTGGCGATGCTGGCGCGGGGCCGGGCGCGGGCAGCGGGGACGGAACTCGTCCTGCCCTGGGCGGTGCTGGGGCATCCGCGTGTCCTGCTGCGCATGCGCCGGCGCGCCGCGCGTACCCGTTGCGTGTCCCAGCACGCCCTGCGCGGCCTGTTCCCCTCGTCGCTTCCTGGCGGCCGGTTGCGGGAGCGTGCCCCGACCGCGATCTCTATACCTGTCCAGCGACAGCCCGTCCCGCCCGCCGTGGGGACCCCGCTCGTGGACGCCGCGGCGCGGCCGCAGCCCGGGTGGCTCACCGGCCTGCTCGTCGCGCTGCTGGCCGTCGCCGGCGCCGTCGCGATGCGTGGGCTGCCTCTGGATGCGCTCGGCGCCGGTCTGCCGATGCCGGACGGCGCCCGCGGGCTGTGGTCCGCCATCTGGTCGGGCCATCCGCCCGGTGCGGGTGGTCCGCTGGACGCCAGTGGGCCTGTCCCCCCGGTGGCCGCGCCCCTCGCCGTGCTGGCAACCCTCCTTGGTGGTAGGCCCGCGGCGGCCTGCTGGTTGCTGCTTGCCCTGGGCCCGGCGCTCGTGGGCGCCGCCGCGCACCAGGCGCTCGGACGGCTCCGGCCGCCCCCGCGCCCGTGGGCCAGGTTCGGCTGCGCCGCGGCCTACGGCCTCAGCCCGGTACTGACGCATTCCGCGGTCGCCGGTCGGGCCGACACCGTGGGCGCGCTCGTGCTGCTGCCGGTCGTGCTCGCCGCGGCGGCCGAGGTGCTCGGCGGTCGCGGTCGCACCGGCGGGCCGGGCGGCCGGGTGGGGGCCTGCTGGCTGCTCACCGTCACCCTGGTCGGTCTACTCGTCTGTGCGCCGGCGCTGGCGCCGGTCGCCTGGGCCGGGCTGCTGGTCGCCGCTGTGCGGTACGACCGGTCGCGGCTGCCCGACGTCCTCGTCTCCGTGGCGGCGACGGCCGTCGCCCTGCTGCCGGTGCTGCCCGGTGGACTGCTAGCCGAGCCCGCCATCGTGCTCTCGCGCGCTCCGGGCACCGCCGCCTTCCTGCTCGCGGGCTCCGGGGAGCAACCGTCGTCGGCGCTGGTCGGGATCCTTGCCGCCAGCGTCGTCTGCTGGCTTGCCGGCGGTCGGCGGGCAGGCGCGGCCGCGCGGCGGGCCGCGGGGCTGGGCGGGGCGCTGGTCATCGCGGGCCTGATCACGATCCTGGTCACCCCGGGCCTGGCGACCGATGCCGGACCGCGCGTTGCCGGCGCGCAGGGCTGGTGGGTCGCACCCCAGTACGGCCTGATCGTCGCCGGGGCCCTGCTCGCCGCGGCGGCGGTCTGCCCGCGCCTGGACGACTCCGGTCAGAGCGGGTCGGGACGGGTGGTTCGCCCGCTCGCGTTCGCCTCGACCCTTCTCCTGCTCGCCGCGTCGGCCGTGCTCGTTCTCGACCGGGTCAGCGCCGGCTCGGCCTGGCGGGGCGGCGCGGCCGACGCCAGCCGGGACCTGGCCGTCGCGGGCGGCGATCCCGGCGCCGAGGCCGCGGGGAACCCGGGCGATCCGAGTGATCAGGTCGAGCGCGAGGACGTTACCGGCCGGGACGGCGCCCAGGACTTCGCCGGGTTCGCAGCCCAGGGTGGCGCGGACCCGTCAGCGGTGGCGAGGGGGATCCTTGCCGTCACCCGCACCGAGCCCGCGGGCTCCCGGGTTCTCGTGCTGGACCGGTCCGGGCGGTCGGGCGCCCTGCGTTACACCCTCGCAGCCGGCCACGGGCCGCGATACCCGGTCGGACAGGGCCGCACGCCGCGTCCCGCGGCGGACTTCCTCGCCGCGGTCGTGGCCGATCTGGCGGCCGGGGGCGACCGGGCATCGGGATGGCTGCCGCTGCTCGGCGTCACCGCGGTGGGCGTACCTGCCGCCAGCCCCCACAGCGACCTGACCGGCCGCCTGGACTCGACCCCGTCCCTGATCCGGGACCGCCGCCGTCCGGGCCTGCTGCTCTGGAGGCTCGAACCCACCTCCGCCGGCCGCCCCGTCACCCCAGGCCCGGTTGTCGTCGACGCTGGTGCTGCTGGTGCTGCTGGTGCTGCTGGTGCTGCTGGTGCTGCTGGTGCGCGCGGGCTGCCGCCGGCGCCCGCTTCGGCGCGCCCGCTGTCCGCTGACGGGTCGGTGGCGCCCCCGCGCGCGGGGCAGGCCGCGGCGCGAGACCTGGTCCTCACGGTGCCGGCCGGCACCGGCTGGAAGGCGTGGCTGGACGGGCGGCCGTTGCCGGCCTTCCCGGCCTGGGGTTGGGCCGCCGGCTTCCACCTGCCTCCCGAGGGCGGTCGAATACGGCTTGCCCGCGACGACGGTGGTGCCCATCTGCGCGCGGTTGCGCAGGCTTCGGCGTTCGGCCTGCTGCTGCTTGGCGGGGTGCCGATCGTGCTGCGCTCCCGCCGGCGCCGCCGCGAGCCGGAGTTCGCTCCCGATCTCCGTCCGTGCGCACCCCGCCGGGTCGGCCGCGTGCTCACACCGCTGGCGATCGCGGGCCTGTCCGGGGTGATGCTCGTGCGGGAGAACGGCGGACCGCAGGTGCCACGGGTGGAGCCCGTCGCGGTCGCGCAGCTCGCCTGCCCGGACCTGGGGATGATCCCGCAGGGGGCACACACACCGCTGGTGCCCGGCTCCACCGGCCTGGACGTGCGGACCGCCGCCTCGAGCGCGGGCAGCGTCCAGGTGTCCTCCCGCGGCGCCGCCACCGACCTGCGTACCGGTTTCGGGACCGGGCGGCTGCGGCTGGGATCGTCCGGGCCCGGCGGTGCGGGGGCTGTGGTCCTGTCCGGGCGCGATGCCTCAGCCGCCGGGCTGTCGGCCGTGGTCACGGCCGCTGGCGACGGCGCGGGTCCGGCCCGGGCGCGCTGCCTCCCGCCGACCTCGCGGAGCTGGTTCGCCGGGCCATCGACCATCGCCGGCAGGGATCCCGTCCTCGTCCTGGCGAATCTCTCACGGCAGCCCGCGCAGGCGAGCGTGCGTACGCTCACGGACGGTCCGGGCGGCCCGCAGGCGGACATCGCGGTGCCGGCCGGGCGCACCGTCACCCGTCGCCTCGCGGCCCTCGCCCCCGAGGCGACCGTGACAGCTCTTGACGTCCAGGTGCGCTCCGGGCGCCTCCATGCCTGGATGGCCGACCGCTCCAGCCTGGGCGGCCCGTTCACCGCGCCGCGTCTCGTGCCGGCGACCGCACCGCCGGCCCGGCGGCTGCTGGTCGGCGGCGTGGTCGTGCCCTCCAGGCCGCCGAGTCCCGGTGCCACCCTGGTGCTGGCCGCGCCGGGTGCCGCGACGACCGTCCGCGTCAGCATCCTCACCGCGACCGGACGTCGCACCCCGATCGATCTGGCCGCCGTCCCGGTGCCGGCTACCGGGGTGGTGTCCGTGCCGGTGCCACTGCCGGCGGGCGCGGCCAGCGCCGTCCTGGTCGAGGCGACCGGCGCCGCGCCGGTCGTCGCCGAGCTGGGCGTGTCCTCCGGCTGGCAGGGGGTGTGGACCTGGGTGGGCGCCTCCCGGGTCGAGGCGCCCACCGGCGGTCAGGCGCTCGACGCGTACGGCCGGGGTGCTGGGCGTCTCGCCGTGGCCGGCCCCACCAGCGGCCCGGGCACGGCCTCGGACGCGGTGGTCGCCGTCCCGCCCACGCCCGTGGGGGCAGTGGGGACGCTCGTTCTGACCGCGCCGTTGGGCTCGGTCACGGCCTGGCTCGACGGTGTCGAGGTGCGGGTCGATGCCGGCTCGGTCCGAGCGGTGGCGGTGCCGGCCTCCCCGAGGGGCGGGCGCCTCACCGCCGCGGGCGGTCCGCTCGTCGCGACGGCCGTGATCGGTGCCGGACCGTACGGGGCTCGCCAGCCGGCGGCTGGCGACGCGCGGGTGGCGCCGCGGGTGCTGTCCGCGGTCGTCCCGCTGACGGGGGCGCCGCGGCTGCGCGAGCTGCCGGCCGTCGTGGCCGACCCGGCACTCGCCCACGGCTGAGCCGCGCTCAGAGGGCCGCGCGCTCCGAGGGCCGCGCGCTCCGAGGGCCGCGCGCTCAGGGGAGCCGGATGCTCAGCCGCCCCGGCCGGCCAGGAAGAGCCTGCCCCTGCCGCGGACCGTCACGTCCGCCGGGCCCGTGACCAGCGCGGCAGCACCGCGGCGAAGGGTGAGCGGGTCGGTGGGCGCACCGTCGCCACCGGCGGTGGCTGCCTCGATGGTGAGCTCCCCGTCGACGGCGAGCAGCACGGTCGGACGGCCCACCGGCACCGCGCCACCGCCGGTGCAGATCGCCTCGGCCAGGGCGAAGTCGGCGACCGGGACGTCCCACCCGCGGACCAGTCCGCCCGGGCTGGCGCTGATCGTGCGCGGGGTGAGGACGGGCGCGCCGCTCGGGGTCGGATCGACGAGGCGCAGCAGTTCGTCGACGTCGATGTGCTTGGGCGTCAGGCCGCCGCGCAGCACGTTGTCCGACGTGGCCATGATCTCGATGCCCAGCCCGCTGACGTAGGCGTGCAACATCCGGGCCGGCTGGAACAGCCCCTCGCCGGGGCGCAGGGTGACGTCGTTGAGCAGCAGGGCCGCCGCGATGCCGATGTCGCCCGGGTGGGCGGCCGCGAGCAGCCCCACCAGGTCCGCCGCCCGTGCCAGATCATCGGCGCCACCACTGCTGACACGGGAGTGCCGGGCGGCGGCGGTGACGAGCTCCCGGACGAGCGCGGCGGCGGGGGCGGGGGACATGGTCAACAGGGTGCGCAGGACCGCTGTGGCGCCCGTGGCGGGATCGCCCGCGAGCGGCCGGAACGCCGCCTCGAGCGCCGGCAGGTCGAACCTGGCGACGACCGCGAGGGTGCGAGCCGGGTCGCGCACTCCCGCGAGCGCCCGGAACGGCGTCAGTGCGACGATGAGCTCGGGCTTGTGGTTGCGGTCCCGGTAGCGGCGGCGGGGGTCGTCGACGGCGATCCCAGCGGCCTCATCCGCCTCGAAGCCGGCCGCGGCCTGGTCGAGGTCGGGATGCACCTGCAGCGACAGCGCCTTGTCGGCCGCGAGCACCTTCAGCAGGAACGGCAACGGGCCGACGAGGTCGGCGGCCGGGTGGCGGGCGCCGTCCGCCTCGACCAGGGCCGGCGCCACCGGATGGGTCCCCAGCCACAGCTCGGCGACCGGACCGTCGGCCGGGGGGCGGCCGAGCAGGTCCGGGATGGCCGTGCGCGAGCCCCAGGCGTAGGTCTGTTCGGCGCCGTGCAACGCGAGCAGGCGGGCAGGCGGGTCCACGGGTCCCTGCGACGGCGTCAGGACCGTGGCGGGGACGCTGCCGCCGGGTGTCGGCGGCACACCTACGGGCTTCGGGGGCGTGGTGTTCCTGGTCACGATCTCCCTCGCAGAGGCGAGCGGTGGCGGCCGCCGCTGGGTGGCCGGATCGGGCTAGTCCTCGTCGCCCCAGCCATGGCCCTCCGGGTCGATCACCGCTGGGTCGACCCCCATCATCTCGGCCACCTCGTGGATGATCGCGTCGAGGACCAGCTCGGCGAGGTCCTCGCTGTCGACCGCCCGCGCCTCGATCGGCCGGCGGTAGACGACGATCCGCCGCGGGGTGCCTGACCGGCCCTTTCCGCTGGCTGGCTGGTATCTGGCGAGCGGGATCTCCTCATCGGAGACGGCCACCGGCGGCACGTCCTCGACGGCGAACTCGACCTCGGCGAGCTCCGCCGACCAGCGATGGTCGAGGTGCTCGACGGCGTCCAGTACGAAGTCGTCGAAGCGGTCCCCGCGGGTCGCGTAGGCCGGTACGTCGGGGGGGAGCAGCATGCCGCGTACCCCCCGACCGCGCCGATCGCGGCGCCGGCGGGGCCGGATCGGCCGGGTCGCCGACGGGAACCGCTCGAGGTCCGTCACCCTGTGAGCGTAGCGTTCGTGGACAGGGCCTCGGCCGACGTCCGCGGGAGGCGTGCGCACTCCGGCACCTTCCGGGCGCGGGCACCTGCCGGGGCGCGGCACCTTCCGGGGTGTGGCACCTCCTGGACGTCGCCGGCAGTGGGGCCGGCCCCGACTCCCTCCCAGCCCGAGGAGGTTTCACGGTCTTGATGATCACAGTTCCACGCTGGAGTGGGCTGCCGCGCCCGAGATCGACTGCGTGGCGCAATGCATTGGTCGACAGCGCGTGACGATTCCGCCTCGCGTTCCGCGACACGACGAGAGGTGGTGGCCGTCGCCCGTTCCGGGGGCTACCGTCCGGAACGTGAAGCCTCGGCGCTGCTCCCGCTCGGCCTGTTCCGCAGCCGCGGTCGCCACGCTCACGTATGCCTACGCCGAGTCGACGGCGGTGCTGGGCCCGCTGTCCCCGTACGTCGAGCCGCACTCGTACGACCTGTGCGGTACCCATGCCGATCGGCTTACCGTGCCGCTCGGCTGGGCCGTCGTCCGGCTCGAGGCCGAGGCCCCACGTGAGGACAGTGGCCGCGAGGTGGCCGGGGACGACCTGGAGGCTTTGGCGGACGCCGTGCGCGAAGCCTCCCGGCGTGCCCCCGAGGCGCCTCGCCGCGGTCCCGAACCGCCGCCCCACGGCGGTCCGCACGGCCCCCAGGGCGGCGCGTCGCCGGGTGGCAGGCGGGGTCACCTGCGCGCGGTGCCCAGCCCGTCCTGAGGGGTCCACGCGCGGCACCGCCGTCGGCGTGGCCGTCCCGGTCCGGTCCGTGTGGGGTCGCTGTGGGTCGGGTGTGGGCTTCCGCGGACGCGGTCCCGAAGGCGTCGGAGCCGGCGGATAGGGTCATCCCTGGCGACGGCGGCAGGCGCCGGTCGAGCCGGGGGCACCGTTCACCCGGTGCGGGGGACACCAGGGGAAGGGCATGATGCGCGATGCGTGACCTCTCACGGATCTTCAAGGCGTACGACGTCCGCGGCATCGTGCCGGCGGAGTTCGACGCCGAGATCGCCCGGCAGACGGGCGCCGCGTTCGTGCGCATGCTGGGCGCCGACCGGATCGTGACCGCTCACGACATGCGGGAGTCGTCGATCCCCCTGGCGACGGCCTTCGCCGAAGGCGCGGCCGAGCAGGGCGCCGACGTGATCGTCGCCGGTCTCGGCTCCACTGACCTGCTCTACTTCGCCGCCGGCTCGCTCGACATCCCCGGCGCGATGTTCACCGCGTCGCACAACCCGGCGAAGTACAACGGGATCAAGCTCTGCCGGGCCGGCGCGGCGCCGATCGGGCAGGAGACGGGGCTCGCGGAGATCCGTGCGATGGTGGAGCGCGGCGTCCCCGCCGGCACCGGCCGCCGTGGCTCGATCACCACCCGCGACCTGCTGGCGGACTACGTCCGGCACCTGCACACCCTGGTCGACCTCTCCGTGATCCGGCCGCTGACCGTCGCGGTCGACGCCGGCAATGGCATGGGCGGGCTGACCGTCCCCGCGGCCCTCGAGGGTCTGCCGGTGCGGGTGATCCCGCTCTACTTCGAGCTTGACGGCTCGTTCCCCAACCACGAGGCCAACCCGATCGAGCCGGCGAACCTGCGCGACCTGCAGGCCGCGGTCCGCGAGTCCGGTGCCGACATCGGCCTCGCGTTCGACGGTGACGCCGACCGGTGCTTCGTCGTCGACGAGCGGGGGGAGATCGTCTCCCCGTCCGTCATCACGGCGCTGGTCGCCGCGCGCGAGCTCGCCCGCGAGCCCGGCGGGACGATCATTCACAACGTGATCGTCAGCCGCTGCGTCCCCGAGCTCGTCACCGAGCGGGGTGGTGTCCCCATCCGTACCCGGGTCGGCCACTCGTTCATCAAGGCCGAGATGGCCCGTACAGGCGCGATCTTCGGCGGGGAGCACTCCGGCCACTTCTACTTCCGCGACTTCTGGCGTGCCGACTCGGGCATGCTGGCCGCGCTGCACGTCCTCGCGGCGCTCGGCGGCCAGCCGGGCCCGCTGTCCGACCTGCTCGGTGGGTACGACCGCTACAGCGCATCCGGCGAGATCAACTCCGAGGTCGAGGACGCGGTCGCGGCGATGCAGGCCGTCGAGAAGGCCCACGCCCCGCGCGCCGCCACCGTCGACCATCTGGACGGGCTGACCATCTCGTTCGTGGACGGCTCGTGGTTCAATCTCCGACCGTCCAACACCGAGCCGCTGCTCCGGCTGAACGTCGAGGGCCCGGACGACGTGACCATGCGCCGGCTGCGCGACGAGATCCTCGCGCAGGTCCGGAGCGGAAGGGAATCCTGATGAGCCTCGCCCCGCTGCTCCTGGAGATCCTCGCCTGTCCGTGCAGCAAGCACGGCAAGCTGCGCCCCGACGAGCTGGGCGGCGCGCCGGTGCTCGTCTGCCTCGCCTGTGACCTGGCCTTTCCGGTCCGGGATGACATTCCCGTGATGTTGCTTGACGAGGCCGTCCCCTTCTCCGGGTCGTCCGCCCCCGCATCGAGCTGATCCGGCGTGTACCTCGACGAGGCGATTCTCGACGATTCGGCTCGGCTCGACGCGGGCAGCGCCGCAGCACTCCTGCCGCACGTGGCCACCGCCGGGCAGCAGGTGCGGCAGAGCGCCCGGCTCGCCCAGGAGGCGGGCATCGAGCGGCTCGCTGCCGACGGGCGGCCCCGGGCGATCCTCGTCGCCGGAGTCGGCGGCTCGGCGTTGGCCGCCGGCATTCTGGACGCCATCGCCAGCGCGACGAGCCCTGTGCCGATCATCGGCCATCACACCCACGGCCTGCCCGGGTGGGTGGGCGTGTCCGACGTCGTCCTCGCCGTGTCCGCGTCCGGTACCTCGGTGGAGACGTGCTCAGCCGTCGAGGAGGCGACCCGGCGCGGTGCCCGGGTCGCCGTCGTCGCCCCGGCCGACTCCCCACTCGCGCACCTCGCCACAGTCGGTGGCGGCGTGCTGGTCCCGCTTGCCGGTCAGCGCCCCGCCCGCACGGCCCTGTGGTCGCTGTCGGTGCCCCTGCTGGTTGCCGGGCGGGCGCTTGGCGTGGTCCGCGCCGGCGACGCGGCGATCGAGGCGGCGGCCGCTCGCCTGGAGGACGTCGCCACCCGCTGCCGCACGTCCAGCGAATCGTTCGTCAACCCGGCCAAGACCCTGGCTCTGGAGCTCGCCGGCTCCCTGCCGCTCCTCTGGGGCACCTCCCAGGTGACCGCGGTCGCGGCCGCCCGGGCAGCCGCCCAGCTCGCCGCGAACGCGAAGTACCCCGCTCTCGTCGGCTCGTTGCCGCATCCCGGCCACGATCAGGTCGCGCTGCTCGACGGCCCGTTCGGAGCCGGACTGAACGGGGCCGGGGGCGGTGGTTCGGATGCGCTCGAGGATTTCTTCCGGGACCGTGTCGAGGAGGAGGAGTCGGTCAGGCTGCGCCTGATCCTGCTGCGGGACCCGGGTGTCGAGCGTCCGGAGGTCTCCCGGCAGGCCGAGGCCGCGGTGGCGGTCGCCGCCGAGCGTGGCGTCGGCGTCACCGAGCTGCGCGCCGAGGGCGACGCCCCGCTCGAGCG
>Ga0157379_10003462_pt1 | contig 13357 bp, 10 predicted proteins | sample S25metaG_FD_121802 | JGI IMG/M metagenome (GOLD analysis project Ga0157379, IMG submission 121802) | Switchgrass rhizosphere microbial communities from Kellogg Biological Station, Michigan, USA - S2-5 metaG | ecosystem: Host-associated > Plants > Roots > Rhizosphere > Soil | place: USA... | reverse complement strand
TGCCCCGAGGTGTGCTGGAACGACAAAGCGGGGCAATGCGTGAGTTGTGCTCCGGACTTTCAGCGGGAACTCTCGGCCGCGCAGGCGCAGGCCAAGGCCGATGCCGTCCGCAATCAGGCGCAGGAATTGGCCGCTAAGCAGGACTACATGAAAGGCGTCGACATGAGCGCCGACTCGTACGTACATTCGCCACAGGCTCCCGGCTCGGCTGCTCCTGCGGCGCGATGCACGAATTGCGGCGTCTCGGTCGGCTCGGCTAAGTTTTGTCCGGATTGCGGACAGCCGGTCAAATCAGGTCCGAAGTTCTGCCCGAATTGCGGCACTAAGTCCGACGGCGCGAAGTTCTGCCCGGATTGCGGACACAAAATCGAATAGAGTCCTGATTCTACTGGCCGATAAGAGCCCTTGATGCGGGGTCTCTTTCCAGCAAGCCGTAGGGTGAAGGTTGTAGGCCTTCTTATTCTGTTCCTGATTGGGGTCGGCCTCCTACTCCCGCTGCGGACGCGGCGTGATACTGGAGTCAATCGGATCGGCGCGAACCGGTCATCCAGTTTCGTTCACATCTCGGAGGCCGGCGAAGTATCAGGGCTCGCTTTCGACGTGATGTCCGAAGCTGCCAGGCGCCGTGGCATTCACCTCCAGTGGGTGATCACCAACGAGCCGGCGGACGCCTCCTTTCAAAAAGGGGCGATTGATCTCTACCCGACGGGGGCCTATTCGGACTGGCGCCAGCAGCATTTGCATCTGACCTCCAGCTGGTTGCTCAGCAATGTGGTCTTGGTATCGCGGTCCGAGCAACCGATCCGGTCACTCTACGAAATAGGTGAACGGTCGATTTCCTATCGCCCGAGTCCGGATTTGGACACGATGCTCGCCAGACTGCTTCCGCGAAGCCGGCACAAGCCGACCACCCGTTGGGAAGACGCACTTCTCCTTCTGTGCCTTCACGAAGTGCCTGGGGCTTTGATGGAAGGCCGATTTCTGGGCACTACGCTGTTGCACCGTCCCCCGGGCTGCGAGAATACCAACTTCGAAGTCGTCAATCTTGAGGATGCGAATGCTGAGATTCACATCGTTTCCACCCGCCAGGCAGCCACCACCGCTGACCGGCTGCATGACGGGATCGTGGAGATGATGGACGACGGTACGCTAGCCGACATGATTCTCAGGTGGTCGCCATTCACCTCGGTCGACAGCTACTCCGTTGAGACGCTGAAAGTGTTGGCGAATCGTTCGAAAACGCTCATGTACAGCGTCGGAGGGCTATTGATCATCGCCTTGGCGTTCGCGATTGCGTTTCGCCAGACGTTGCACGCGAAGCACGAAGCGAAGCGAGCAAGCGCCGCCAAAAGCGAGTTCCTGGCCAACATGAGCCACGAGATCCGCACGCCCATGAACGCGATCGTAGGAATGTCAAGTCTGCTGGCGGATATGCGGCTGCCCCCTGAGGCAGCCGAATTTGCGCAGATCATACGGAAGTCCTCGGACGCGTTGTTGACGATCCTCAACGATATCCTCGATCTATCCAAAATCGAAGCTGGTCGGCTGGACCTCGAACAGGAGCCCTTCAACTTGCGCCTGTGCATGGAGGACGCGATTTCGCTGCTGGGCAGTGGAGCCGATGAAAAGGGCTTGGAGTTGATTTGCGATATAGGGCCTGAAGTGCCCCTTTGGCTCATGGGGGATGTGACCAGGCTCCGGCAGATCCTCATCAATTTGGCAGGCAATGCGGTAAAGTTCACCAAAACGGGCGAGGTCGTCCTCGGCGTGCACTCCATCAAAGGACCGCACCGCGAGCGGCTTCTGCGGTTCACGGTTCGCGACACAGGCCCGGGCATTGCGGACAATCGGATGAAGGACTTGTTCCAGACCTTTTCGCAACTCGACGCCTCCACAACCCGGCGCTTCGGTGGGACGGGTCTCGGCCTCGCTATCAGCAAGCAACTCGTCACGTTGATTGGCGGCCGAATTGGCGTTAAGAGCAAACTGGGCGAAGGCTCGACGTTCTGGTTCGAACTCCCGGAGCGCGAAGCGCCTGTGCAAGCCGACCCCGAAGCCGCGGAATCGAGTTGGCAAGGTTTGCCCGCCCTCGTAGTCGACGATAACGCCACCAATCGCCGGATCCTCGCGAAATCGCTTTCGAACTGGGGTTTTCATGTTACCGAAGCCGACTCCGGTCAAGAAGCAATCCGCTACATCGACCGTGGATTGGATATGGGAGCGCCCGCACCGGAGGTGGTCCTAATGGATTTTGTGATGCCGGGCATGAATGGTTTGGATACGGCCTTGGTGATCGCTCAAAAAACGCCGTGCGCGCAGATCATGCTGCTCACCTCCACCGGCGCTAACATTGACGAGTTGCTCGGCGACAAGCAAGCCAATCCATTCAGGGCGGTAGTGCGAAAACCGGTCCGCACAAACCTTCTCAAACAAACCCTTGCGAATGCATTACCCGCCGCACCGCCAATCGGAACTACGCCAACAGTCGCCAGCACCGCTCCATCCACATCCGAGATCACACTCGACCGGAATCCCGCGAATCTTCGGATCCTCGTAGCCGAAGATAATCTGGTGAACCAAAAGGTGGCTGTACAACTGTTGAAGCGCCTCGGCTTCACCAACGTAATGGTGGTCAACAACGGTCTCATCGCCGTCGAAACCGTGCTGTCTCAAAGCTTCGATCTGGTCTTCCTCGACCTCCAAATGCCAGAAATGGACGGCCTCGAAGCAGCTCGTGAAATCTGCAAGCGCCTGGACCCGGGAACGCGTCCGCGCCTCATCGCGCTTACAGCAAATGCACTCAAGGGCGATCGGGAAATGTGCCTGACGGCGGGCATGGACGACTACTTGAGCAAGCCGCTGCGTGCCGAAGAACTCCGCGGAGCGATCGACCGCTGCCAGCCGACGACCCCTCTCAACCGTTAGAGATCGCCTCTTCCGCTCCGATTCCGAATGCCACGTAGTATTTCGCCGGAAGCCGGCAGGGCCGCAGATCGGGCCCGCAGAAAATGTGCTTGGTAAAGCCCTCTGCGAGGTTGCGGCCGCTTTCGGCACTAACGATCTCATATCCGAATGCAATCATTCGCGGATGCGCCCGCACAACTCCTGTGCGGACGATCACTTCCTCGTCGTAGTGCGCGGGAGCAATATACCGGCAGTTCGCCTCAGCGACGGTGAGTAGAATGCCGTCGTTCGTCTCCATGTCGCGGTAGCGAATGCCGGCCGCGCGGCAGTATTCCACGCGGCCCACTTCCATCCAAATCAGATAATTCGCGTGGTACACGATGCCCATCTGGTCTGTCTCGGCGAACCGGACTCGAACACGCGTCTCTACCGACCGAGGGGGCATAACCGAATTAATTGCTCCGCTCACTGGACGGCGGCACGATCTTCTTCAACCTCAAATAGGTCACGATGTTCCCGTAATGTTCAAACAAGTGCGAGGTCTCAAAGCTGAGTACTCCGATGCGCGCGCGATCCTGTCCGAAAAACTTGACTGGATCGGATGCGTTCTTCTCGTCAAGCGCCGCGAACGCTTTGTCGCAATACGCAAACGAAGCAGCCAGGTTCTCGATAATAAATGCCTTGGTCTTCGCAGAATCCTTCTTCACACTCTCTTCGACACCCGGGCTAGGCGACTTCTCCCCAAGCGACGCCGAGCAAAACAAGTAATTTGCGTCCGCTGCGTGAGCGATCAGTTCCGCATAGGATCGTATGTCCAGCGTTGGACGAAAACTATAGTCCTCCGCCGGCATCTTCTCCGCAGCTTTGACAATGTTTGTCTTGACGAGATTTTGAAGTGCACGGGCGTGCCCGCTCATCGACTTCACATCCGGTTGCTGACCGAAACAGATTCCAGCGGCGAGCGCCAGAGTTACATAAGTTCTCATGGACTACAGTGTACGCCGCCTTTAGTTGCGGCGCTCACTCGAAGCCGGCACAATCTTCTTCAATCGCAAATAGGTAACCATGTTGCCGTAGTGCTCAAAATCGTGCGACGTGTTGAAGCTGAGGACGCCGAGGCGCACACGATTCTGACCGAAAAACTTGATCGGATCTGCGGCGTTCTTATCGTCTAGCGCCGCGTACGCCTTATCGCAATAAGTGAACGAGGCATTCAGCGACTCAATAATCGAGGCTTTGGTCTTCTTCGGATCTTTCTTGATAGCGTCTTCAATGCCTTGGCCCGGATTTTTCTCTCCGAGGACGCTCGAACAGAACACATAATTGTCCTCAGCGATGTGGCCTATCAATTCCCCAAACGACCGAATCTCGGGCGCCGGGCGAAAACTGAAATCCGCTTCCGGCATCTTCTCGGCGGACTTTGTGATGTACGTCTTGACCATACTTTGCAGGGACCGCGCATGACCGCTCAAAGTTCCTAAATCAGGGGGTTGGGCCAGGCAGACCCCGGCGGCGATGGCCGCAAGCAAGAAAGTTCTCATGGATCTTAGTGTAACTACGCCCGCGCTCTAGTGGACGTCGGCATCGAAGATCCCCGTGTAGACCTCTCCACCAGCCTTCAGTTGCGCGACAATTTTGTAGGCGCCCGCGCTCGGGAAACCGTAAGGAAAAACGACTTCGGATGGCAGCTCGCCTTCGCCTGGCATTTGATGAACGGTGTGCGGATCACCTTTCTCGGCAATCGCTAGCGCGGCCATCGGAACCGATCCGTCAGGATGAATGTGGGCGAACACCGTCGAGTCCTTCTTGATAATCGCCGCATGCCCGAGCATTCCCATGTAAAGTTCCATGCCGCGCGCTGCCAACCCATCCCCGTCCACCAGCTTGAAGCGTAGTGGAGTCGCCTTGTGAGCCTCGAGCGGCGCGTCTTGAATCCACGTAACGCGGTACTTGCCGGGCTCAGGCCCAAATGCGTCGTCTCCCCCGAGCGGGCGTCCGGTAATCGAATAGGAAAGGTCGAAGTTCGCGACCATCGTCTCGGGCAGTCCGTCCCGATGCACGACGTCGCCGAAGAGCTGGTACCTTCCGGCGGCCAAATCCGGCAATTGCTGGACGAACGTGCTGCCCGCCTCCTGTTCAGGGTGCAAATGCCATGCGCGATCCATCTCCGGCATGCGGATCATATAGAGATGCATCAGGTGGTTGTGATCAGGAACGAAATCGTCCGTTAAACGCCGCCGCGCCCAGCCGGACTCCTTGATCTCTAGCCGGAGCTTTCCCGTCGAAGCATCGACTTGGGCGTCCATAGCAAGCGGTTTGTAGACGTTCCCGCTGTAGTCGCTAGCTTCGGATTTCCACCATGAGTTGCCGCCCAAAAGCATCGCGCCAACAAGTACCGCGACGGACGCCATGGCGATGACCGAGCGCCTGCCTTCCCTTGGCCCCGCATCGAGCCCGGGCTCGACCTGCCCCTCACCCGCGCCTGCTCCAACAATGCTGATCAGTCCGCCGACAAGCAGCAGCATGAGCGCGGCGAGGACGATCCCCATCTTCGGGTCCATGTTTTTGGTTTGAGTCGCCAGCGCCGGCACGGGAATCGAAAGTTCACCCGTGCCATCGGAGCCATCCACGTACACCTTCACTTGCCAAGAGCCTGTCGCCATAAGCCACAGCGATCCCGTGAAATACTGCGGATCGTCCTTCGATCGTGCGAGCGGCTCAGGCTTCGGAGCGTACTTCGCGCCGTTGCCCACAAGCGGCGCGGGCGTTACGCGAATTCCATTCACTTTTGTCGAGGACGTGCGGATTTCAACTCCCGCGACTCCCGGAATGACAGTTGGCGGACGGATCGTAACGAATACCGGATATCCGCCGGCCTTTCCTTCGAGGAAGATGTCAGGACTGCCAAGATGTGCGCCCGCTGGGAGGGCCAGCAGCGCGAGGACCGCTAAGAGCCGCACTAGCGCCTCACTCGTTTCATCCACTCCGCACACGCGATGCCGCAGCGCGCCATTACCATCGAAGCCAACAACCCAGTCGCGAGACGTCGCGTGAACACACTGGACGCTTCGGTAGGAAAGAATCTTTGCAATACCTCGAAGGATCGGGGACCTTGCAGGTAGTCGTGGTACATCGACCCGATGATCGGATTTTGTGCCGCCGGCGATTGTAGAAGAAACTGCGCGAGCGGCCACTCGGCCATGAAGAACGTGATGAATCCTAGCGCTCCTAATGTGTATGGCAGCCAGCGCGGACTACTCTTGAATCGGCTGGCGACCCAATCCATCGCGATGGCGGGAATCAGGAACGACAACGGAAAGTTAGGCGGAATGAATTGTGTGATCGGATTCAGGACGGGCCCGAGTTTCGGCTCGGCTGGAAAGAGCGGCAAAATCCAAATCAGCAGAAGGAAGAAAAGCGTGTAGATTCCCGCGATGATCGTGGCGCCCCATTTGTGCCCCGAGGCGCGTCCCATCGACAGCAAAACCAGCGGCACGATGAACCCGAGCACTTCATACGGAAGCGCCCTGTGCAGATTCACAAGCGACGTAACTTCCATCAAAATCGTCGCAGCCACCACAAGGATCATCGCCGCGATGTAGAGAAACATCCAACGCAACCTTGGCTTATTCTCTTCCGAAGCGCGATTCATGAATCCCAACAGGAGAATGAGCGCACCGACTTCCACTGCCACGATTCCCAGCGCCAGCACCATGTGCGGTGGACTTAGTATCTTCACGTCAAGGCCATACGCCTGATGCCACCAGTCATCGAATGGCGCGGATGTGATCATCGCAATGCCGCCCCACGCCGCGATGAACGCTCCTAGCGGTCCGTAGAATCCCCAGATGCGGACGCAGGCAGGTTTCAGCTCAGGATTCCTTCCGAAAGTCGTCGCCAGGATCAGATAGCCGCACGTGATACCCGCCAACACTCCGCAGAGTTGAATCAGCAGGTGCGGCGGCGTCCAGAACGAGTCGCGGCCAATCGAGCGATGCCACGAAATATCCCAGTGACTGCCAGTCATCGCGCACGTCACCGCGACAGTTGCCATCCACAGATACCATGGCACGGATTGGGAATGGTCTTGTGCCCGCTCGCGTGCAGCCGTCCCGTATGTGCCAACTTGTGACGACATGATTGCCTCTTCTTGTAACTATACTGCCACGCCGGCTCGTCGTTACCCGTGTTCCGATGCCCGTAGTAGGATAAACAAATCATGTTTCACAAGCGACTAGCTGCTGCAACGCTGTTGGGATGTCTCACCGGACTCGCCCAACCTGCTCAAAAAATGAACGACGCCTACGCGGCGAAGATCAAAGAGTACACGACCGATCCGGCTTTTCTAACAGAGATGGTCGATCACCTGCCCGTGTCCGATACCGTCCCCAGTCCTGACAAGGTCCTCGGATATGTCATTGGAACTCCGAATCGCTTGACCTACGTGAAGGACATCATGCACTACATGTCCGAGCTTGCGAAAGCGGCTCCCGCACGTGTGCGATACAAGGTCGCCGGGAAGAGTGAAGAGGGCCGCGACACCGGATTGATTCTGATTTCTGACGAAGCAAATCTTGCAAAGCTCGCGCGCTACACCGAGATCACGGCGAAGCTCGCCGATCCGCGGAACCTCACCGATGCGGACGCAAAGAAGCTGATCGCCGAGGGCATTCCACTGTATTGGCTAAACGGATCGATCCACTCGCCCGAGACCGGATCTCCGGAAATGCTCATGGAACTGGCCTACCGCCTTGCCGTAGAAGAATCCCCGCGAATCCAGAACATCCGGAAGAATTCGATCATCATGATCACCCCCGTGATCGAGGTCGACGGACGCGACATGATGGTCGACCTGTATCGCTGGCGCAAAGAGAATCCCTCGAAAGCCGCACCACCGCTCGTATATTGGGGAAAGTACGTTGCCCACGACAACAATCGCGACTCGATGGTGATGTCGCTCGCGCTGAGCCGAATCGTGATGAAGACCTTCTTCGAGTTCCATCCGCAAGTGCTGCATGACTTACATGAATCCGTCGCTTACATGTACATCTCGACCGGCATGGGACCGTACAATCCCGCACTCGATCCGATCGTGATCAGTGAGTGGCAAAAGATGGCCTATCACGAGATTGAAGAGATGACCAAGCGCGGCGTGCCCGGCGTGTGGACTCACGGTTTCTATGACGGTTGGGCCGTGAACTACATGTTCATGGCGGCGCAGGGCCACAACTCGATCGGCCGCTTTTACGAGACCTTCGGCAACGGCGGGGCCGACACGCGAGTCCGCACGTTGCAGCAGAACCAGACCGGGCGTACTTGGTTCCGTCCGAACCCCCCATTGCAGCGCGTGAATTGGTCGATCCGCAACAACATCAATATGCAACAGAGCGGCGTGCTCCTAGCGATGGATTACACGGCAACGAACAAAGAGGAGTTCCTCAACAATTTCTATCTCAAGAGCAAGCGCTCTGTAGCGAAGGCCAAAACGGAAGGTCCGGCGGCATATGTAGTTCCAGCCAATGACCCTCGGCCCGGTGAAGCTGCCGAGTTGATGAATGTGTTGAAGGCGCAAGGCGTGGAGATCCACCGGGCCGATCAGGAGTTCGAAGTCACAGCAAAAAGTGGCAAGCGTAAGTTCCCTGCAGGTAGCTACGTAGTCCGCATGGACCAGCCCTTCAGCCGCATGGCGGACATGTTGCTCGACACGCAATATTACAACGTGAGCGATCCGGCTCCCTACGACGACACCGGTTGGACTTTTGGACCGTTGCGTAACGTGGAGACTGTACGTGTGACGGATATTGCGGCATTGAATGCTCCTATGACTCTGATCAACGGAGACGTGAAAGTCAAGGGTGGCGTACAAGGCAACGGAGTCGCTTATGTAATCAACAACAACACTGAGATCGCGCTCGCGACGTTGCGATATGCTCTTCGCGATGTTCCAATGCAAGCGGCCGAAGAAGCGTTCCAGGCCGCTGATCACACTTTCAACGCGGGCAGCTTCATCATCAAAGGTGATGCGAGCGTCCGCTCGAAGCTCGACAGTGCGGCTGCAAAATTAGGCGTGACGGCTTATGGCATCGCTGAGATGCCGAAAGTGGCGACGCACCCTCTGGCTGCGCCGCGAATCGCAATGGTCCATAGTTGGTTGAATACACAGAACGAGGGTTGGTACCGCGTCGCCTTTGATACGGCCGGCATTCCGTACACATACATTTCCGACCATGTGCTGCGCAACACGCCGAACCTGCGCGAGCGCTTCGACGTGATTGTCTTCGGACCTACTCCGGGCAGCTCGCAGCGCGTCGTGAACGGCATGGGAGGCAAGGATCCGATTCCGTGGAAGAAAAGCGAGATCACTCCGAACATGGGTGATGCGCCGGACTCCACCGATGACATGCGCGGCGGCATGGGCCTGCAAGGTTTGGTGAACGTGCAGAAGTTTGTCGATGAGGGCGGACTGTTTGTCACCGTTGGAGCGAATGGCTCGATCCCCATCGATTACGGTTTGGTCGACGGTGTGTCGATCACTGCGACGCGGGAATTGAGGGCCCGCGGCAGCGTCCTGCTGTCTTCTATCGCCGACAAGAAGAGCCCGATTGCATATGGCTATGGCGACAAGCTTGCGGTGTACTTCAATCAGGCGCCGGTGTTCAATGTGAGCACGACCGGAGGTTTTGGAGGCGGTGGAGGAGGTGGTGGAGGATTCGGCGGCGCGTTTGGTGCGGAACAGGCCGGACGCCCCAGCGGACGCGGAACTTTGACTGATCCCGACGTCGTCCAGGGCCGTCCGTATGTGGAACCCACGCCACGACCGGCGGTACGTCCTGGTGAAGAAGCGCCCCTCGACCCGGAAATAGCCGAGCAACTTCGTGCATTCATGCCAACTCCGGAGATGCGTCCACGAGTAGTGCTCCGTTTTGCGGCGGACGAAAAGGACCTCCTGGTATCGGGAATGCTTGCCGGGGGTCGGGAACTAACGGGCAAGCCGGCGGTGATCGATGCTCCAAGAGGGAAGGGGCATGTCCTGATGTTTGCCATCAATCCAATGTGGCGCCATGAGACCCAGGGGAGCTACTTCCTGCTCTACAACGCCATGCTGAACTTCGATCACTTGGATGCCGGGCGCTCGGCCAGTGGTGCCGGGGAGCGGCGCGGCGCCGCGACCCCGACAAACGAATAATCGCAGAGAAGCGCTACGCTGCCGGCGAAAGTGTTTTAGAATCGAAGGTGTAGTGAATGTCGGGGCGTAGCGCAGCCTGGTAGCGCACCTGCCTTGGGCGCAGGGGGTCGAGTGTTCGAATCACTTCGCCCCGACCACTTAACAGAGCGACTTACGAGCCCCGGCCCCCCCCGGGGCTTTCTCGTGTACGGCACAATGTACGAAAGCGATACGACACACGGTTGTCGTTTCGAGCGAATAACTCCTCGCTGTCCGCATCTAAACTACGGCGTGGCCCTCGTCACACTTGCCTTCCATAGACTGGAACTGCGGCCTCCCGCCGGCCAGCATGGCCATCTCCGCTTCACGGGCACGATCAACCTACCATGCCTTTTCATATGCCGTCCGGAACCCGACGTCTCTACTTTGCCTTGACACTTCTGTTCCGGAGGCTTGAACCCCACCAGGCTGTTCGATATACTTGAGCACCTTATTATGCAAAGGCGTGAATTCTTCAATCACATGCTGAAGGGCGCAGCGGTGCTCGGCGCAAGCCAGCTCAACGCTCAATGGATCACGACGCCTCCCTACATCGAACGTGCCGGGAGTCCGCATGCCGGGAAAGTGCTCGCCGCCATCCAACCCCACTCCGACGACATCGCCATCATCTGCGGCGGCACCGTCGCGAAGCTGATCAAAGAAGGATATACAGGCTACATGATCCGCGCCACCAACGATGACATGGGCGACGACGTTGGCGTGCCTGGGACGGTAGGGGAAAATGTCCTGCGGAACGAACGCGAAGTCGATGAGCAGACCCGCGTCTTAGGCCTGAAGAAGCACTTCGCACTCAATTACAACAACCACCGTATGAGCGACATTTCGCACAACGAGCTGATCTGCCGCCTCATTTTCCTGTTTCGCTTCCTCAAAGTCGACACCGTCTTCTGCTACGACCCGTGGGCTCACGATGAAGAGAACCCCGATCACTACGTGCTCGGCCACTGCGTGGAAGCCGCCTGCTGGATGGCGGGACGCGTCCACGACTACCCCGAGCAGATTGCCGCCGGATTCGAGGCGCATGCCGTGACCGACAAGTACTACTACGCGCGCCGTCCGGAAGTCACGAGGATCGTCGACATCACTTCCACCGTCGACCAAAAGATCGACGCCAATCTATGTAACGTCGCCAAAGGGCCGGGCGGCCATCACGGTTCTCGGCTTCGCGCCGAACTGGCCCGCCAGGGTAAAAAGCTGCCGTTGCTGGGGGACGACGACCGCGCCGCTGATCGCAATTACATTCGGGAATTCGTCCTCGAGCCAAATCGAGAACTCGGCAAGAAGGTCGGCGTCGACTACGCGGAGGCATTCCACTATCTCGGCCCGAACGCCAATGCCATCGGCGCGCCGACTCGCCTCGAGGAGTACATCCGAAGAAGCGCGGTTCCCATCCGTTAGGATCACTTGGACCAGCTTCCCCGCAAACTCGGACTGCTCGACGCGACACTGATCGTTGTCGGCGTCGTCATCGGATCCGGCATATTCCTGCTGCCGAGTCTGATTGCGCGCAACGTCCCCTCCGCCTCCGTCATGATGGCGATCTGGATTGTCACCGGAGTGATTTCTTTTCACGGCGCGTTCGCTTACGCCGAACTCGGCGCGATGATGCCGGCGACCGGAGGTCAGTACGTTTTTCTTCGCGAGGCCTACGGACCGGCCTGCGCCTTCCTGAGCGCATGGGTCTTCGTGTTCGCCGCCGTTCCTGGCGCCATTGCTTTTCTATCGCGCGGATTTTCGATCTACCTGGGCCAATTCGTTGCGCTGTCGCCTTTCCAGGCGGATCTCGTTTCGGCGGGCTTAATCATCGTCCTCTCGAGCATTAACTACATCGGCGTGCGTGAGGGAGCGTGGACGCAACGGATCTTCGGCTCGCTCAAAATCGCCGGCCTCATTTTGCTGATTGGTGGCGCTATCTTCACTTCACCCACAGCCGCAGCTTCCGCACGAACACACGAACTGAACTATCACGGGATTGGAATCGCGGTTTCCGCCTGCCTGATGGCCTATAACGGATGGAGCTTCGTGAGTTTCGTCGCGGGAGAAGTCAGCCGGCCAGAGCGGAACATTCCGCGCTCCCTGGTGGTGGGGATGTTGATTGTGATGTTCTTGTATCTGGGCGCGAACCTGGCCTATCTGCATGTCCTCACGGTCCCGGAGATCGCAGCCAGCGATCGCGTCGGCGCGACTGTGATGGAAAGGATTGCCGGTCAGGCCGGAGCGCGGCTCTTCTCGCTTCTTGTCTTGTGCTCGATCATGGGCGCGATCAACGGCAACATCATGACGGGCGCGCGGATCCCTTTCGCTCAGGCGCGCGACGGACTCTTTTTCGCCCGCTTCGGCCGCGTCCACCCGCGATTCATGACGCCCTCTTTCGCCATAGCGGTGCAGTGTGGCTGGAGCTTGATCGTCCTGCTCAGCGGATCCTTCGAAGCGCTGTCGTCGTACACGATTCTTTCGGCTTGGCTGTTCTACGTCCTGACCGTGGCCGGCGTTGCAGTGTTGCGCCAAAGCCGACCTGACGCGTCGCGCCCGTATCGTATGTGGGGCTATCCGGCAACGCTCTGGATCTTCCTGGCTGCGTCCGCGTGGTTCATCGCCGATTCGGTGGTGGGCCAACCCGGGCCGTCTTTTGCGGCTCTTGTGATCACCGGAACCGGTGTGCCGTTTTATCTGATCTGGGCCAGGCGTGCGCGCCGGTCAGGCGAGAGGGCTGCCAGCGTTGACGCCGGAGAATCGGGCTAGGGCGTCAAGGTCGATCTCGATTCCCAGCCCGGGACGGTCTGGAATCGGCAACATTCCTTCCGAATCGAGATGCCAGCCGCCCACAGCGATTGCGTCTATGAACGGCGACCCCGTCAAGTACTCCACGAGATCCGTATCGGCAAAGGCGGACGCGATTTGCAAATCCGAAGCGAGTCCCACGGCGGTGTTCCAGCCGTGCGGAATGAATCGGACGCCGTGTTCGCGGGCCATCCAGGCGATGTGCCGTTGCTCACTCAGTCCACCGACCTTAGTTACGTCGGGCTGCACGATGTCGAATGCTCCGGCCTCCAGCCACGGTTGAAAGCTCTGGCGGCGCGTGAGCACCTCTCCGCCAGCGATGGGAACTTTCGCGGCGCGCCGCAACGCGACGAAATCTTCGAGAGCGTCGGGGATGAGTGGCTCCTCGAACCAGGCAACATCGTAATCATTCAGCATCTCCGCTGTGCGCAGTGCCCATTTGTAGCC
>Ga0157379_10003459_pt1 | contig 13360 bp, 9 predicted proteins | sample S25metaG_FD_121802 | JGI IMG/M metagenome (GOLD analysis project Ga0157379, IMG submission 121802) | Switchgrass rhizosphere microbial communities from Kellogg Biological Station, Michigan, USA - S2-5 metaG | ecosystem: Host-associated > Plants > Roots > Rhizosphere > Soil | place: USA: Michigan... | reverse complement strand
TAACGGTGCCCGTGTGCTGCTCGGCCAGAAGCTCCGTGGGTGCCATGAGCGCCGCCTGATACCCGTTCTCGATCGCCAGCAGCGCTGCGAACAGCGCCACGATCGTCTTGCCGCTGCCGACGTCGCCCTGAAGCAGCCGATGCATACGGTGTGGACTGACCATGTCCATCACGATCTCACGCACCGCTCGCGTCTGGGCGCCGGTGAGCGGGAACGGCAGCGACGCCTTGAGCTTCGACGTCAGGTCGCGACGATTCTCGGACGCGATCCCCTCACGCTTCTCTCGCGCCAGGATGTGCGCGCGCCTGCGCAGCAGGTGCACGAACAACAGCTCCTCGAACGCGAGTCGCTCGCGTCCCCGCGCCGCGTCGGCGAGCGACTGGGGGCGGTGGACCATCCGGAGCGAGTCCGCGAGCGGCAGGACGTCGGCGCGTTGCAACAGCTCCGGCGGCAGATACTCCTCGACGAGCGCGATGAGCCCGTCCAGGTGCGCGTCGATGAGACCGCGGATGACCTTGAAGGACAGGCCTTCCGTGGCTGGGTAGACCGCGAGAACACGCCCACTGTCGGTCCCCTCCTCCTCGTCGCCAAGGTTGACGAACTCGCGGGGCTGGAGCTGTCGGCCGTGAAAGAAACGCACGGTTCCCGTGATCAGCAGGACGTCGCCCTTCGAGATCGATCGATCGAGAAACGGCTGGCCAGGCCACGAGACCTCGATCATCCCCGTCGCGTCCTGCACCACCGCTTGAAAGATCCGAAGACCTTTGCGTGTCGGGATGACGCCCTTCGAGATCACACGCCCAACGACCGTCGCGTCCATCCCGGTTTCGATCGACGAGATCGGCGAGATGGTGCTGGCATCCTCGTAGCGATGCGGGATGTGGAACAGGAGATCCCCCGCAGTAAAGACGCCGAGGCGCTTGAGCGCCTCGGCGCGGACTGGCCCGACACCTTTGAGGAACTTGGCCGGCGTGGAGAGCGTAATCGGCCCAGGTCGCGCGCCCGTCACCGCGCCCGGGGTCATCCCTCGAGCAGCTCCGCTGAGAACTGTCGCGCGTCGAACGCCTCCAGATCGCTGACCTTCTCGCCCACGCCGATGAACTTGACGGGCACGTCGATCGCCTCATGCACTGCGACGACAATCCCGCCGCGCGCAGTCCCATCCACCTTCGTGACGACCAGTCCCGTGATCGGAACCGCCGCGGAAAACGTCTTCGCTTGCTGCACGGCGTTCTGGCCGATCGTGCCGTCGAGCACGAGCAGCGTCTCGTGAGGCGCGTCAGCCCGCCGCTTCTTGATCACCCGCGCGATCTTCTTGAGCTCTTCCATCAAGTTGTCACTTGTATGCAGCCGGCCGGCCGTGTCGATGATGACGACGTCGGCGTCGCGAGTGTGGGCCGCGTCGATCGCGTCGAACGCGACCGCCGCGGCATCACCGCCGGGCTTTCCGCCCACGAACTCAGCGCCCGTGCGATCCGCCCACAGCTTGAGCTGATCGATGGCACCAGCCCTGAACGTGTCGCCAGCGGCGACAACCACCTTCTTTTTCTCAGCGCGGAACCGTGCAGCGAGCTTGCCGATGAACGTCGTCTTCCCCGCGCCGTTGACGCCGATGACGAGGATGATCATCGGCTTGTCGGCCGGCACGAACATCGTGGGATCGCTGTACCCGGCGCGGAGTGCGCTCTCCACACTCTGGCGCAGGGCCTCGTGGAACTCTTCCTCGGTCCGGATCTGCCCCCGCTGCGCGAGCGTTTCCACGTCACCGATGAGGCGCATGGACGTGGTAACTCCGAAATCAGCCTCGAGCAGCAGTTCCTCGAGCTGCTCGAGCGAACCTTCTTTCACGCCACCGCGGGCGATGACGCCGACGTCGGTGAGCGCAATGTCTTTTATCCGCTGCCAGAGCGACTTTTTTTCGCCGGCGCGCTGAACTAGTCTGGCCATTCTGTAAACCTAAGTACTGGCGACTGGCGACTGGCGACTGGAGACCGCCGGTCAGGTCTAGGGATTCGGCCAGAGCTGTTAGCGCCGAGGAGACCTCCTCTGCGGCAGAAGGTTTCCTGCCCGTCGCCTGCCGCCCGTCGCCTGTCGCCTGCAGTTATCGCATCCCCAGCCGTCTCCGCAGGAACCACTCCACGCACAGCGCGATGATCACGATCGCGTACACCCATCCGAGCGAACGCAGCCTCGGCGCGTCGGAAAGTGAGCTGCCACGGCCCACGGCGCCGGAACGGATAGCCCGACGCGGATAGAGCTCGCGCGACGGATTCACTGCCAGCACCGATTTGCCGCCCGCGGTGCGGACGTCGTACACGCCCGGCGCGAGAGGCCGGCTCTCGACGATGTTATCGCCTTCGGTGAAGCGGAGCATCATCGAATCCGCGCGCGCGTCACCGCCGCGCCGCGTTAGGACGACGGACACCACCGAGTCATCGCCCGCGCCTCGGCGCCAGCGAATGGGGTCGCCCGCGTGCACGACTGCATCCGCGTTCACCGCGGCGCGCACGTCTGTCCGACCGCCGGACAGCCAGTCGAAGAGCCCTCCCCAGAGCGCACCGAACGTGTCGGAGGCCGCGCCGCCGCGCACGCGCCAGCGCCAGAAGCCCGACGCTCCGACGATGACCGTGCGCCGTGCGCCCTCTCGGCCCACGATGGCGTTGCGGCGCTCGAAGCGGCGCCCCCGACGCGTCTCGAGCGCGACCCAATCTCCGGCGGGCACGTCGCCCGCCACGTCGAGCGGCGGCAGGCTATCCCACGCCGCCGCCGACAACGCCGCAGAGACGGGCGATGCCGGAGCCCCCGTTGCGTACCAATCGGCGCTGCCCTCGGGCGGTGGCGCGAACAGCGCGAGGGCACCCTTGGTCGCCGTGCGCGGCGCACCGAAGACCGCCGTGTCGCCATGCAGTACCACGAGCGGCGCGTCGCGCACGATCGACCGGATGTCGGACTCGTTCGCGGGACCGAGCGATCCGTCCTGGCGCCACAGGCCGGGCGCGATGCGATAGAATCCGCGCGTCGGCAGCGCGAGCGCTCCGCGGAGCAGCGCCAGCGCTTCGCGCGAGTCCAGGTCAGGTGATGTCGATACGAGGACCGCTCCGGCGGCGGGCGATACCTCGAGGACAGTCGTTAGGGTATCGTTTCTCGGCTCGGCGTCGCCAGACGTGGCGACGATGGCGCGGACGAGACTCGCGCCGGCAACGTTAGGCACCGGGGCCCGAGCGGTCACCGTGCGATCGGCCAACGGCGTCAGCGGCTGCACCGGCACCTGCGCCACGCGTACGTTGCCGATAACGAGGGAGACCGTGCCCGCTCCCGCGCCACCGCGGCCGCTCGAGACTTGAATGCGGAACTCGGCCGTGTCGTTGCCAACCGCCGCGCGCGGCGCCTGGATATCGCCCAAGGCGGCGTCCTGTCCGCCGTATCCGTCTACCACGATGACTCGCGAGCCGGCGGGCACCGTCGCCAGCGCGTCCGCGTCGTCCACCTCGCCGTCGGTAACGAGCTGCAGCGGCCGCCCTGTGGAAAGCGCTCGCTCGACGAGCGGCCGAAGTCGCGTTGCCGCGTCCATCGGCTTGTCGGGCACCGCGCCGGCGCGCACGGAATCTCCGACGAGGAACAGCGAGTCGGTTGCGTCGGAGCGCGCACGGTTACGCGCGTTGTGCCAGGCGAGCGTATCGCCGCCGCGCGACCAGCTCTGCGACACATCGAGCGCGACGATCGGCGGCACCGGGTGCGGCAAGCCGGCAACGGCGTCGAGCAGCAGTGCGATGAGCAGCGTGAGCGCCAGGGCGCGCAGCAGCGCGACGAGCAGGGTCGCTCCCGCAGACGCGGCTCGCCACCGATATGAAAGGAGGGCGAGGAGAACCCCGCCCACCACCGCCACCATCCAGATCGTCATGCGGACAATCTATCGCGGCGACCGTGGTTGAGCGGTCTGGCGCCCCACACGCGCTACGGTCTGGCGGCGAGGCGAGAAGGAGCTGCGTCGCGCTCCAGCAGCGCGATGAGCTCACCGCGCTCGCGCGCGAATGTATCGCGCTCGGACGCGGGCAACGGCTCTCCGCCTTTCATCGCGAGCGCGACACGCGGGTTTCGCTGCACGCCACCGACCAGCACCTCGAAGTGGAGGTGCGGCGCCGTGGCGAGTCCGGTCATCCCCACGAATCCGATGGTCTGACCGATGTCGACGCGCGCACCCCGGCGAGTCACCTTCGCAAACGATCGAAGGTGCCCGTAACGGGTGACGAAACCGTTCGGATGGCGCACTTCGATCGCGTTCCCGTATCCACCCTTGCGGCCAGCGAAGATCACGACGCCATCGCCGACGGCGCGCACTGGTGTGCCCTGCGCGGCGGCGTAGTCCGTCCCCGCATGCTGCCGCCAGATGCCGAGAATCGGGTGCTTGCGCATGCCGAACACGCTCGAGATGCGACGGAACTCGAGCGGAGCGCGAAGGAACGCGGCACGCATCGATCTCCCATCCTGATCGAAGTATCCGAAACGCGTATCGCTCCGCTGGTGGCGAATCGCCTGCAACTCCGATCCGCCGACGGTGAACGTCGCCGCGAGAATGGAGCCGACGCGCACGGCGCCCTGCGGCCCCCGCTTCCGTTCGACGAGAACGCGGAACACGTCGTTCGGCTGCAGATCCCGACTCATGTCCACGCGATACTCGTAGATGTCGGCGAGTGCCCACGCAAGCTCGGCGCGATTCGCCGCAGGGAGGTCACTCGGGGCCGCATCGAGGGCGTCGTAGAGCGTGGAGGTGATCGACCCGCCCAGCGCGATGGTGTCAGTCACCCACGGCAGCTTCTCCTCCGTGCTGACCCAGCCTGAATCCGATCGACGCACGGTGAGGATGTGGTCGACGGCGAGCTGGAACACGAGCTCGGAGGGCAGCGAGTCCGACTCGAGCGCGCGAGAAACGAGGGTGAGCCCGGCAGGGACCCGGCGCTCGTCGAGCGGTGTTGCGGACTCGAGCACGCGAGAGAGCTCCCGTCCGACAATTCCGGCGCGCCCGAGGAGGGCGGTGAGCGTCTCGCCGCGCCCGAGCGTATCGTGGCGCTGCCGCCAGACGGGCGCAGCGGGTGCCGCTGGCGTTGGTGCGGAGTCCAACACTTCTGCCGCGGGCTTCGGATCGGGAAGCCGCGGAGTGAATGCCACGGCGATTGTGCCGAGGATGAGGACGATGCCGTACGTGACGACGCGCGCGAGGACCGTGCTCCTCGCGCGCGCCGTGTTCGACTTCGGGGCCTGTGCGCTATCTCCCGCGGTACCGGTGTCGCTCAATCCATCTGTCTCCGAATGAACGTCGGGATCTCCATGTCACTGAGGTCCTGTTCCACTCGCTCGCCCGAGGGCGTTGGCGAAGGACGACGCGCACCGATATCGGTGCTGGCAGCGGGACGCGGCGGCGCGGTGTTGAGCCGCTGGATGCTTGGGGTGCGCTGTGCGTGCAACGGAATGACCGGCGCGCCCTTGGAGGCCGCGGTTTCGACGACCGGCGCGATGATTGGCGCAGCCTTGTCGAAGCCGGTGGCGATTACCGTCACGCGAATCTCACCCTGCATCGCCGGCTCGTGCACCGCGCCGAAGATGATCTCGGCCTCGTCGCCGACGGCATCGTGGATGATCTCGTTGATCTGGTGGACCTCGCCCAGCGTTAGGTCCGCACCGCCGGTGATGTTGACGAGAACGCCCATCGCACCCGCGATCGACACGTTGTCGAGCAGCGGGCTGGAGATCGCCTGCTGAGCGGCTTCCATGGCGCGATTGTCGCCGCGGCCGATGCCGGTCCCCATGAGCGCGGAGCCGCCGTTTGACATGACGGTGCGCACGTCGGCGAAGTCGACGTTCACGAGGCCGGTAACGCTGATCAGCGAAGAGATGCCCTGCGTCGCATGGAGCAGGACCTCGTCGGCCTTCTTGAGCGCGTCCTGGAACGGAATGCCCTTGCCCACGACGGCGAGCAGTCGCTCGTTGGGCACGATGATCATCGTGTCCACGTGGCGTCGCATGTCACCGATCCCCTGCTCGGCCTGCCGCATCCGCTTGCGGCCCTCGAAGAGGAACGGCCTGGTGACGATGCCGACGGTGAGCGCGCCCGCTTCCTTCGCGAGCTCGGCGATCACGGGAGCGGCGCCGGTGCCGGTGCCCCCGCCCATGCCGCACGTGATGAAGACGAGATCGGCGCCCTGCATGCAGCGACCCACCTCATCGCGATTTTCTTCGATCGCCTGGCGGCCGATCTCAGGTCGCGCACCAGCGCCAAGCCCACGCGTCAGCTTCTTCCCGATCTGAATCTTGACGTCGGACTTTGAGCTGAGCAGTGCCTGCGCGTCAGTGTTCACCGAGATGAACTCGACGCCCTCGAGGCGCTCCTCGATCATGCGGTTGACGGCGTTTCCGCCGCCACCGCCCACGCCCACCACCTTCATGCGGGCGTTCTGTGTTGCGCTCTCCTCGAACTCGAAGATCATTGCGAGCGAGACTCCACTACGGCAAGGATGAACAGATGACCCGCGGGATCACTGTGAGAAACTGCAACGACGAGGCGTTGTAGCGGGAGCTGCGCAGCGCGCGACGGCAGCACGAACGGCGAGAAGTGCGGGTCCAATATAACGCGATTTGCCCTCCTGGCTACCGTGCATGACGAGCGACGGTGCGAAAGATTACAGACTTTCTGTGTCGCGTTTTCCACAGTGAAATCGCGCGCGAAACTTTTTTGATATTCACGACTGAAACACGCAGACACACGTAGTCGCATCGAACGACTAACGACCGAAGACATCACGTTGCTCCCGATGAAAAAGGGACGCCGCGATGCGCGCGATGCTCTCATCATCGTGCGCGAGCTGGGCGAGTGTTGCGCGCGCCCCGATGCACGGACGCCACCATTCACGTTAGGAATGGTGGCGTCAGATGCGCGTCTCCGGATGAGCGTGAGACGCGGCTAATTCAAGTAGTCAGCCGATGGCTGATGGCCGATGGCTGGTGGCAGCCGGCACCAGGCCGGATCTCAAAAGAAATCTTGCAGCCAGGTCTTCACGCGCTGCGCGAGACGATCCACTCCCGGCGCACTCAGCGCGAGTCGTTTTCCTCCGACGCCTGCGCCGCCGAGCGCGAAACGATGCGCCGCGTACTGCGCAAGCCCCGTCACGGTCGCGAAGCGCGGCGCTTCTACCGAGTCGGTCAGTCCACCGATGTTTTCCGATGGCACTCCGATGCGAACACCGGTTCCGAACACGTCGCTCGCAAGCTCGACTACGCCCTGCATCGCCGCCGCGCCGCCCGTCAGCACCATGCCCGCGCTCAACTTCCCGGCGTACCCCGCCGCCGCAATGTCACGCTGGACGAGATCGAAGATCTCGTCCATGCGCTGGTGGATGATGTGAGCGAGCAGCTCGCGCGGAATCTGGCGATCGCCCTGGGCCACCGTGCTCGGAAGCTGGAGCACTTCGGACGGATCGACCATTGGCTCATAGGCACACCCGTAGCGCTCCTTCAGTCGCTCCGCGTCCGCCTGCGTCACGCCGAGTCCATGCACGATGTCGCTGGTGACGTTGTTGCCACCGAAGTTCACCGTGCCCAGATGACGGATCTTCGCTTCGTGAAATACCGCGATGTCCGTCGTGCCCGCGCCCATCTCGACGAGTGCGACACCGAGCTCCTTCTCGTCCTCCGTGAGCACGCTGAGCGCGCTCGCGAGCGGCTCGAGCACGAGCTCACGCACTTTGTAGCCCGCCTTCTCGACCGCCTTGCGCAGATTCATCGCCGGCGAACCGCCGATCGTCACGAGGTACATCTCGGTCTCGAGACGCGTGCCGATCATCCCGATGGGATCACGGATGCCGTGATTCTTGTCGACCGTGTACTCCTGCGGGATCGCGTGCAACAACTCGCGATCCTGCGGAAAGGCCTGAGCGCGCGCGACCGCGTTCGCGCGCTCGACGTCGGCCTTCGTGATCTCATCGCCGTTGATCGCGACGATGCCCTTGCTCGTCATCGCCTGCACGTGCTCGCCGGCGATTCCCGAGTAGACCTCGCCAATCTGCGCGCCCGCCATGCGCTCCGCGTCGGTCATCGCCTTCTGGATCGACCGCGTGGTCTCCTCAATGTCCGACACCACACCGCGACGGAGTCCCGTAGTTCTCGCTTGCCCCACGCCGAGGATGCGAATGGACGGGTTGCGCGGGAGATCGCCCACGACTTCCGCGATGATCGCGGTGGTCTTGGCCGATCCGATGTCGAGCCCGGCTACGAGTCTTTCGACGTTCATTGGAGTCTGGCGATCACCTGGTCACGAAAACGAAGATCGAGCTCCGCGACGCGGGCTTGTCGCTTGGCCAGATCGGCTTCGACGGGAAATATCTCCGCTAGACGGTCCGGCGTCACGTCCAACATTGCACGAACCTGAAGAGACTTGAAATGCAGGAGCAGCTCGCGATCGCCGACACGCGAGACATCGTCGAGACGAGCGAAGACGCGCGGTCGTTCCGCTTTCACCTGCGCGAGCAGTCGAAACAGCGTCGTGTCGCGCCGCGCCGCAATAGGCAGATCGACGGGAACCTGACTCGGGTCCAGCGGCAGCTGGCGTCCCCGCTCATCGAACACGAGAAAGCCCCGGTCCGTCGACACCATCGCGATCGGCATGTTTTCCACCACGTTGACGACCAGCGTTCCCGGAAGCCTTCGGCTGATCGACACGTTCGCCACCTGTGGGTGCGCAGCGACGCGTCGCTCGAGTGGCGTGGGATCGTCCCACACCGATCTCGTCGTGTCGACCCGCAACCGCGTGAGGATGTCGTTCGGCGAGAGATACCGAACGCCGACGATCTCTACGCGCCGCACGCGGAAGAACGAAAGCTGAGACGCGATCAGGCGGGCCCACCAGGGACTTGCAAGCACGAGGAGCGCGGCCAGCGCGACCGCGCCTCGGCGCAGTCGCGATCGCCCGACATCGGAGAGTGGGCTCATCCCGCGTGACCGCTCGTCGCGTCAGGCGCTTCCCTCGAGCGCCCGCAGCAATTCCGGTCCCGTTTTCGTGATGTCCCCGGCGCCGATCGTGAGTACGACATCGCCACCTCGCACCGTGCGAGCAAGCTCCTTCGACAGCGAACCTCGCTCACCCTGCCAGGCCACCGAGCCTCCCGCGTCGCGCGTCGATGCGACGATGATGTCCGCCGTCACGCCGGGAATGGGCTGCTCGCGCGCGGGATAGATATCCGCGATATACACCGCATCCGCCGCCGCGAGCGCTTCGCCGAACTCCCGCGCGAAGTCGCGTGTTCGCGAGAAGAGGTGAGGCTGGAACGCTGCGACGATGCGGCGGCCGGGGAACGCCGTGCGGGCCGCCGCCAGCGTCGCGCGAATCTCGGTCGGATGGTGTGCGTAGTCGTCCACCACGTCGACGCCGTTGGCGGTTCCGAGGCGCTGGAAGCGGCGCTCGACTCCGCGAAACGCGGCGAGCCCGGGACGCATCGCGTCGAGCGTCGCGCCAAGCGTGAGACCGCTCGCAATGGCGGCGAGCGCGTTCATCACGTTATGCAGCCCCGGAACTGACAGCTCGACTTCCCCGAGCATCTCGTCATCGAACTCGACCTCGAAGATCGAGCCTCCACCTTCGGACCGGACGTCGACCGCCAGCAGTCGCGCGTCTCGCGAATGAATACCGTATCGGATGATCTCCGCGGAGCTCGGCGTCGTGAGGCCGTTGGCTCCCGCGTCGTCACCGCAGAGTACGATGGTGCGAGCGGGCGACGCGAACTGTTCGAACGTGCGGTGGATGTCCGCGAGGTCGGCGTAGATGTCGAGGTGGTCCGCTTCGACGTTCGTGATCACGGCGACCGTCGGGGTGAGCGCCAGGAACGATCGGTCGTACTCATCGGCCTCGACGACGAACACTCGATCCGAGCCGTACCGAAGGTTCCCGCCCCAACTGCCGACTCGGCCGCCGACGACACCGGTCGGTTGGAGGCCAGCCGCCTGCAACGCCTCGGTAGTCATGACCGTCGTCGTGGTCTTCCCGTGTGTTCCCGCAATGGCAACGAGATCGCCACCGCTGACGGCTTCCCCAAGCGCCTCGGCACGGCGGATCACGGGGATTCCGAGCTCGCGGGCGCGCTGAAGCTCGGGGTGTGTTTTCGGCAGCGCGGAGGTCACGACGACGGCGCGCGCGCCCTCGACGTGAGACGGATCGTGGCCGCTGCTGACGGAGATTCCGAGGCGACCGAGGTCGCCAGTCGGATCACCAGCCGCATCGCAGCCGGTCACCGTTGCGCCGCGCCTGACGAACAGCTCAGCCAACGCGCTCATGCCGGCGCCGGCTATTCCGACGAAGTGAACCGGGCGGCTATCGGCGGGGTCGACGAGAGGCATGTTGGCCGGCGGAATATAGCGTGTGCGAAAGGTTTAGGTGAGATCCACGTTGCTAAGTATCCGACGAGCAATAGCATCAGCTGCGTCAGGTCTAGCTCTTTCTCGTTCAGCGTTTGCGATCGCCGCCAGTGCTCGGGGCATGAGCATGAGCTCTCGAACCGTCGCATCCAGCCGGTCGACCGTGAGTTGGCTCTGTGCAATCCAGCGCGCCGCGCCGGCGGCAGCCAACGCCTTCGCGTTCACGGTTTGATGGTCCGCGGCAGCAGTCGGCAATGGAACGAGGATCGGAGGTATCTGCCACGCCGCGAGCTCCGCCGTGGTCATGGCGCCGGCGCGCGTGATGGCGAGGTCGGATGCCGCATAGGCATCCGCGATAGGCGCCAGGTAAGGCAGCACGCGAACCCGAGTCGATTCACATCGAATATGTCGACCATAATGCGCCTTCCCCGTTGCCCAAATCATCTGGACGCCATCAGGAAGGCCTCGCGCAATCCAGGCATCGATCACGGTGTTGAGCGCCGCGGACCCCTGGCTTCCACCGAAGACGAGGATGACGATACCGCCGTCGGAGAGCTCCCATGACTCCCGAGCGGCGCGCTTGTCCGGCAGCGGCGACGGCGGCGGGGCGATCGGATTTCCTGTGTACACCGCCCTGCCGCGCGCCGCTGCGGGTAACAGGTCCCCGCCCTCCGGGAAGCCGAGGTAGATCTCACGCGCGAAGCGGCTGAATGCGCGAACCGTCCTGCCAGGACAGCTGTTCTGCTCCTGGATGAAAAGCGGAACGCCGCGGCGAGCCGCGAACATCATCGTGGCCCCCGCAGCGTATCCGCCGGTCCCAATCACGAACCGCGGCGTCGCCTCACGCGCGAGTGCGGATATCCGGCCCCATGCCGATGCGAGGCCGCGTACTGTGCGCCAGTTCTGCCATGGCCGCGAGCGGTACAACGGATGGAGATCGAGCAGCTCGTGTCGGAACTCGGTCGTGGGCAGGACGTCACGCTCGATGCCGCGACGGGCTCCGATGAAGACCGGCTCGATCCGCGGCTCCAGCTTCACGAGCGCCCGCGCGATCGCCAGAGCCGGGTATAGATGCCCGCCGGTACCTCCGCCGGTAACGAAGATCCTCAACCGGCGGTCACCAGGCCGGAGCCGCGAGCGGATTGGTCGCCGCGACGCCGTGCACGCGTTCCTTGTGGCTGCCGATGTTCACGAGGACCCCAGTCATGAACAGCGACAACACGAGGTTCGAGCGACCGTACGAGATAAAGGGCAATGTGAGGCCGGTCGTGGGCAATAGGCCGACCACGACCCCGATGTGCAGGAATGCAGTGATGACGACCGTCACCGTCAGCCCTAACGCGACGAGCTGCAGGAAAGGAGACCGCGCTGACCGGGCAATCCGGAAGCCCAGCCAGGCGTACAACGCGAACGCCATCGTGAGCAGGAGAAGGCCAACGAACCCCCATTCCTCGCCGATGTTGCTCGCGATGAAGTCATTGTAGCCGAACGGCACGAACCCGAGCTGCTGGCGACCCTCGCCGAATCCTCGCCCGAGTGCGCCACCCGATCCGACCGCGATGAGCGACTGCTTGAGCTGATAGCTCACGTCCGGCGCTTTGCCGGGATCGAGGAACGTCGACATTCGCAGCATGACGTACTGCAATTTCTCCATCTCGTGCCAAAGCACGGGAATGGCCAGAATGCCGAGCGCCACGAAGTGGCCAACGCGCACCCCGCCAGCGAACAGAATGATGCCCATGACGAGCGTGTACATCATGGCAACGGAGAGATCGGGCTCCAGCACGACGAGAAGGTCGAGAACTCCGATCACGAGCAGGAACGGCAAGAGTCCCTTCGTCAATCGCCGCATCTGATCGCCTTTCTTCACCAGCAGCATCGACGTCCACATGATGACGGCGAGCTTACCGATCTCCGATGGCTGAATCGATCCGCCGAACAGGAATCGCCGTGAGCCGTTGATGCGCGGAGCGATCGACGTCGTGAACGGCAAAACGATCACGAGCAGCAGCAGGATTGTCGCGGCCATTAACGGCCACGCCCATTTGCTCCACCGCTCCGCGTCCATCTTTGCGGCGATGGCGAACGTCAGCATGCCCACTGCCAGGCCGATGATCTGGCGAATCAGGTAGTGCGCGCTGCCGAGATTATCCGAGAATGCGAGCATGGCGCTGGCGCTGTACAGCACGGCCAGGCCGAACGCGAGCAGGACCGCGGTGAGCAGCACGAGGGCACGCGCTTCCACCCCCGTTCTCCACCGATCGCGCGTCTGGGCTACGGCGGTCATGTCTTCTGGTCCTCCACGGCGGCAGCGAGACGCTTGTAGATCGTTCCGCGTTCCTCGTAGTTCTTGAACATGTCGAAGCTCGAGCAGGCGGGAGACAGGAGCACGGCATCGCCGGGAGCCGCGAGAGAGCGCGCCCGATCGATGACCTGCTCGAACGAGCGACCCATCTGTTCGGTCGGCACGACCCCGCCAATGTCTTTCGCGATGAGAGGGCCCGCTTCGCCGTACGCGATCACCGCCTTCACGGTGCGACGCAGCTCGGGCTCGAGCCGCGTGTATGGCTCCCCCTTGTGGCGACCGCCGAGCAGAAGAACCGTCGGCTGATGCATGCCGCGAAGCGCTACGAGCGTCGAGCTGACGTTAGTAGCCTTCGAGTCGTTGATCCAGCGGACGCCGCCGTACTCGCCCGCGAGCTCCAATCGATGCGGCAGGCCCTGGAACGTGCGGAGCGATTCGGCGAGGCGCGAGCGCGCGTCCTCCGTCTCGTGCACCGGATCGGCGACCATCACAGCGAGCAGAGAGAACAGCGCATTGGCCACGTTATGGTCCCCGAGCAGCGGAACTTCCGACCGCGACGCCACCGGCTTGCCGAGCACCACGAGATGGCCCTGCTCGTGATCGTACCAGGCGGCGGCATCGCGACGCTCGAGGGAAACCTGATACGTGTCGCCCCGC
>Ga0157379_10003457_pt1 | contig 13366 bp, 10 predicted proteins | sample S25metaG_FD_121802 | JGI IMG/M metagenome (GOLD analysis project Ga0157379, IMG submission 121802) | Switchgrass rhizosphere microbial communities from Kellogg Biological Station, Michigan, USA - S2-5 metaG | ecosystem: Host-associated > Plants > Roots > Rhizosphere > Soil | place: USA... | reverse complement strand
TATTTGAGGTCGTTGTAGACGAACAACGTCTGGTTTTTCTGCAGAAGCCGGATGAACCTGCTCTGCACGTCAGCATCGGGACAGACGGCCGCCGCGTAAGTCGTCAACATGATGCCCCAGCCGGTCGCGCGATTGTTGTCGTCCGCGACACAGCAGATGGCACCGTATCGAGTCGCGGGGATCTTGAAGATCGACTGATAGGGCTCTTCGCCGTGGAAGGTGTAATAGGGCTCGCCGCCATACTGATTGCCGCTTTGCTGATGCACCGCATTAGTTGCGAGTTCGAGGTTGGCCTGCATGAAGTGCCGTTCGCCTTCGATCAGATACATGAAGTAGCTGTAGGCCACGGCATGAGACGGGCGGCTCTGAACACTCGACCACACGCCTATCCCGCCTTTAGGTGGGTCATAGGTAACGGGTGTGAGATTGTTGGTGTAGGCATACATCGCCGCGGGCATGCCGCCAGCCGTGAAGTCATACAACGCAGGCGGCGAGAGATTTTGCATCTTCATCGCGATCACCGTGTTGGCGAGATCAGTTCCGGCTTGCGGGCCGGCCGCGATGGTGCGCGAGTGACTGCTCTTGAAGTGATAGGGAATGTGGAGCCCGGCGAACGCGCTGGTACGCGAGGAGCGCAGATTCTGCGCTGTCTGGCTCATGAATGTGATGCAGTCCATGTTGGGCAATAGGCCGCGCCCGACATAGCCACCGGTCGCATTTATGTCGGTGCGATGGTTCACGCCGCCGCAGGGCGTGTAGTTGGCAGTATAGCGAAGTTCGACATTGGAGCGTGGCGACCAAGACGTGTCGAGCGGTGGAAAGAACCCCGTGCTGATCGCGTGACGTTTGTCGAAGTTACGCATCAACGTTGGAATCTGCGTGACCCAATAACGCCGCGCATGGTTGTCGTCGTCGTCGGTGCGAACCGTCATCCATTGTGATTGATAGGGATGATAACTGTGCGTGGAAACCACACTGCCAAGTTCGTACGTGTTGATCGTCTTGGCGCCGTCCTTCAGCTCGGCAATGTAGCTGAGCGCCGACTTGGGTCGAGCATTGGGGCCGAGATTCGTTTTGTCCCACCAGTCAAGTGCGACCACGGCGCCAAACTCGTAATCTGCAACAGCGCCGTGGTCATCCTTCCAGACCGACACATACCAGATCGTCTTCAAGTGGGCGTCGGGCATTCCATCTGCGGCATCCGTCGCCATGCCCCAGACTTCCCAGCTCTCGCACACCGGTCCGCTGTGATATTTGTAGACGCGTGTCGACTTGGCGGACTGGATGTTGAACTTGGCCAAAAATGTGCCCGAGCCGTAGGCGGCGTCCTGGTGGTCCTTCACGTTGGAGAACACGACGCTGAAATCGTGCGTGCTGGTGATGTCACGGAGCGTCTTGGTTCCGACATTGTCGTAGCCGCCAGGGACCGCGGTGACCTGGTAGCTGCGCGATTCGTTGCCCGACCACTCAGCATCGCGGATATGACAAACGCAATTCTTCAGCGAGCCATCACTCCAGCTCACGCGTTCGTCAAACTGAACTCCCGCGATGGCGGCACCGTTGCGCGCAAGCTGGGGTGTCGAGCCGGACGGAATTTCTCCCTTGGTGAATTGCAACCCTAGCCTCACATATCCCGGGCTGGCGTGATCGGCGAAGTTCACCACCGTCTCGGTGGTGACTAAAGCGTCGCGACTCTGCGCCGTTGCTGCGCGCATGAGACTGGACTGCGTCGAAGCCAGTAGAGCGGTGGATGCCGCCCCGAGCAAGAGTCCGCGCCGCGTTGTGGTTAGTACCTGGCTCATCGTGACCTCAGAACCGACGTTGAAACATGATCACGGCGTCAGTGTAGCTGCGCTCGAAGCTGATTTGCCGTCCTTGTGTCACCGATCTGCTCAGCAGCCGTAATCGCGCCAGCGATCGCACCATGTCTGCCGGGTGACAATAGGAGCGCGGCCTGAAACTCCCGCAAGGCCTGTTGCGGCTGCTTGAGCAACAACAGAAGCTCGCCCAACTGTTCGCGCGCCGGCACGATCGGGCCCGGCGTGACGGGCAACTTCTCGATCCCATCTTCCACGTCGGCGGCCGAACGCAGACTGGCGACTGCCTGATCCATTCGCCGATCGCCGGCAAAGCTCCACGCCTCGGCCTCCTTGAGCATGACGTCGACTTGCGTGGCCCAATACGCATTTCCAGAATTCCGCAGCTCGCTGAGGCGAGCTCGCAATTTTTCGATGTCGTTCAGGGCCGAACTGCTCGTGGTGGCGCGGGCATGCCCAAGGGCACGCGCCCAATAGACAAGTGCTACGACCTGCGGTGGCAAGCCAGGCAGCGGCTCCAGGCTTGCCGCGCCGTTCCAGTCATGACGTTCGATTGCCAGGCGCACAGGCATCGCGGTCGCCGCATAGCCAATCTTGAATTGCGAAGCGGGAAGACCGGTCATGGAACGAGCCTCGCCGACCAGCCGCTGCGCTTCCGCGAAGCGTCCGCGTTGCAGATAGGCGTAGGTGAGATAATCCATCGCATGCAGTTCTTCGCCAAGGTCGCCCTGGGCATGGGCGGCAGCGCGCGCCGCCAGGTTCGAGGCGATCGAGTCATTCCATAATCCCAGCCGGGTGAAAATGTGCGACGGCATGTGCAACGCGTGCGGCGCGGATGGTGCGATAAGCGCATAAGCCCGTGCCGCCGCCAAACCGCGCGGCGCCAACTCCGCGCTGTCGTAGGCGTGGATCAGGTAGTGCGCCAATCCTGGATGTTGCGGTTGCCTGCGATAGATCGGCTCGAGAATATCCGCGGCGCGTTTCTGGTTGGCGTGCGTCTTGTCGGTAGGCGACGCGGTCGCGATCAAAGCGAGTGCATAGAAAATTTGGGCTTCTGTGTCCGTCGAATTGGTCGCGGCAACTCGGGCCATGGCCGACGCATAACGTTGTGCCCGTAGCGCGGGTGTCGCGGCGTCGCGATAATATTCTCCAAGGGCAGCAATGAATTGCCGCTCGCGCGGCGTGCCGCCGCCAATCTTTTCAGCGAGCGCGATTTGCTGCTTCCCGGTGCGCAAATCGTCCGTTGGCGGTTCCCACAATTGATGATAGTGCGTCATGGCCATGCCCCAATGAGCCATTGCACATCCCGGGTCGCCCAAGGAAACGGCACGAAATGCTTGTTCCGACAGGGAATAGGCAAACGAGTGCAACAGAGCCAGCGCCCGATCGAATGCCGGCTTGACAGCCACGGCGCACGCCGTGGCGAACTTTACCTCGCCAAGTTTTTCCGGTGCGGGATGAGCGTGATGCTGCTCGTCGTTGGCAGCGGAAGCCGACATGGCGAGCAAGGCCGCAAGTGGGGCCGCTACAAGCCACTTTATCATAGCCTGTCCTCCATGAGCCCCTGCCGATGAGTTTAGCCCAGTGAGGCACATCTTCGTCAAAACAAATGTCTGACGTGCGTCAGGTTCCGGTGAGCGCGACGCGCGCTTTGGCGACGGGAAGGCCGGCAATGTCGACGCGCGTGCGAAACACCGTGCCGCAATTCTCGCGTTCGCCGCCGTCCGAGCCTGTCACAACAAGGAGATCGCGCAGATCCGCGCCGGCAAAACAAAGGCTGGTCACCATAGGTAGCGGCACCGCCAAATCGGCGCGGTGTGTCCCGTTCGCCTCGAAGATGGCGACGCGGCCGCCCCGCGCGTCGGCTACCCATACCGAACCATCGCTGGCCACCTTCAACCCGTCCGCAACGCGCCCTGGACCAAGTGTGGCGAACTGGCGCCACGGATCAACCGAACCGTCGGGCTTGACGTCATAGACCCGCACCAGGCCGGCGCGTGCATCCGAGTGGTAAAGTCGCTGGCCGTCGGGCGAAAAGCCGAGCCCGTTGGTCAGCATGACGCCGTCGGATATCGTACGCATGCTGCCGTCCAGATCGATCACGTGCAGGAACCCCGGCTTCGGTTCTTCCGCGAAAACGCGATAGGCTAATGAACCGACATAAATACGTCCGGCGCGATCGGTCGTCAGATCGTTGAATCCAATCGCACCCGGAATGGTTTCGGGACTGAGGAGTAGCTTCGTCTCCGAGCCATTCACCCAGGAAATGTTGCGGCCACCTACGATCAAGCCACCTGATGCGTGCAGCGCCATTCCGCCGACGCCGCGGCGTTTGGGTATGACGAGCGAGACCTTGTCGGTATGGTCGAGCAGGTAGACGCCACCGTTCAGAACATCGCTGAAATAAAGACCCCTTTCGGAATCCCAGACCGGCGCCTCCACAAGACCATAGCCGCTGACAATGCTTTTCATCGCAGATGTCTCTCCCTCGTTGCGCGTCATCCGATCACGCCGTCTGCCATCAGGCTCTCGATTTCGTCACCGCTGAAACCGTACTCGGCCAGCACTTCCCGGCTATGCTGCCCCAGCTCAGGCGCCGAAGTCCGCAAGGCTGAATCCACGCCCGATAACTCGATCGGCTGGCCGACCAGAGTCAACGGGCCGAGCCTGGGATGGATTACCGACTGCGCGATGCCGGAGTGCTTGACCTGTGGGTCCTGGAACACTTCGTCGATCCGATTGACCGGACCGCAGGGAATACCGACGGCGTTCAATGTCTCGATCCAGTCCGCGCTGGTCCGGGTTCGTGTTACGGCTTCGATCTCGGCGTTGAGTGCGGCGCGGTTCTTCGCTCGGGCCCGGGCGGCAAAACGTGGATCGGTCACAAGGTGAGTCAGTTTCAACGCCGCACAAAGTGTCTCGAACGACCGTTGGCCCGAAGCGGCAAGGTTGATGAGACCATCAGCGGTTCGAAACAAACCCATGGGCGCGGCCGTGGGATGGTCGTTGCCGCCCTGCTCCGCGACTTCGCCTTCGACAAGCCAGCGGCTCGCCTGAAAATCGAGCATCGCAATTTGGGCTTGCAGGAGTGAGGTGCTCACCCAGCGGCCAACGCCCGTCACTTCCCTTTCGAGCAGCGCCACCATCGCGCCGAGCGCGCCATAGAGGCCGGCAGACGAATCGGAAACCGCGATGCCCGCCCGCACTGGGCCCTGTCCGGCGAGCCCCGTCACGGACATCAATCCGCCCATCCCCTGGATGATTTGGTCGAGCCCGGGCCTGGCGCGATAGGGTCCATCTTGGCCGAAACCGGAAATGCTCACATAGACCAATCGCGGATTGATTCTGTGCAATGCGTCGTAGTCGATTCCGAGCCGGTGTTTCACCTCGGGCCGAAAATTTTCGAACACGAGATCGGCCCGCTCCGCCAACCGGAAGAACACATCGCGTCCCCTTTTGGTTTTCAAGTCAAGACAAAGGCTGCGCTTGTTGCGGTGTAGGTTCTGGAAATCGGAGCGATCACGTGGTCCGGCAATGTCGGCGCTGCCGGTTTTCGCCTCGATCATCACGACCTGCGCGCCCCAATCGGCGAACTGCCGCACGGCCGTCGGACCCGAGCGCACGCGTGTGAGGTCAAGCACGCGATAGCGCGCCAGCGGAAGTGGAGGCGACATGACAAGACCGAGATTGGCGCTTCAATCGCAGACGATAAGCCCTGATCTTGCCGGCGCAAAGAGCCGACCGCTAATAGGCGCGCTCTCGCAGCATCTCACGATGTCGACCGATGTGAACGCCCGATCCGCGGCACTGCGGGCGGAACCATAGAGCATCTTAGGAGTTCATTGCGCGCACAAAGGAGGAAGGTGATGAAGAACTTTCTAGTGTTGTTTCAAGCTCCTGCTTCAGTTCTTGCCGACTGGGCAAAGACCGATCCGGCGCAAAGGAAGTCGGCTGAAGAAAAAATGCAGGCCGAGTGGCAGCGGTGGATGAAGGCTCATGAACGTTCGCTGGCCGACAAAGGGGCCGGAGTGGGCAAAACCAAACGCGTGACCGTCAAAGGAACGGCGGACGCCAAAAACGACATCATGTTTTACTCGATCGTCGAGGCTGAGTCGCAGGACGCGGCTGCCAAGGTCTTCCAGGATCACCCCCATCTTCAAATTCCCCAGGCTTCGATCGAGGTGATGGCGATCAGCCCAATGTCGGGTATGTAGAAGTCACAGCCAGAGCTAGCGCGGAGGGACAAAGATGGGTGATAAGGACTTCGATCTTGAAATCGTTCGATTCGTCGCCGCGCCGCGCGAGAAAGTGTGGCGGGCCTGGGCAAATCCCAACACACTCAAGCAGTGGTGGTGCCCGAAGCCCTGGGTCACCGAAGTCCGCGCTTTTGACTTTCGTGCCGGTGGCAGCTTTCACACTTACATGAGCGGTCCCGACGGCGGGAAAAGCGACAACCCCGGGGTCTTTCTGGAAGTCGTTCCAATGGAGCGCATTGTCTGGACTTCGATGCTTGTGGCTGGCTGGCGTCCGGCAATGCCTTGGTTGCCCATGACCGGCATCTTCTTGTTGGCCGATGAAGGTACCGGCACGCGTTACACGGCGCGGTGCCTACACAAGGACGAAAGCGATCGCGAGAAGCACCGGGCGATGGGATTCTATGATGGCTGGGGAACCATGATTCAGCAGATGGAGGAAATTGCCCTATCGCTTTAGCGGCAGTTCAATTTCTTCGAATCTGGGCGGCCGATGCAACGAGATCAGCGGCGCTTCCCATTGCGTTGCCGCCACCCTCGCCGGTCAGAGCAAACTCCGGTGGCACGAGTTCCGGTCCCTCGCCCGGTGGAACTGGTGGCGTGTAGTATCCCAGCGCATAGCGCCCCATCGTGTATCCGAGGAGCTTGGCCAGCTCGGGATCGAGCGTCTTTGCGATCTCCGGCGGAACCGACAGGTACTGGTTTTCTTCTTGCCGCAGCCAACCGAGCGAGTAGCTGATATTGAGTCCGACGCGGTCGCCGGACGAGCCATTCGCGCCGCCGCCATGGAACGTGCTGCCAGTATAGAGCACGAGGGATCCGGCATTCATCTCCGCATAACCGATCTCTTGCGGCGTTGCGACGCGATTGTCCGGCCATTGCGTCGAACCCGGCACAACTTGCGTCGCGCCGTTTTCACGCGTGAAGTCGCTAAGCGCCCAGATCGTGTTGACCTGCGGCTCAAGGCCCTTGAGCCAGGTACCCCACAGCCAGCGATCGCGGTGAATCGGCTGTGCCGGCTGTCCCGGCATGATCCGGATCACTTGGGTGACGTGGATGTGGTATCGGTCGCAATTCGCCAAAAGCACGCGATCAGCGATGGCGCGCACGGTCGAATGAAGTGCCAGCGCGCCGGCCGCTGGCGAGCGCGCCATCACTGCACCGGTCCGCGTTGTCTTGAATCCGCCGAATGCATCCTGGCCCGTTGCCGTCGCATCCACATACGGCTTGAGCTCGGCGTTGACGCGCGCCAGATGGGCGGGAGTCAAAACGTCTGTCAGGATCACAGCGCCATCACGGACGACTGCAGCCATGATGTCGTCAATCGGCGAATCGGCCGCGAAGCGCGCAAGCGTCGGCATATCGTCTTCTCCATTGATGGCGATAGCCAAACACTAGGCTGGTCCGGAGAGTTTTCAACTGGGCGGAGCCATCACGGTCCTTAATCGTTATTTCTTGGACGGCAGGGCATGCCGACATCAAGTGGAGGAAACCGTCATGAAATCAACGTTTCTAAGCGGGGCAGCCATCCTCGGTCTCGTGCTGGCAAGCACGATCAGTGGCCCGGGCGCAATCGCCAAGTCTCACGCAGCCCATGTACCGGTCATGCACACCATGCACGCCGAAAATCTTCGTGCCGACATGAGAAAGCTTTGGGAAGACCACATCACCTACACGAGGAACTACATCGTCAGTGCGCTTGGCGGACTGCCGGATACCGATGCCGTCGTTGCTCGGTTGATGAAAAACCAGGAAGACATCGGCTCCGCCATCGCCCCTTACTATGGTCAGGCGGCTGGCCAAAAGCTCACGACGCTGCTCAAAGAGCATATTGCAATTGCGGCCGATGTCGTGAAGGCGGCGAAGGCCGGCGACGAGCCAGGCCTCGCTGCGACGCAGGCCAAATGGTCGGCCAACGGCAAGGCGATCGCCGAGTTCTTGAGCGGTGCCAATCCGAATTGGGACAAGGCCACGCTTGAACAGATGCTGCAAAAGCATCTCGACCTTACAACCGGCGAGGTGACCGGTCGCCTTTCGAAGGACTGGGCGGCAGACATTCGCTCCTACGACGAGGGCCATCAACACATGTTGATGTTCGCCGACACGCTGACCGAAGGAATTGAGCGGCAATTTCCGAAGAAATTCGGCGCCTGAATTTCGAAGGAACTAAGCCTGGGTCAACTCCGCTGTTGGCCCGAAAGAGTCGTGCCAGCGCACCGGACGGATCACCTGAAGCCTTGCGTCGAATCTATGCTGACAGGCGCGCGGAACAGTAGGTGATGCCCTTGCGGGCGGTGGCAGCCCAGTCGGCGGGCGGATCGAGCGTCAGATAGCGCTCGTAGAGTTCTTTGGCGCCCGCGATATCCCCGGACTTCATGAGCATCTGGGCGCGGTTGAAAATCGCGTCGGAATAATCAGGGTCAAAGGCAAGTACCGCCGCAAGCTCTGTGAGCGCATCACCCAACTTTCCGGTCGACTCCAGTGCGAGCGCCAGGTTGTAGCGCGCCTCGACAAAATCAGGATCTCGCGCGAGCGACCGACGATAGGCGAGAGCCGCCTCGGTATGCGCGCCCTGCGCGAGACGAATATTGCCGAGATTGTAAAGTGCGATGGCGTCGGAGCGTTCGGCCCGGGCGCACATGTCGTAGAGCCTGACTGCCTCGTCGTCTTCGCCGCATGCCTGTTTGACTTGGGCGGCTTCGAAAAGCTCGTCGATTCCATCCGGGACAAAGTCGAAGGGAAGCAGGCCCTGACCCTGAAGCGTCGAGAAACCCTGCTCCCATTGCAAGGCCGCCTTTCCCGACGGCATGAGCACGAGCTTGTGACGGCCGACAGGCGCCTCCTCCGCCTGCAGAAGTATCCGCACCGCATCCGCAAGAGATCGACCCTGGGCCAGAATCTCGGCGGCGGTACGCAACGTGCGGGCGTCACCAAAGCTAACTCTTTCGTCTTGCAGGGCGATGAGATCGAATGCGGCAAAGATGTCGACGTCGTCTCTCGTGAGCGGGGACGTCAAGGCCGTCGCGAGCGGTAATGTTGACGGCGCCGACGAAGCGGCATCGTTCAACGCCGCCGTGAAAGCACGCTCGCCGGTGATCGCGATGCCTCGGGCTTTGGCGGATTTGAGCCGAGCGGCCAGCGCGCCGCAGTCGATCAATGCCGTCGCATGGGCGCCGATCACCAGAAAGTCGCTACGCCTCGTCAAGTCCCGCGTGACCACCGCGCCGCGCAGAGTCATCGCATGTTGCAGGCGTTCGCGTTGACCGGCGTTGAATCGGCCGTAGAGCGCGACGGACTTGTGCTTAAGGTCCAACACGTCAGGCGGATTTCTTTTTCTTGGCGGCGGGTTTGGCCGGCTTCGCGGCACTCGTCTTGCTCCCCGCCTTTGAAGTGTCCGCGCGACCGAGACTGGGCGCCGCCGGACGACGCTCCTCTTCGATGCTGCGTCTCAACGCGTCCATAAGATTGACCACATTGCCGCGTTCGGGTGCCTTCGAGATAACGGGCTTGCCTCCTGCAATCTTGGAACGCACCAGCGCCATCAACGCCTCCTCATAGCGATCCTCAAACGCGTCCGGGCTGAACTTCATCTTCTTCTGGCCAATGATTTGCTGGGCCATGCTGAGCATGTCGGGAGTAATTTTCGCGTTCAGCTTCTCGAAAGCGCTCGACGGTTCGCGCACTTCTTTCGCCAGGCGCAGAGTCGTGAGCTTCATGCCCTCCGCCATCGGATGAATGGCCACGAGTCGCTCGCGGCCCGAGAGCACGATGCGGGCGAGCGCCACCTTCTTGGCCTTGCGCATCGCCTCGAGGACGACGGCATAGGTCTCCTCGGCGATCGGTCCATCCGGCGCAAGATAATAGGGCGTGTCCAAATAGATTGGATCGATGTCACCGTCATCGACAAAGCCGTCGATGTCGATCGTCTTGCTTGATTCTATTTCAATCTCGTCCAGTTCCTCCGGACTGACCACGACGTACTTGTCCTTTTCGAACTGGTACCCTTTTACCAAGTCGGTACGATCGATCTCACCGAGCTCGGGATCGTGATATCTCTGCTGCACGCGATTGAGGGTTTCCTTGTGCAACAGATTGAACGAGATGCGTCCCGCGGCCGAGGACGTGGCGGAGAACAGCTTCACCGGACACGAGACCAGCGACAGCTTCAGATAGCCCTTCCAATAAGCCCTTCCGGCCATGGCAGCACCCTATTCTTTCATCCCGACGTCGCGTCGTATCTTCGGCGTAATCGCAACGGCGGAAGATTCTAGACCATCCCAAGGGTCCGCCGCCAGTGTCTCCAAACGGCGCAAGATGTTGAGACGATTATAGGAGTCTCCTCCGAGGGTTAAGCGAAGCTCCTTCCATGTGATCGGGGTGGCGACCGGAAATCCAGGCCGGGCTCGAAGCGAGTAGGACGCGACTGCGCTCGATCCGCGGGCGTTGCGCATATAGTCGATGTAGATGCGATCCTTGCGTCGCTCCTTGCCTGAAACGTCCGTGAACAGCTTCGGCATATCGATCGCCAGCGCGTGCGCCAAACTCCTCGCGAAGCCTTTGACGACCGGCCAGGTCTGGCCGGGTGCCAGCGCCATCACGAGATGCAGACCCTTGCCGCCAGTCGTGCGTAGAAAGGGGTGAAATCCCATCCCTTCAAGTCGCGTACGCAGGATCTCCGCGGCGTCGCAAACGCCGACCCAAGGGAGCGCGATGTCCGGATCAAGATCGATGACCAGCCGGTCGGGATGCTCGGGATCATCGACGTGACAGCCCCAGGCGTGAAATTCGACTGCGCCGAACTGGGTGAGCGCGAGATACCCCCTTGGTTCTGTGACGGTGATGAACGCTGCACGACCCTCTTCGTCCGATAGATCGACGGTCTCGACACCATCGGGCAGACCAGCGAACGAATGGCGCTGATAGAAGCAATCCTTCAGCTCACCCGATGGACAACGGAGGATCGAAATGGGTCGGCGCAGCAGCTCCGGCAGCAGCCAATCACCAACGCGCGCATAGTACAGCGCCAGATCAAGCTTGGTTACGCCGCTGTCCGCGAAAATCTCTCGCTTTGGGTTTGTGAGGTGGATGGCGGCCAACTCCCGATCGCCGACCAATTTCGGCTTCAGGGCTGCGGATCGGCGTTCAGCCCGCTTTGCGACGCTGAGAAACACAGGCTGGCGGGGCGTGTTCTGTGCCGAGCGACTGCTGTACCTGACGTCAGCCGTCCAATTCGGCTCGATCCAATGGGCGCCCGGCGTACGCGGCACAGCAATTGCCGGCGAATTGCGTTCCGCGGTGGATAACGAGGCGTACAACGCGCGACCCTTCGCCTCGGAAATTCCCGACCCGGCGCGACAGACATAGGCGAGTTCGCCGTCGCGCTCCTCCGCGACCAGAAGCGACGTCACGCATTTGGGAGCATTTGCCATGTATCCTATGACGATGAATTGGCCAATCTCAGCGCGCTTGACCTTGATCCAATCATTCGATCGCCGCTGCACATAACGCGACTCCGAGCGCTTCGAAACGACGCCTTCCAGGCCCATGCGGCAGGCTTGCGCGAAGAACTCCACGGCGTCGCCTTCGACATGCTCGCTTAGCTGGATGTGTGAGCGCGGATCGATAAGCGGATCAAGCAAGCCCGCGAGTGCGCGCTTGCGATCGACCAGGCGCGCGCCTGAAAGGTCGAAGCCATCAAGATGACAGAGGTCGAACGCAAAGTATGTCATCTCATTCGATCTGCCATCCGAAAGGGCAGCCTCGAGCAAGTCGAGCGACGTGACCCCGCGCGGATCCTGAACGACCACCTCGCCATCGAGCAGGGCGGTCTCGCACGGCAGCTTCGCGAAAGCCCCAGCCAGGTCCGCATAGCGCTTGGTCCAATCATGCCCGTTGCGCGTGATCAGCCGCACTTTGCCGTGATCGACAAACGCCAGCGTGCGGTAGCCATCATACTTGATTTCATGAAGCCACCCCTTGGCCTGCGGCACGTCCGCCGCCGGTGTTGCAAGTTGCGGCGACCACTTGGTCGACAGCGCGCGCGCCATCGCTCCGGAGATTTTGGCAACCATTTGTCGCGGCGTCCGCTTGCGAACGATCGGTTCGTCGTCGACGGGCCGACCGGTGACGACACTATTCGGCTCTTCCTTGAGCACGTCATATTCTGCGAGTGGCCGCGCGGCGACGTCGCGTTCCTTGATCAACAGAAAATTTGTCGGATCATCCTTTAGCCGAACCAGTGTCCAGCCACCGCCGAGTTTCTCGCCGGCAAGTCGAAATTTGAGCTCGCCGTCCGCGAGCGCCTTGTCCGGGTCATCCGCCAACGTCACCCAGGTGCCGCGATCCCACACGATCACCGTGCCGGCTCCATAGTTGCCGGCGGGGATGCGACCCTCGAAACTCGCATAGTCGAGCGGGTGATCTTCGACAAGCTTTGCGAAACGACGCACCTTGGGGTCTAGGCAAGGTCCTTCCGGAACGGCCCAGCTGCGCAGAGAGTCGCCGATCTGCAGGCGCAAATCGTAATGCATCCGCCGCGCATGATGCTTTTGGATGACGAAAATGGGCTCCGCCGCAGACGCGTGTCCGCCCTTGGGTTCGGGCGTTCGACTGAAACGGCGTTTTGCCTGATACGTGGTGAGCCTGGAAACCATTCGAGTTCCTGCATCCGGCAAACGGCCGACGCGAATGAAATGGATATCATAACGGAACGATGCTGCCTGAAGGTAAAATCGTTAGCGGCGCAGTGCGGGCAGCCCTTGCAGAAGATCGATTGGGCGCGGCGGGCAGCCGCGAATGTGATGTCGACAGCCAGAACAGAGTGAACGCCACCGTTCACGGCATAGCTGCCGGCAAAAATCCCGCCGTTGATGGCACAGTCGCCCACCGCGACCCAATGCATTGGACAGCCGCGGTTTCGTCCTGCTTCGCATACACCAGTTTGCCGCAGCGATCTCAAGCTTCGGCACGGCGCTGACCTCGATCAGGATCAACGTGGCTCGCAGTTGGTTTGCGATCCTGCGCCCCAAACTTGAGTCGCTCGCTCGGTCCGACAAACCGTCAGTGTGCAATTTGGGACAGAGTCGTGCGCCTACGAACCCAATAGTGGCAACTGCCATGCGATTCGTGGGATATTTTGACGATGCCCTACATTTCAACTTGGACGTCGAACGGACGCCGCCTGGGATTCGCATTGCTCTGGTTCGTCGTTTCGGCCGGTGCGGCACAAGCCGTGCCCAGCTTTGTCGAACAGACAGGCCAGCCCTGTGTCGCCTGCCATGTCGGTAGTTTCGGCCC
>Ga0157379_10003452_pt1 | contig 13377 bp, 11 predicted proteins | sample S25metaG_FD_121802 | JGI IMG/M metagenome (GOLD analysis project Ga0157379, IMG submission 121802) | Switchgrass rhizosphere microbial communities from Kellogg Biological Station, Michigan, USA - S2-5 metaG | ecosystem: Host-associated > Plants > Roots > Rhizosphere > Soil | place: USA... | reverse complement strand
GTCGGTCGAAATGATGACCCAGCGGCCAATGATCGGATCTTTCCTAAGCTCAGGCAATTGCCAAAAACCCCTTTCTCTGACAGACCAATCTATGCGAGCGAAGCTATTTTACCCCTAGATAGGAACGTTCCGGAACAGTTCGAGCTGTGGCAGCCTCGATGGCTGGTCGTATGTAGATGCTGATGACTTTGAGTCGCCAAGGAGCGGAAGGCAGCAAGTGGCGCAAGTATTCGTGGGCGACAGCAAGCAGGTCGCGGCGCTTCTCCCGGTCGACCGTGGCCTCGGCGGGTTTTACCTCGTGGGTGGTGCGAATTTTGACCTCGACGAAAAACAGGACGTTGTTGTGTTACCTAATCAGGTCGATTTCGCCGCGACGCGGGGCGAACGAAAATTACGGGCGACCATGGTGCATCCGCGCCTTCGAAGAAGAAATAGGCGTGTTCTTCACCGCGCCAGCCGATACGCAGGTGCTAAGCGACATTGTCGGCCGGCAGCGTCCGGCTTGCGATTCCAATCAAGGATGCGAACCGTGGCGTATATAGACGACCGGAGAACATTGGATTTTGTTAGCGCCGGCGTCCCGCCGGCCCGATACGGCGGGCAGGATGCCCGCCAGACTGCGCCAAGGCAACGCCATTCGTTTACACATTCTAGATTTCAAGAATCGGCAAAGATGCGACGCGCGTCACAAGGGGAGGTATTTTTCCGGCCCAGTTATCAGTTCCAAGTCTCCGGTTCACAGTTCAGTTCGTGAAGAAAAAAGGGCCCATCCCCGAAGGGACAGGCCCGAGGTCAGTCCGTGACCAGAACGAAAAGCGCGCTACGAGGCGGGTTGGATGTCGCTGACTCGAATCATGCTGGTTGATTGATCGAGGGTGCCGCTAACCTTCACCTGCTTGCCGCTGAAGTGCTTGGCTTTCAACTGGTCATCCAGTTGGTATGTGGCGGTGTCGGTCTTGAGCACATATTGCTTCTGCATCTTAACCACCGTGCCCGAGAAAGACTTCTGGGTTTGTGCATCGGCTGAGGTGTCCGGAGCGGGAGTCGTTTGCGTCTGGGGATCGCTCGACCTGGGCTCTGCGGGCTGATCCTGCTGTGCAAAAGCTGCCGGGGACATTGCCGCCGCAAGTGCGAGCGTGGCCAACCAGCCGAGATTCTTTTTCATGACGATTCCTCCTATTTCAATTAGGACCGAGCGCATCATGTCCGCAATTGGCTAGAGCACGGCTGAGGCCAGAGTAACGAATACCCAATTTACCGTTACTTACGAGGGTGAGTCAGGAGACAGGCCGGAGTTTTTTGGATCCCCTAGGACAAATCTTCCCCCTAGGCCGGGCATACCAATAATCCTGTAGAGTTGGAACTTACCGTTCTTCGCGGACCCGCAACCAATCCAGAAACATTTGTTCGATGGGTTTGTCATAGGTCATCAGGACATGACGCACAGTATGGCCACTGACGAAATGGCAAACTTCCTCGGCGAGGTTCTTGGCGTGATCGCCGGCCCGCTCGAGGGATTGGGTCATGAAGATGACCTGCAAACTGGCATGCCGCTGTTGGTTCTCCGGATTTTCGATGTGGCGAAGGAAGATGAGGTTGCGCAGACGGTCAATCTCGGCATCGGCGCGCAGCACGTCCACTGCTTTCTTGACGTCGCGGGTGGAAAACGCCATGCCGGCGTCGGCCAGCATTTTCTCGAGCACGGTGGCCATGTGAGTAAGGTCGCGAATGTCTTGCGGATCGATGCGGGCACAAACCGCCTGCGCGCTGCCGGCAAAGCTCAGCAGAAGGTCGCCTATGCGCTCCAGGCTGATCATGAACTTCATACAAGCCAGAAGCTCGCGAGCTTCCGATTCAGTGACCTGGGTAATCACCTGGGTCACGCCTGCGTCTATTTCCATGTCCAGCCGGTCGAGTTCCTTCTCCCGCTCGCGAAGCGTGTTTAGCAGCGGACTGGAGGCGGTGGCAATACCTTCAGCGGCGGTCGCGGCGGCCTCTTTTGCGACTTGACAAGCTTCAATGGTGCGCTTCACCAGGTACGCGTAGGGAGATTCCGGTTCCGGACTTCTCAAAATAGCCGTACTCATGCGCAGATCCCTTCCGGGAGCGACCGGCACTGGCCGCAGCAGACTCTGACTTATCTTCCGATTCCTGTTATTGATGGTCAATACCGGAGCATAGGTTTTTTTTTCAAGGGTTTGGTTAACAGGACGTGAATTTATAGGGTCGCGGCAATCCCCACCGGCTGCGTGGGGCCCCCCGCCCTCGGCTGTCGGGCGCGATTTTCTAGGCCAGGGGCAGAGTGAACAGGAAGATGGATCCGTGATTCAGCTCGCTCTGGGCGCGGATGATGCCGCGATGCGCGAGGACAATGTGCTTGGCAATCGCCAGTCCCAGGCCCGTGCCGCCAGATTCGCGAGACCGGGCCTTGTCTACCCGGTAGAAACGCTCGAACAGGCGAGGCAGGTGTTCGGAAGAAATGCCCGGACCAAAATCCTGTACATAAAATTCGACACCCTCGGAGACGGGACGCGCTCCGAGCACAATGCAGCCCCCTGACTGAGCATACTTCAGCGCATTGTCCACCAGGTTCGAGAAAACCTGATGGATCGCCTCGGGATCCGCGCCCACCTGGGCGGGTGCGCTGTCCTCGACTTTCAATTCGACATTCTGCGTCCGCGCAATTTCGCGGAAGCTCTGCACCGCTTCCTGCAGCAAGTCGGCCGGCGCGCTGGGCTGGATATCGAACCGTTGCTCGCCCGATTCCACCCTCGCCAGGGTAAGCAGGTCTTCGGTCAGGCGGGACATGCGCACCGCGCTCTTGCGAATGATTTCGAGAAAATCGCGGGAGTGATCGTGGTCCGGCGCACTGTCGAGCAACGTCTCGGTGTAACCCTGAATGGAAGTCAGCGGCGTGCGCAGTTCGTGAGAAACGTTCGCGATAAAATCGCGACGCGTCTTCTCGACTCGCTCTGTCTCGGTAAGATCGCGCAACACCGCAACCGCCCCGCCACCAGGCATGGGGGCGGCGGTTACATCGAACGTACGTCCGGGGACGATCGACGCCGCCCGGGCGGTAAACACTTTGCGCGCCTCACTCGCCCCTCGCACCGCGGCCAGGAAATCAGGATCGCGAACGGTCTCAACCAGGGGTGCGTTTTTGCGGGTGCGTTGCGGCACCAGTTTGTCCATGGTCTGGTTGGCCCACTGCACACGATCGTCCGAACTCACAGCAATGACGGCATCCTGCATGCTGTTGAGCAAGGTCTCGAGCTGATGCTGGTTGGTCTGCAACGCCGCAAAACTTTCTTCCAGACGGCTGGCGGCCTTGTCGAGCGCGGTGGCAACCTGCCCGATTTCGTCTTCCGAAGTTTCCTCGATGCGCGCTGCCAGTTCTCCGGCAGCGACCCTTTCGGCGAACCGAACGATGCGCTGCAAGCGCCTCGCCATGGACCGGGCGGCGATGCTGGAGATCACGAGCGCCACGACGAACGCCAGCAAGGCGCTTTTCCAGGCATGATGGACCGAGAAATCGAACATCACCGTGGCTACGGCGATCACCAAAGAAAATGCAGACAACAATTTAATGAATAGTCGACTCCTCACTTCGGGGCCTCGAAACGGTAGCCGGCTCCCCTCACCGTCTTAAGATAGCGCGGGTTTTCCGGGTCGGGCTCGATTTTCTCGCGAATGCGGCGCACATACACATCCACCGAACGCGGGGTGACGTAGGCTGTGTCGCGCCAGACAGAGTCGAGCAACTGGTCGCGGGTGAAAACCCGGCCGATGTGACGGGCGAAATAGTCGAGCAGACGGAACTCAGTGGCGGTCGTGGTCACCAGGCTTCCACGCACCGCCAGAGTCATGGCGCTGGGATCGATCTCGATCTCACCGATCTTGACCGGCGCCTGGGACAGCGGCCGCTCGAAGCGCCGCAGTACGGCTTTGACCCGCGCCACCAGTTCGCGGGGGCTGAATGGCTTTGGGATGTAATCGTCGGCGCCCAGTTCCAGGCCGAGAATGCGGTCCGCTTCGCCGCTCTTCGCCGTGAGGAAAATCACCGGGGTTGCCGCCAGCGCCGGAATTTGGCGGATCTGCCGGCACAACTCGAGGCCGTCTTTCCCGGGAACCATGATGTCAAGGATGAAGAGCGCTGGTCGCTGCCGTTCAGACTCGGAGATGACGGTGTTTCCGGTAGCAAACACTTTCACGGCAAACCCGTCCGCCTCCAGATGGTGGCGTACCAGGCGGGAAATATCAGGATCGTCTTCAACCACAAAGATGCTGGGTTTCATGGGCGTATTGTAGCGGGCAGGCCTGTGGGAGACCTAGTCTTGGGGAATTAGCCCGCGATCCCGCCACTGGCGCCATCCCGAGAGACTTAGTCTCGAAGGATCCGGCGTGTACCATCACTGGCCTTCAGATTTTCTTGCAGATAGCCCAATTTCGATCATCAGATTTCCGGCTCTGTCCTTCTCGAAACCCACACCCGAAGGAATCACAGTAGTGGCGCTGTACTCCGTGACCACCGCCGGACCGGAATATTTTCTGCCAGCGACCAGTGAGTCCCGGGAATGAATCGCGGCTTGGAGTCTTTTTCCGGAGAACGACACTGGGGCACAATCCGGAGACACACTGCCGGGCTTTGCCCGGCCTGGACGAACGGGGGCGCCCGACCCTACATGGCCTGGGGCTCTAACCATAGCCGATTGCTGCGACTTGATTGTGGCCCGCAGACGGAGCGTTACCAGTTCCACTTCGCGCGTGGGATAATTGTATCCATAACGCCGCTGGTGCTCGCTGCGAAAGTCCCGGAGCATATTGCGCGTGTACGGGACATTCAATTCGTATCCCTGGCCCCGGTAGCGGGCATCCACGCTGCGCTGGTGGCGGATCGCGCCTTTCCATTGCTCGCCGCGGAAATCCATTTCAGCGTGGCGGCGCAGTGCGGCGAACTCGCGTTCCAGTCGTGCGATGGGAGCCTCCTCCCCAACTGGCCACAGCACCGTACGCGAATAATCCTTCACCACATCACTGACGAGGATGCCATAGGCAGAGAGTGCGCCAGGCAGCGCGGGAACGATCACTCGCGGGATGCTGAGCGCCTCCGCCAGTTCGCAGGCGTGGAGACCACCGGCGCCGCCAAAAGCCACCAGCGCGAACTCTCGCGGATCGTAACCGCGCTCGATGGAGACCACACGTATGGCTTTCTCCATGGTGGCGTTGACGACCCGAATAGTCCCGGCGGCGAATTGTTCCGGCGTAAGCTTCGATGCATTCCGCTTCAGCCACTCGGCAACCAGGCGGCGCGTACGCTCGAGATCGAGAGTGAAGTCTCCACCCAGAAAGCGCTGCGGCTGTAGTCGCCCGAGCAGCAGATTTGCATCCGTCACAGTGGGCTGGTCGCCGCGACCGTAGCAGATCGGACCAGGATCGGCGCCGGCCGATTCAGGACCGACCCGCAATGCTCCGCCTGCGTCGAAGCGCGCGATGGAGCCTCCTCCAGCGCCTACAGTGTGAATGTCGAGCATGGGCACACCAATGGGGAACCCGGCGATTTCGGCCTGGTTGCTGGCACGGGCCTCACCATCTACCAACGCAACATCGGTGGAGGTTCCGCCCATATCGAATGAGATGATTCTCTCGCCGCCCCTGCGGCGCGCCGTGGCAGCGGCACCGACCACACCGCCCGCCGGCCCAGAGAGCACGGTGCGCACGGGTTCGCGGGCAGCAGAACTCAAGGCAGTGATCCCGCCACTCGATTGCATAACGAAGATCCGGGACTGTGCCGCGCCTGAGCTTCGCGTCCGGCGGTCCAGATTCTCGAGATAACGCTGCATCACCGGCTGCAGGTAAGCATTCACCACGACCGTGCTGGTGCGCTCGTATTCCCGGAACTCAGGGAAAATCTGATGAGATAGAGACAGCGGCAGGCCAAGCTTTCCCAGGGCATGCGCTACCGCATTTTCATGCTTCGGGTTGGCAAAGGAAAACAACAGCGAAATAGCGATAGCCTCGGGATGCATCGCGTGAAGTCTCTCAGACAAAGATCGCAAGCCTTGTTCTGAAGGCGCCTGAAGAACTTCACCGTCGCTTGCCGTGCGCTCGTCCACGCCGAACCGCAAATCCGATGAGACCAGAGGTTCTGCGCGATCGAAGAAGAAATCGTAAAGCTTGGGCCGAGCCTGGCGGCCGATCTCGAGGGCGTCTTCAAAACCGGCTGTGGTAACCAAGGCCACGCGTGCGCCCTTACGCTGCAGCAAAGTGTTGGTGCCAACTGTAGTGCCATGCAGAAGGACCATCGAAGTGCGCCGCCCGATCTTTTCCAGCGCTTCGACAATTGCCTGCGAGGGGTCGGCAGGCGTGGAAAAAACCTTAAGCATGCGGACCTGCCCACGCTCCACCCACACACAGTCAGTGAACGTACCGCCGCTATCGATGGCAATGTGGAGCGGCTCAGTTCGTGGGCGGCGTGGCATCGAAGTCAAAGCGGAAGGGTAACATCCCGGACCGAAAGAATGCAGGCGCGGCACTCAGCCACGCTACAAACCATATGGTCCCTGTTCATCGGGGAGCGACACGGATCATTATTCTTTTGATAGGCTGGTTTAATGGCGAAAGAAGCAGCCAGCCAGGTATTGTCGGTCGAGGGACGTGACGTTCAGATAACGCATCCCGACAAACTGTACTTCTCGTCGCAGGCGCGCATCTCGAAACTCGATCTTGTGCGCTATTATCTGTCCGTTGCGCCAGGCGCGCTCACCGGAATCCGAGATCGTCCGATTGTTCTCAAGCGTTTCGTCAACGGCGCCGAGGCAGAAGCCTTTTATCAAAAACGCGCGCCAACCCAGCGGCCTTCCTGGCTGCGAACCGTCACGCTGTCTTTCCCTTCGGGCCGGACCGCCGAGGAAATCGTGGTCGATGATGCGCCCGGGCTCGCCTGGGTCGTCAATCTGGGTTGTATTGAACTGCATCCCCATCCCGTCCGCTCAGGCAATCTTGAGCATCCCGACGAATTGCGCATTGATCTCGATCCAGTCCCGGGTGTGAATTGGGATGATGTGCGCCGCGTAGCGCTCGAAGTGCGAGCACTGCTTAACGACGTGGGGCTTCACGGCTGGCCCAAAACCAGCGGCTCACGCGGCATGCATATCAATGTGCGTATCGAACCGCGCTGGCCGTTTCCCGAAGTGCGCCGCGCGGCCGTAGCACTGTCGCGTGCAGTGGAGCGGCGCGCGCCGACGCTGGCCAGTTCGAAATGGTGGAAAGAAGAACGTCATGGCGTGTTCCTGGACTACAACCAGAATGCGAAGGACCGCACAACGTGCTCGGCGTATTCGGTCCGCCCGCTTCCCGACGCCCGTGTTTCAACGCCGTTGCACTGGCACGAGGTCCCAGACTGTGAACCCGCTGACTTCACTATATTCACCGTACCGGAGCGCTTCCTCAAGGTCGGCGATCCACACGCGGGCCTCGATGGACAACCTGGTTCGCTTGAACGCTTACTTGAACTCGCGGACAAGGATGAAGCCGCCGGTCTCGGCGACGCACCATGGCCACCGCACTTCCGCAAAATGGAAACAGAAGGACCGCGAGTCGCTCCGTCGCGTGCCAAATCATCTGGAAAGAAGCCGCCACGAGTGAAGATGCCGCTTATTCTTATTGCGAACTCTCCCGACAAAGGAGCCGCCCTTGCGGGTCTGGAGAGATGGAAAACGAAACATTCCGAGATAACCGCTCTCCTCGCCACGGACGACGTGCTGGTCGACTCCATGCGAGGCCGATCTTCGACCTGGACCCGTATTCGGGTCAATCTTCGTCATGTTCCGGAAGCACTGCGGCCGCTGCAGGAAACTCCCGACCCCGATGACGATCCAACGCGTGTATGGCGGCAATGGCGTAAGAAAAAGACGGGGAGAAAGGAGAAAGAGTAAGTATGTGGCCGGCGCAGGCTTAACGGCCGTGCGGGAAAATCTCTTCGAGTTCCTGCGGTGGAACCACTTCGAGCTGCGCATATGTGCAGTCGCTGGGCTTCTTGTCGGTTCGCCATCTGCGAAACTGCGCAGTATGACGGAAGCGGCTTCCTTGCATGTGGTCGTAAGCGACTTCCACCACAAGTTCGGGTCGCACTGGCTCCCACGATAAGTCCTTGCCCTGACTCCAGCGGCTTTGAGCGCCCGGCCTACGTTTGACGGATTCGTCGGTCGCGTTTCCATGGTCCGCCCATGTCTTCCAAGGGTGACCGGCAAGCGCATCTTCACGGTACGGCCTGAGGAATTCTGCGAGTTCCTCGCGCTTCTTGGTGCTGAAGCTCGCACAAACCCCGACATGTTGCAGCGCACCGGCCTCATCGAAAAGGCCCAGCAGCAAGGACCCGACGAGAGTGCGATCACCTTTCTTGTGCCAACGAAATCCTGCAACCACGCAGTCGCAGTCCCGCTCATGCTTGACCTTGAGCATCAGGCGTTTATTCGGCTCGTAAGTCCCTAGAGTCGGTTTGGCGATGACTCCGTCAAGGCCGGCGCCCTCAAAGCGGCGAAACCAGTCGGAGGCGACGCTGCGGTCGGTGGTTGCAGGCGTTAGATGAATGGGTGGCGGTGCCGATGCGATCACCGATTCCAGCTCGCGGCGGCGGATTTCAAATGGCTCGCCCCGAAAGTCCCGGTCCTCCCGGCAAAGCAGGTCGAAGAACACGACTGACGATGGAGTTTGTTGCGACAGAAGCTTCACCCGCGAGGCGGCCGGATGAAGGCGCAGCTGGAGTGCGTCGAAGTCGAGGCCATCGTCCTTAACGATGACGATCTCGCCGTCGAGCACGCAGCGCGTAGGCAATGCCGAGCGTAACGGCTCCAACAGTTCGGGAAAGTAACGGTTCAGAGGTTTTTCGTCGCGGCTCTGGATCAGGATCTCATCCCCATCGCGAAAGACGAGGGCGCGAAACCCATCCCACTTCGGTTCGAAAATCCAGTCTCCATCGGCTGGCAATTCGCCTACTCGCTTGGCCAGCATCGGCAATAGCGGCGGGTTCACGGGAAGTTGCACTCCTTGATGGTATACCCGCCGCGCGCGTGGTGGGGTTGCTGGAACCCAGTCTTCCCGCAATGTCTAGGTCTTATTGGTGAAGGCCAGCGACAGCAGGGTTTTCTGTTCCACTTCGTGCGCTTTGGCCGATCCCGTGGCCGGGCTGGCGCTGGCGGAACGCTTTACCGACAGGACCGGACGCTCTCCCGCAATTCGGCGGAGGCGAGGCAGCACGTAGAACAACGCGCCCATGTTGGCCGGCTCTTCCTGCACCCAGACCATCTCTCGCGCCGAAGCAAATTGTCCAATCGCCGCTTCCAGCTCTTTTTCGGGGAAAGGATAGAGCTGTTCGACCGAGACGATCGCGGTCGTCTTGTCATTCCTCTTCTTCCGTTGGGCGCGCAGTTCGTGGACGATCTTTCCCGTGCACATCAGAATTCGGCTGGCGTCGCTGACCTCCGCATCCGGCAACACCGTGAGGAAGCGCTGGTGCGTGAAGTCTTCGATGGGAGAGGAGGCGTCAGGGTGGCGCAGCATACTCTTCGGGGTGAAGACGACCAGCGGCTTGCGCCAGTGGCGCAACGCCTGGCGCCGCAACAAGTGAAAATATTGCACCGCATTCGACGGCTGGCAGATCTGGAAATTATCTCGTGCCGCGAGTTGCAGGAAGCGTTCGATGCGAGCGCTTGAGTGCTCCGGCCCCTGCCCCTCATGACCGTGCGGCAGAAGCAGCACGACTCCCGAGAGTAGTCCCCATTTATCTTCGCCGGCGCTGACAAATTGATCAATCACCGCCTGCGCTACGTTGGCAAAGTCGCCGAACTGGGCCTCCCACAGCACCAGCGTTTCGGGATAGTCCCGGCTGTAGCCATACTCGAATCCGAGCACGCCCGCCTCGGAGAGCGCGGAATTATAAATTTCGCAGTGCGCCTGGCCGTCCGCGATGTGCTCGAGCGGAACGTACTCCTGCTCGTTTTCGATGTCGAGCAACACGGAATGGCGCTGATTAAAAGTGCCGCGACGGGTATCTTGCCCGGTCAGGCGGACAGGTACGCCGGCTTTTACCAGACCTCCGAGCGCCAGCGCCTCAGCCATGCCGTAGTCCACCAACCGTTTGCCCGCCCCCATCTCAGCGCGCTGCTCCAGCAGCTTCTTGACCTTGGGATGGATGTGGAAGTCCGCGGGATAGGTCGTGAGTTTCGCGGTAATTTCGTTGAGTTCCTCCGCTGAGAGGCCGGTGTCCACCTCATACTCAGGCTTGTAGCGGCCGCCCTTGTAGTCATTCCAGTAGTTCGGCAGCTCGCGCAGCAGCGGCTTCTTCCGGATGCTCTTGGCCTTTTTCTGCGCCGCTTCCAGCTCTTCCCGGACTTTTTCCACTTTTTGCTGAATATTCTCCGCGCCGATGTCTTCGGCGTAGATCTCCCACAGCGGCGGATGGTCCTTGATCGCCTTATAGAGCAGCGGCTGGGTAACGGTCGGGTCATCGACTTCGCTGTGCCCGTGGCGGCGATATCCGATCAGGTCCACAACCACGTCCCCCTTCCAGGTATAGCGATAGTCGGCCGCCAGACGGCCTACGCGGACGACGGCGTCGACGTCTTCCGCATTGACGTGAAAGATCGGAATCGATTGCCGGCGTGCCAGCTGGGCAGAAAATCGTGACGAATGCTCTTCCTTGTACAAGGTCGTGAAGCCAAGCAGATTGTTGGCGATGATGTGGACTGTGCCGCCCACAGTGAAGCCCTTCAGGTCGGACAAATTCAAAGTCTCGGCCACGACGCCTTGACCCGCAAACGCAGCGTCGCCGTGGACCAGCAAGGGCACGAATTTCTGATCGCCATCTTGTCCGGCGCGGTCCTGCTTGGCCCGGGTGCGCCCCACGGTCACGGGATCCACGGCCTCCAGGTGGCTGGGATTCGAAACCAGGTGAATGTGAATTTTCGTCCCCGACCGGGTCACGTATTCGCCGGTCGCACCCATGTGATACTTCACGTCACCGCTGCCCAGAACGCTGCGCGGGTCGACGTCTTCGAATCCCGCGAAGATTTCTTCCGGAGAGCGCTTGGCCACCTGCACAATAATGTTCAGCCGCCCGCGATGGCTCATGCCCATAACCAGTTCTACCGCGCCCTGCTGCCCGGCGGCATCCAGAATTTCATCGAGCAGTGGGATCATCGAGGTCACGCCCTCGAGCGAGAAACGTTTGCTGCCGAGATAGCGCTGCTGCAGCACCTGCTCGAACAGGTCGGCCCGGATAAGCTGGTCGAGCACCCGCTCCTGGTCCACGACGGGTTGGGGCCCTTCCATGCGCTCCTGAATCCAGCGTCGTCGCTCCGGATCGGTGATATGCATGAATTCCGCGCCCACGGTTCCGCAGTAAATGCGGCGCGCCTCCTCAGCTAGTTCGCCTTCGACACGCAGGCTGGGATGCGTCACTGGAGGCAAAAATCCGAGCGGGTCGAGATCGGCCTCCAGGTATCCCCAATGGCGAAAGGGGTCAAATATGCGCTCACGCTCGCCATTGGGGGCTTCGAGTACACCGGTGGAGGCAGATTCACTTGCAGGTTTGGATCGGGTCACCATATGTCTACTACTAGAATAACGGATGCGACCGGGTGCGTGCTGGATTCGCCCCAGAGGAAGCAACGGGGGCTAGATTTTCGCCGGCCTAGCCTGCCGGCGCAGCCGTCTTGGTTCTGGGCAGCGCCTTCATTAGCAGGCCATTCAGCAGGATTGTGATCACGGAAGCAGCCAGAGTCGCGTGATAGATATCTTCGGTGACCAGGTGCGCATCGCGGGCCACGCGCACCAGAACGTAGGAAAATTCGCCAATCTGCGTGAGTCCCAGGCCCACCATGATGGCGGTTCGTGGAGGATAGCGAAACAGCCAGACTACCAACGTCCAAATCGCAAACTTCCCCAGCACGGTCATAAGCACGATCGCGCCCCAGAGCCCGGGCTTCGAAATGAGGATGCGGGGATCCACGAGGGCGCCAATGGTTACAAAAAACAGCGCCACAAAGGCATCGCGCAGGGGTGACAGTTTGTCCAGCATCTTGTGCGTTGTCCTGGACTCACTCACCACCAGGCCGGCCAGAAATGCTCCCAGGGCAAGCGACAAGCCGACCGCCTGCGTGACCGCAGCGGTGGCGAAACCCAGCGCCAGCACGACCAGCACATACAGTTCGTCGTTTCCGGTCCCTTCCACCCGCTTCATCAAGGGTGGCACCAGCTTCGCGGCCACAAACATGACGGGGACCAGGATCAGCAGGGCCTTACCAAAAGCAATCAGCAGCGAGAGGAAATGGCTTCCCGTGAGATTGCTTAGCGAGGGAAGCAGCACGGTCAAGACCACGACCGCAAGGTCTTCGACCAGCGTGATGCCAATCATCACGTGGCCATGGGGCGACCGCAATTCTCCGCGCTCCGCCAGCAACCGCGAGAGCACCATGGTGCTGGCGACAGAAACAATAGCGCCCACTGCAATTCCTTGAGTCGTACTCCAGCTCATCAACCCACCTGCACCGATCCCCATGGCAACCGATAACAGTATCCCCAGCGGCCCGCCGAAAATCGCCACCCACTTCACTTGCAGAAGCTCGTGGAATGAAAACTCCAGGCCAATCGAGTACATCAGCAGGACAACACCGACCTCGGCGAGAACTTCAAACTTTTGGACTTCTGAAAGAGTGGGGCCGGGCGTGAAGGGCCCAATGACAAACCCACCAAGAACGTACCCCAGAATCAACGGCTGGCGCAGGGCCCTGGCCACACCACCGCCCACAACGGCGGCACCGAACACATAGGCGAGGTCCCGAAAGAAGCCGGCTTCCATGATTATTGGCAATTCGGCAGACTTATCAGTCTAAATGCCATCCGCTGATTTCGTGTGGAGGAGCGCTCCAGCGCTGCGTGGAGGGCAGTGCCGCGCAGCTTCCTCGATATAATGGAGGAAGGGCGGGGACGCTCGGCCTCCATTACCAAAGCCGTGGACGCGCCGCGTGTCCCATATATTTGCTTTTTGTTAAATGTAGGCGCAAACGCCCCGCTCGTGCGGCAGCGCCGCATCGCAGCGGCGTCCCGCGGGACGGGTTGCATCATTCCCGCGCTGAAGGAATCTCGCATGAGCCTGCACGCCGCGCCCATTCACCACCCGAGGGAATTGGCGTGACCTACGTCCTGCTGGCTCTGCTGGCCGGTGCGGTAGTTTATTCTCTGCTTTCGGTCGTAGCCGCTCTGCGCTATCTCTCGGTTCGGCCGCCTGAGTTGAATTCCCAAGAACCAATCAGCATCCTCAAACCGCTCGCTGGACTCGATCTCGGCCTCGAGTCCAATCTGCGGACTTTCTTCGAGCAG
>Ga0157379_10003451_pt1 | contig 13380 bp, 12 predicted proteins | sample S25metaG_FD_121802 | JGI IMG/M metagenome (GOLD analysis project Ga0157379, IMG submission 121802) | Switchgrass rhizosphere microbial communities from Kellogg Biological Station, Michigan, USA - S2-5 metaG | ecosystem: Host-associated > Plants > Roots > Rhizosphere > Soil | place: USA... | reverse complement strand
TCTTCGAGCCAACCAAGCTGACCTAGCCTGATAGGAAAGTTTCGAAAAGAGCCACGGTAATGGGTTTCGCTTGATATTTTCCAACTTGTCTTCAGCCTGCGGGTCCAACTCCTGTGGAAGTTCGTCGGCATTCTCTCCTTCCTCGTCACTGTCACCCTCTGAGTCTTGTTCGAAACTGGGTGGGTTGGCAACAGACACGTCGCACAAGCATTTCCCGATATATAGAAGATTCTTCACGACTTGGAGGCTCAAGGCGTTATCTAGTCCTTCACCTTTCAACTGTAAGCAAGAGCCCCGCGCAACCTCGATCAAGCCATGGAGTGACAACAGATTGTCGTCTGACAGGCTTGAATTAGGAGATGAGGGGGACACGGTCGTGAAAAGAAGACCAATGAGACGCGACGATACGCTACGAACCCAGGCATGAGGGAAGAGTAGATGGTGTGCAATATCAGACCAGACGACGCCGCTGTACGATTTCAGAAGCGCAGGCTGTTCTCGGAGAACCTTAAAGAGAACATTGAGCGCATGATAGGGAAGCTGCCACTCGATATCAATCTCCATCCCTTCGTTGTCTCCGGTCGTTTCCAGCTCCAATAAATCTGATGCACTTTGGGTAACAACTGCATTCATATCCGCCAGGATCATGGTGGAATATTGGGCGACACCCTGTTGAAGAGTGTCCACAGCAAGCCCATATACTTGCGCCGACACGCGAGATAGATGTATCTGTGCCTTTCCGGAAGACCAGGTGTGCAGATGAGAGATGAAGGTCTTCCTGTAATCCGCGTCAACCTGTTTGAAGAGCAGCTTGATTAATTCGGCAGCCATCTCGCGACATTTCGAGGAGTCATCGTTGGCGAGAACCATAACCAAAGCCACGAAGAAGAGGTCGGCGTATTCACGAAGCAAGGCTCGATCGAACTTTAGGAAGATGGCGTTCAAGATTTCCATAACTGACTTCCGCCCGCTTTCGAACACGTATGACAAGTTCTTGGCCAAGAAGTTCATCTGGTTCTTTAACCGTCCCTTTCCTTGAGGATAGTCCAAAAGGAATTGAAGCAATACTGCACGACAAACTTCCCGCACTTGTTGCGATTGGTTGGTCACCATGACTTCTTCGACTTTGTCCATGATGTCATAGATCTCCTCGACAACAAATTTCCGCGAGATGATTGCTCGAAGAAGAGCGAACACTGTTGCTTGCCGTTCTGGTTCCTCTAGATCGACGGCGATGACTTCAAGAAGATAGCTCAGGTCCTTTTCTTTGACTTCTGAGGTCTTACAGTCACGAATGATGACGACCAGTGCACGGAAAGCGGTCTGCACAACTTCTGATTCCGTGTTTCCAGCTTGTCTGACGATGTGAAGAATTTGTTTGACGAAAACAGGGAGAGCTTCATCGAGTGCCTTCAAGGGACATTTCACGATTAAAGTCGTAGCTTTCAGACCTTGAATGACCACCGAAGCCTCTTGTGAGAATAAGGTGTTGCCAATGATGGGGACCATAGACTCGAGGCGTGACAGGATCTCTTGGTCCTGTAGATTGAATCGTCCACGACGGAAAGCTACACTGAACAAATCCAGGCCAAGAACAACAAATCTACAAAAGAGAGTTAATTAAGATATACCAAGAGCTCGGAGAGTCTGCTGACCTGTAGGAATTGTGGGCATAATGGTTCTCCTGTGCATGAACCTTCCGCTTTGTCTGGACTATGAAATCTTTCCCTTTTTTCTTTCCAGAAACAAACCGGGGAGCCTCCTTCAGGAAACGGGCATTTTGCAGAACCAATGTATGGCAGAGAGATAAGTATTCAGGGCCATTTATACGTTCATTGGCATTCAAACCAGATGAAACGCGTCGAAGAACATCTTCGACAAGCTGTAGCGTTTTAGCGGTGCTTGTTTCTTGCATGACACCCTTAATAGGACTCAAGATGACACTGATATGAGAGGGGTTGATGGAACGCGCGAGGATAGAGAAAGAGTCTAAACCCTTTGAAGACGAACCCTTGACTTCGAGCACTGTGGTTGTAAAGCCTTCGGAACGGACGTCATTGCCAGATTGACCAAAGATGACCTCCGCAGAGACATGAGCAACATCTGCGGCACACGAGTCGAGATCTGTGAAGGCTTTCGCCCCTTCACCGGTCGCTACATGGACGATCAATGCATGTGCAACGGTGGCCAGGATGTGAAGGTGGGACCCTCGTAACAACGCAGCCCGTAACTCGGTCATAATCTTGGGGAGATATGAGGGGCCGATTATGATAGCTATCTTGCAAAGCGATTCGCGAGCTAGTGCCCTAGTATCTTGGGACTTAGAGCGGAATACTTGTGATAGAATGGTCAACAGCCGAGATATCTGTGCTTCCTTGAATGCCTGTGGGAGATGGCACGCAACCTTAGCTATACCAACAGAAACGGGGATTCGAAGAGAATCTTCATTTTCCTCCCTCCCTTCGAGATGCTTCAGCAGGTTCGGAAGAAGACGAGAGTTTACTGCGTCAGCTATTTTCCTCGTCTGATTCCGGGCCTTTATTGTAGCTTCCGTAGGCTCTGGCAATTCCTCCGGCATGTCCCCTTCGCCGTCCTTCGCTTCCTTTTCCTCGAGTTCCTCATCATCTTCCACTAAATCATCCATGGGGAAATGGAAGTTTTCCAAGACGGCGACCACTGTCCTAACGCAAGCACGCTCAGCAGCAGTCTTGGCCTTGACAAGGTTCATATACTGTTTGACCAAGGAGCTATATGAACCCCAGCTAAGTTTACTAGAAAGTGCACCGGTGGTCGTGATCGCCACATCCACGAGGATATGATCCATGTTCGGGGCATTCGTAATGATGTGTCCGATGAGAGGCAAAAAGAGTTCTGCGATTGTCGCACTGCGTACATTACCTCCAGTCACGTAGTCTGAGAGGCGTCGAAGAGCACGAGTTCGTCTGTGAATTTGGATGTGGTGGATATTGTTGAAGAAGTCAGCCTCCTTATCCCCATCGGCTTGGAGAGGGCGAAGTTCAGTTAAAGCTGCAATCGAATCGCATTTTGCGATCCCATATGCCAATACTCCAAGAATCTCATTTCGGACCAATTCCATCTTCGACAACAAACCACGCTTCAGAGCGGGATAAAGAACCCGCGTGAACATTTCCTCCACTTCCGGATCGTCCCCGGTTGAAACGATATCAATAAATCTTCTCAACGTATATGCCGCATTAGTACGGATGGCCAACTCTTCAGGATCTTGAATAAACTGCAGTGTATTGTACAATATTGGCTGCCACTCGCGGATGGCTAACTTGTCATAGAGAGATTCATTGAGAATGCTGAATCCCTCCAGACGGCGTTCGAAGTCAGGTTCATCCACCCGTTTTGTTGAGTAGGCATTCAACAACACAAGCAAATCGTACACTTGTGTTAGTGATGGATCTGACTGTCGCATTTGGCCAAAAACATCTAAGAGTGCAACTCTAGCTGGTTTGCCACGTAATATTTGAAATAGCTTGGAGATCATTTCGTATGTTTGTACCACAGTCTTACTGTGGGGATCGCGGAAGTCGGGGACCATTGGAATGATTCCCTGTGTGATCTTCAGCAGGTGAACCTTGGTTTTTTCTGGTATTGACTTTGTGGGCTGTTTGAGTAACGGAGTAAAGTGTTGCAAGATTCGTCTAGCTTGAGCCTCGCTAGAAGTGAATTCTGCCACCTGTGACAAGATGCTGACTTGGCGAGGTAAGAGTTCTCCTGAAGACGGACCGCCGCTTGGTAATTTGACGGCCAATGTATCCAAGAGAAGAGAGATATGTGGCTCCAAGACTTTGTTCGCAATAACCTCGTATTCCACTGACAGTGCCAAGATGTGTTCAACAATGTCAAAGATACGAGCCATGACTGCGGGTTTAACACTTGCTGCTGTCAGACAAGCGAGAATCTTGGGCAGGACTCGGTCATCGTAATCAACTAAGAATTGCACGAATTTTTCCTGCGAGGACCAGACATGGAAGAGTTCGAGGAGGGCGGAAGGGGTCTGGGTATTCTCGTGTTCCAATAGTCCCAGCCTAGGGGAGACTACAGCCGAAAAGGCTGCAGGTAGGCAAGGCTGAAAATTAAAGGGAATATCAATGCGGAAGAAGTCGGTAAAGCGCTTGACAGCCAATTGACGGAGAGTGCGAACGGCCCGATTACTGAAGGACTCCTGGGGTTCATCCACAATGGCGTCAGCTTCGTCCTCGTCCTCGTTGTCTTCCTGAGGTTCTTGTTTGTCCGGGTTAGCCTCCAATCTCTTCTGAGTCGCACCTACGCAGTCGATTGTAACGAGGAGAAGTGCAGGCCAATAAGCCACAAGGCGGGAACCCATCCGTTTTACAATATCTCCCAAGAGATTAAGGAAGCCAGCACGTTGTTTATCTGCCCAGTTGGTGTTCTCTGGTACCTGGGTACACGATGCGTCCAAGCCAAACGGCTCCAGCATTAAATCTACCAGAATTCGAAGTTCGTCCTCACTACAGCCTCCAAGGGTCCCGAGAAGACTTGCCCGCTTCGCCTTGCTTTTGGTACGACCATGTCGTTCTAGCATCATCCCAAAGAATAATCGGATAATGACTTCGATCACTTCATGACGATCCTTGTCCTCAATGGATGAGATATCCAAAGCCGTGAGCTCTTCTCTCCATTTCGTCGCATCGAGGAGACCACGTAAACGACTTTCGTACTGTATCAAATGGACCGACTTGTAATTGAGAGTACAGGTCAGGGCGAGTATTTGAAGATTGCGATCTGGATGGGAGAGAAGAGATTTGTATAGGCCTTGTAATGTGGCGGTGCGGTGGAAAGCCTTTGGATTATCGAGCTTCGACAACAGAGCGAGCCAGTTCTGCAACTTTGTCCGCGGTGGTTTCGTCGGTAGATCGGGAGAACCAAAAGTCAAAAATAACCGAATTAATTCAGCATTGTGTCGTTGTGTTAAGGAAGATGCTTCGCCCATGGTAACCAGCAGTTGGTTCTCATAATTGTTGGTATCCAATCTATCAAACTTAACCTAGAGAAAATGCGATTATTATCGAGATAGTCTATAAGCCAGAAGACCTACGTTGTAAATGTCCATAGGGACAGGGTCGTTCGCTAGCCACTGTTTGACCACTTGACGCAGTTTGGCAGAACTAGGATCCCTCCAGGATCGCTCTGATTCCATCGGTGAAGTAGAAGAAGGGTCATCCACATCCATTGACGAGCCTTCAACATTGTCAGTCTCCCTTTTAATGATAGCCTCCAGCTCGGAGAAGAGTAACGACCACGCTTTATCGCCAAATCGTTCAGAAAGAGATGCAATCGCTTTCGCTGCAGGTGACCATAATGGTCGTAAGTTCACCTGCAACTGGGCTATGACGGAGGTGAGTAAGTACATTCAGTACTGTTCTCAACAACATACCAATCAACCATCGGAGACAGGCATCACTGCCCACTTCATCTCCGTCTTTGACAATCTGCGTCGTCCCGGTTATGCGGACGACACGGGCACGGACACCCTGTACATCTAAGCTGGCCTCTTCACCCTGGAGACAGGTTCGTAATGCCGGCAGAGATTGTCCAGCATCAATGACACTGGAACTGAGAAGACGCAACGAGTTGAGCCGTAAACTATGTTGTGCACTGAGTATCGATTTCCGGAGATATGGATAAAGTTCCGTCAAAGGTATCTTCGGTCCAGAGGTTGCACTGTAATCTAGCGTTGGTCAGGACTCGCGGTAAGAGGTGTATATTCACATACCGACTCGCTATGGCATATACTCCATCTAGTACGATTATCGACTGAGGCCATTGTTTTACGGCACGAGTTATCCATGATCCGATATCCTCATTGATTTGATACTCAGTTAAGCTGGCCAGCACCTTGGTACACGCGCCGAAAGCTTTTGCAGCAACGTCGTTCAGTTCGCTGTCCACTGGAACTTCCAGTGCCTGACTTGCAATCCTTTCTAATCCTGATCCAACTCCGGACAAAACAGGACATAGAGCAAGAATGCAAGCTAGCTCTTGCATCTGGTAAATATAAATGTTAGCTAAAGAATAATGTGGAAGCATCTAGGACAAACATTTGAATTTTCCATACTCCATGACCTCAGTCGACACTGTACGATCTTTGAAATGCGGCCCAACCAACGCTCGTCAATATCATCAAGTCTTCCTTCCTGAGCCAAGCAGGATAATAGTGCTAACGTCGATGTAGGATTCGAATCAATCAGTTGTACTGTATATCTAAAATGAAATCAGCAAATATCCATTTAATGCAACTCAGTGCTCACTTTAATGTGAAGGGCAGTTGAATCAATCGCCAACCTCCCCAATTCAGAGTTGAAAGGGTGCCAGCTAATTTCATACCCAAGGCTGGATCCTGGAAATCGGGTAGGATGAAAAAGTAAATGTAATACTATAAACAGAATATTTACCTCCCAAGAGGCTTCAATGAACCTCCTGCCGGATCCCATCCATATTGGCATCTCACCAGCATAGAGACATGCCGCACCTAGGGCAATGACCTGTTCTTTCTTAGAGGATATAATGTCTTTCTGACATAAATGTGTCAGTATTTTGGCAAGGTGTGGTTCTAAATAAATGAAATTAGTAATAAAAAAATGTTACTGGAACGAAGGGAACCGCCTCACGTGTCAGACGCGTGCCTCTTCGTACGCCCACTATGATCGTCAATGGAACCATGCTGCGAATACATGTCTCCAGAGGTGCGGTCGTAAATAGGGAGACTAAAACATCAGATATTGGCGTAAATTGATCGGGCTTATCGCAGTGATGTACCAGCGCAGTCAGAACTCGTTTCAATAAGAGTTCGGTCGTTGAGTTAGCATGCTGCTCCAAGTAGATATTAACTAGTTCTCCAAAAAGGGCAGAAGTGCATGTGTGGAGGGTATGGGTCACGGACTATTTGTAACAAAAGATTAGGGGTATACTTGGGAGGATAGACATTGACGAACCTTGAAAGCATAAACCAACATCCATGCCACGCTATCACTTAGGGATTCCACATCTCGCAGAATTAAGGAGACAGCGGTCTTACGAAATTCGGCTTTCGAACGACGCAGAACGGTAGCCCAGACTTCGGAGACTGCCCGTGATATTTCAGGGTTACATCGAACCAGAGTCGGAACAAGGAGCTCCCATGTCTGTTCCAGCATCGATATGTCCGAACCTAATAGATTTTTGAAGAATGGGGACAAAGTAGCTAAAAGCGTAATGAGGGTCTCTGCCTGAGGAGAACGGGGCAGTGGGGCAAGCAGGGCCTCTAGAAGCGGCATATAATATGGCTTGAGGGTAGTTCGAAGGTCGTGTATTAGATTCTGAAGGAGACTACATTTTGTTAGCGAAAGAGTAATGTAGAATGAATATCACGTACTCAAATAATGCCTTTAAAGAATCGTCATCTGCATCTGCAACCGCAGCGATCCAAAGCTGCACAATCTCCTCGCAATGGTGTAGCAGTAGCGGAACACTAGCACTGAGTGGTTGAACTTTGGCTGCAAAGCGAATGAAAGCCGGAGTGAGGCTAAGCTGTTTCCAATGTTCTAATCCATGCTGAAAATGCGATTCCGAATCTGCTATTTCATCGTCCAGTCTGGACTGCGAAGCGGCCGAGGGCAGATGAACAGTCTTGAGGCTGGCTTGATAAGATTCATGCTAAACGATTAAAGTCATGAATAGAATTCTTTGAGCATCAATAAACACATACTTTGAACCTCTTGGTGGGCCTCCCACTCTCTGGATCCATTGCCACTTCCATGAGCAAGTTTTATTAGACGCCTGTCTGGTTCTGCAAATGTGGAAATTTGCACCCGTCGTATAAAGTGTTGGCGTTGAACCATACTCGAGACCCGAGGCTTCACACGAACCTTTTCCATTGACAGCCTCGCCAGCCCTTTGTTATTAACTCGACGGGATCCCTGGGCTCGATTCTTCGTGTCGGTAGACTTACGGCACACTTTAGGGGTAAGTGTCTTTTACCAACGAACTCCACCTACCAGTCAAACGTGGTCGATGTCTCTTCCCTAATCAGGCTTGATTCTCCAACCATCCAATCGCCAATAACAATCTTTTCTAATGGTCACATTACTATCAGGATTTGCATGACATAAGGTCAGCTCCTTGGCTATCCTTTCTCCCCTAATGGCGCAGATTGACCCATGGGGCCGCTTCGAACCACCGCAGTCCATTTCCAAGTCACCTGGAATTTTGTATCCCAAGTATGCTGCAGAGAATTTGTGGCCTCACAATTACCTTGTTTTACAGATAACTTGCGGAGTGGAATTACCGATAAAACATCTAATTCCTGACAGTCCTCTTGTGACCTAACAATTACGGAATTATCCTTCATGCTGCCCAAATATTGCAGGAAAGCGACCCCATGTAGTGGTAACCAAATATAAATCTGGTCCTTCCCTGTTTAATCCATGACACACCACGAAGTGGCTGTATAAAGTACTCCAATAATCTCCTATATTACTCTGAAAGGCGAATGGTCTTTTCATACCCATGGTCAGGATCTTCATGGGACTCTCTTTGCTGGGTCATGTTCTAGAACAACACTACGTCAGTAGCCCCCGCAAATGACCCTTCTGCCTTGAATCAAGACATATAAAGGATGCCACAACGCAACGTCCAGAGCTGCGCGCCCTACTTATCTGGCCGTTCCGTCCTCTCGACTACTCGCTACTTCTCCATATGGCTACTGGTGCTTCGGCGTCCGTTGTCGGTCATACTACTGCTTCATTTCCTCGACCTCATGTGCTGTATGATGTCCAAATTATCCCCAAGCAGGGAGGAAAGTACAATGTGTTTAAGCGTTACTCAGAGGTGATGTGCCTCAATACGTTCAGTGTTTCCATTTTATCTTATAATGTTAAGTTTGAAACATTGCGAGGTATTCTCGGACCAGAATCAGGATCACTTCCTCCGAAGCGGATCCTGACGACTACCTTCATACCATCGGCATGGGTTGACGATAAACTCATTGCTGAACGGAAATCAGGGCTACACTCCTACCTGCAGGGTGTTCTTGATAATAGCAATTTTTGTGATAATCAAGCGTTAGCCGAATTCCTTGCGCCTGGCCAACAGAGTCCTGAAGGGTTCAACTTGGAAGATGCTGTACCATCTACTCTCTCAAAGGAGGAAGCGAAGAGACTTGCTGCAGCAACCACCAACTTAATTGCCGCTTCCTATTATCCCGATTGGTCTGTTGGCAGCACGCCGCCAGAAAGTATTGATTATTCACAGTTTGATTTGATTTATTTCGGTGTGTCAATAATTCAGGAAACATTTGGGTTATTAGACCTAATTATGCATGTAGCCTTTGCAATTCCCAACTCCTCTTTTGGGCTGACATGGGATACTGGAGCCCAGTCGACTCTTCAACGATTAGTGAGTTCCAATTAATGTTACCTTTTCCTTTTGTTTAATCTATTATTTAAGGTTAACTGTGCGAGAAATAGTGGCTATGGAACCAAGATAGCTCTTTCAGTTGGTATGAATATCATATCACTCATGAAAATATTTTCGCGCTCATTATTGCTAGGCGGGTGGGGAGGGTCTACATGCTTCTCTCAGGCCGTAAGCACGGCAGCGAACAGGTCAACATTTTTGCGAGCCTGTGTCAGCGCTGTAAATACTTTCCAGCTCGATGGTAAGTGAGTAAAGTCTTCCGGCAGTCGAACCCTAATGTTTGAATTTAGGTATTGATATCGATTGGGTACTTGATCATAAAAATTTATATATCGTAAAAAATTTATCTCGAATTCTTAGGAATACCCTAATTCGACTGGTTCCGGAAACCCACACTCTCCTTCAGATGCTGCAAACCTACTTACTTTCTTCAAGCAACTGAGGTCTGCTCTTGGCTCTTATAAGATAATTTCGGCCGCGGTTGCTCAGCTCCCCTGGCTTGGACCTGGTGGTTCGCCTCTCACTAATGTTTCCGCTTATGCTGCTCAACTCACAACTGTGAATATCATGTATGGCATCTTTTTTCTTTGACCTTGAGAGATTAAACTCGATGACAGGAATTACGATGTTAATGGTGCTTCAGCAACCCCGGGACCTAACGCGCCGCTCAGTGACGCCTGCAATAACAGCCGCCAGCCTCTAGCCAATGCTGCTGGGGCACTATCGCAATGGACGGCGGCCGGATTTCCCGCGAATAAACTTCTGCTTGGCCTCCCCCTGTATGGCTATGTGTCCAGGAGTACCCGGACAACTCTGTCAGACCTGAAATCATCTTTGAACGCTGAGGGAGAAGCCGCGTTCCTCACTGGTGCACATCCAAGAAATCATACATTGAAGAATGAAAATATCTCTACTATCACAGCTGCTGGGGATCTGAGTGCGTATATGGGTCAACAAATACCCTTCAACGAGCTGTTAAGATTGGGTGCTATCACGAGGAAATCCGACGGCACTTACGGGCAAGCCAATGGATACACGCTAGGTAGTTTTCCTAGCTGCATACTTTGCTGACGTAGCATTGATTCCATTTTTACGAAGGCTGGGATGATTGCAGCGATACACCTGTGAGCCGGCGTTGTTTAAAAATATTCACGGCTATTTTTCCGTCAAATCTAATTTATGTTTTAGTTCTTGTTCAATGTAGCAAAGTCTACGGTGGTGGCATACGACGATACATATTCTCTTGGTGACAAGGCACGCTTTGCACGACAGAATGGAATGGCAGGGTGCTTTACTTGGTCACTCGATCAGGTCAGTACTGCGAAGATTTACGACACGTCGTTGAACAGATTTAATTCTCAGGACGATGGGGTCTCACTCCAGAACGCGATTAGGACGCAGTTAGGAAAGTAAACATAGGTCTGCTGACCTATCACCATTGGTTTCTCATGCGCATGCCCCGAACTGCGTGCCTACAACCAGCCTTCTCACGAACGGGCTTCTGTCGGACTTGACAAATTCCACGACTTTAATATCGACGATCCCATGTATTTACTATCTAAGACACAAAATTGATGATAGAATTTATTTATCCATAATTGTAAAACGGCCGGATGAAAGGCCAGTGACACTGGTTTAGATCCCGGCCAGTAGCGCGTCCGTGCACTCAATTCTGGAGTCAGCAGCCGTGAGCCCGAGCAGCCGGTTTTAAATGTTCAAAGATCCGACACCCAGGCTGACAGTCCTCAATACCTCTTGGTTATAGGCGTTGTTGTCCTCAACGGCCTCCTCCACGAGTTCTCCCGCTCTTCACCACACTCCTTACATGGAGGAGGATTCTTTCCTCCATGCTCCGGCTCCTTTTTCAGAATCCGTTGGTGACACTTCTGGCCGTAACTCGGATTCAGTTTCGCATTTCGTCAGTACACCTCCCCCGAATGCTCCTTTAATGCTTGGTGGTGGTAGCAGTGGTGGAAGAAGCCCCGTTCAAGACAACGAAAAGATAGGATACACGTCTAGACGCCGCGGGGGTGGACGAAAAGGCCGCAAGCTCCTGCTAGCCGCATTGGCAGGCGTCGTTATCGTTGCGGTTGCAGTCGTTGTCCCGGTTTACTTCACTGTTATAAAGCCTAAAAACAACAAGAATCTTTCTTCAAGTTCGTCTACAAGCAAGTCTCCTTCGGAATCGCAACCCAGTCAAAGTCCTTCATCAGGGTCTCCTTCAGAGAAACCTAGCGTTATTACAGGAGGGGATGGCTCACTCGTCACTGTATCTGATGGCTCTACCTTTACATATAAAAACCCTTTTGGTGGATACTGGTATCTTGATCCTTCGGATCCATACAAGTATGCTGCAAAAGCACAATCATATACCCCTGCATTAAATGAAACCTGGACTTTCGGGAAAGATAAAATTCATGGGTAATATCCTGCATTCTCAAAGAACGATAATCGAACTGACGCAATATACAGGGTCAATCTTGGAGGTACGTAGTGAACCAGTAAATTTACGGATTGCTGCTGAAATGAAATTGTGTATTTTCTTAGGGTGGTTTGTTCTTGGTGAGTTTCATTCATATGCTTCATCTCATTCCGACCGATTCCCTTCTTAATAGAACCTTTCATTTCACCGGCCCTTTATGAGAAATACCAAGGCGGCTCAACTAGGGTGTCTGACGAGTGGAGTCTCAGTATAGCGATGCGCGCCGACACCACTGGCGGTGGAATCAGCCAAATTGAGACCCACTATCAAACATTCATTGTATTAGTGTTTTTATTTCCAATTTCTCCTGTTTGACTTATGGTGTTAACAGACTGAGAAAGATTTTGCTGAAATTGCCGCTGCCGGACTGAACTGGGTTCGACTACCCATACCATTCTGGTGTATGGACGTCTGGGACGACGAGCCTTTCCTTGAAGGCGTATCTTGGAAGTATGCTTGATCCGTTGTTGATCCTTCCGATCGTAGCTAACCTGCCGTCTAGATATATCCTACAAGCATTTGAATGGGCCCGTAAATATGGACTTCGTATATTCCTCGACTTGCACACGGCCGCTGGTATGTGCCTTTTTAAAATCTATTTCTATTAGTGGCTGAATCCGGAATTTAGGCTCTCAAAATGGGTATGCACTCTTTTAGTATGACTGACATATGAATTAATCATGTTTGTTAAAGCTATAACCATAGCGGCAAATTCGGACAAGTAGGTCACACTTCCGCCTCTCCTTTCAATTTACTGATCTCCCTAGGTTAACTTCTTAAACGGTGTTATGGGACTTGCCAATGCAGAAAGAATGCTAGGTTATATTCGAACTATAACCGAGTTCATTTCCCAGCCTGAATACGTCAACCTCATTCCCATATTTGGTGTCCTTAATGAACCCCTGTTGAAGACAATTGGAGTCGATACGTTGAATTCGTTGTAAGTAGGACATCAATCTCTAAGGAGATTGCCTCTGATTATTCGTCTAGTAATTTGCAGGTTCACTCCATGGTCCGATCCATCACTGGTATCGGGGCCGGTAACGGCCCTTACATCGCCATCCACGATGGCTTTAACGGTATTAGTTCATGGTAAACTCAACATTTTATTTTCTCTCGTTTGGATTACACATTGAACACAACGACAGGGCTGGATTCCTCCCCAACTCCGATAGGGTTATTCTTGATACCCATCCTTACTTCGCATTCAGTGGATCTAGTAACACTAACCCTCTGTCCGAATTTGATGTTATGCCATGTAATGACTGGGCTGGTGGCATGAATGCTTCTCAGAGGGGATTTGGTATCACTGTAGCAGGAGAATTCAGTAACGCGGTTTGTCGTGATATCACAGTTTGCCTGAATAATATCTTAACACTCTGAACTGCAGATAAATGACTGTGGTCTGTACGTCAGAGGTGTTGGAGGCTCAGCACTTTATGGTGGGGACT
>Ga0157379_10003450_pt1 | contig 13382 bp, 16 predicted proteins | sample S25metaG_FD_121802 | JGI IMG/M metagenome (GOLD analysis project Ga0157379, IMG submission 121802) | Switchgrass rhizosphere microbial communities from Kellogg Biological Station, Michigan, USA - S2-5 metaG | ecosystem: Host-associated > Plants > Roots > Rhizosphere > Soil | place: USA... | reverse complement strand
CTTTTTGGGATAAGTAACATCTTCCATATCCCAAGACTGATACAGGTCAATAAAAATATTATCTGAACAAGAAGAGAGAAAAAATATGAAAATGAAAAATGAAATGGTATCCTTCAATGCTCAAAGTTGTCCCAAACCAAAGGTTGTCACAGCGCTCAGCACAAACGCCAACGAAAGCGCATGTAATCCGACACCTTGCATTACAGATGGTACTGCAGCCGATACTGAAACGCCAGTGGTATTTGAAGGTGATGCAGACGCGAATAGTCGGAAATTCCTATAGTAGGTATGTTGTTCAACGGGACTTGCCCAAGAGGGATCAGAGCCACCGAAGAAGGTTCTGGGACAGGGGTTAGATATGGTATTGGAATGCTAAAGAATACTGACGAGAAGAAGAGTCCGGATGCCACAAGATTGCTATCACTTCGCATTTGGAGATTACTTTGGGAAATGGCGGGGACATCGTTATAGCTTCAAGGCAGAATATCGGCATTATGTTTAAAACTAACAAGGAATCTACCCACTATAGGATGATGTTTCCATTGGCAGTGGTGCCTGGATCGTTTAACTGTACCAAAATGGTGACTCGATTCCATCTAAAATGTAGACTATATGTAGCTAAAATATGAGGATAATATCGGTACTCACGCGCCCGTTGTGAAAGAGAATTTCCCTCGACCAATGGATGTTCCAAAGTCGGAATTGCAGACAATGTTATTCTGGCCGCATAGGTTATTAGGAGTGGGTATATAAGCGTATACTAGAGGGGAGAAGGAGAGACACTGTTAACAACGTCCAAGATCCACATATAAGATTCGGGCGTACCTTCACCAGCACCATTCTTCCGCCACATCAAACGGGTACTCCAGCAATCAGTGCCGTTGGGTTGGGACCCGCCCTCACAACCGTTATTGGCACCACCCCTGAGACCAGGGAGCTTACCTCCTTTCACAAAGTCGAAGTTTTCGTCGAATGCGATATCGTATGTCAACATCATCGTCTGTGGCTGGATTGACCCGTTAAATAATGACAGGAATTGAGCGCCACCATCACTGTCTCCAAAGCTATTCGCCCCGTATGTGATCCTGAGGACTGGTCCGGACGATCCAGTAATTGCAGGTGAGGCGAAAGAATTGGGAAATGGATCTTTTACAAAGTCAATGTTGGATCCAGAACTTTGGATCCGGCCTTTGTTGAGGGCCCACGAGTTGATAATAAAATCGGAGGAAGAGTCGGCAGCGAGTGTGGCTGTAGGGAATGGTATTGAAGTCGTCACCGTAAGCGAGTATTGACTGGCAAGTTGGTCGGCTGTCGTGAAAGCAAGAACAGAGGACGCCAACGAGAGGACTGCAGCCAGACAGATTGGAGCCACCATGTTGGTGGATTTGTGAGACGCCGCTTCTACGCAGCTAGTAGGGCGTTGAGAGTGAAATGAAAGGAACAAAGTTACAAGAGTAGTTCGCGCTGCGAATTGATGATCTGCGGTGAATGTGACACGGGCGTTAACGCCGGGCGCTCGACGCTGTAGTTAGTGGCGGTGGCACCAGGGTTGAAATGACTCAGATTAGGGACGTTCGAGGAAAGGATGTTCGAGTAGATAGCGTGGGATGTGTACAATAGGTTGTCAAATAATAAGTGGTGAGTCGGTTACTACTCTACTATGAAACTATTTGTATACTTCAATTGAGACATGACATATACATGCCATTTATTCCAGATCGACACTTATATCCTGCACACTGTAACATGCGGGGAATTGACACCTACAAACGGCTTGAAACAATACTACTTTAAAATTTGACAAAACTCACCAGTTAGATATAAAGCTTCTTCCTTCGGAACCCACACAGCGGTTGTCGTCCCGCTTGCTATGTTTCCATCGTCTTGGAATATCTGTCGCGGCAGTGACATAAGGGAGAATAGTTCTGAATTCGTTAGAAACATATCTACCTTCTCTATTTTATATTTCTCGCCATAAAATTGCCCCTCATCGGTATTACGAGATACACGAATAACAGCCGAGGGTGTACGAGAAGAAATATCGTCGAAGCCTGTTGTAATTAACTGCAAGCCCTTGGGGAAGGCTGTGGACCCATTAGAAGATTATAAAATGATTCATAGATATATACCTGCGATATAAAGCTGCCCGTTCTTATCCTTCGAAATATTATCCATAGGCATCTCTAAAGCAATCATGAAGTATCAACCAGAGTGTGCAATGAAATTAACTCACCGTATTCATTCTTCAGAGTATCCGTTAAAACCAAGGTATTATCATCTTCCTTCTCGAACACAAATAGTTCACTGAAAATATTATTGGCCACCCAAATAGATCCATCTGGTCCTTCATTAATCCCGTTAGCCCCTGTGAGACCTTTGTATGCAATCTTGCATCCTTGATCTTTATGACAATATCCGACGCTCTTCCCTGGCAAACCGAGGTACAAGTCCAAGGTTCTCGTCTAATGTACAGCACATGTCAATGAAACTGATATCTGGGTTGACGGTATTACACCTACAATGCCTATTCTCTTACGGTGGTCGTTTGTGAAATAGAAACTGCCATCACCATAGCCCACGACATCATTTGGAGTAATAATGACGGAGGGATCTTCGAATGTCTTCACGTATTGCAGTTCGTTTGAACCTGGTTTAGTGGTAAACAACTCCACAACACTATCGGCACCAACGTCCTTTGCATCTCCTGTAGTAGGCGGTCTGTGGTTGATAGCATAAACGAGGAGTTCAGAGGGATTCGAAGCGGAGGTGACGACATCCATTCCATGAAGTGCTAACGGGACAGAAGTAGGGAATCCCTTGAGCCTGAGGTGAGTGGTTTTGGCCGTAGACGGATTATACGAAGCGATATAGTCTGTAAGGGATCTTGCACTGGCATTCAAGCGGTCCGTAGTTGGTTCCCAGTATTTACGACTGATAGGTGTCGAACAAGCGAAGTAGAACATCCCAGATTCAAGATGGTGGACCATCTCTTCAGTAATGTATATTGTTAGGATGTATGAATTGAGACATAAGAACAACATTGAACATACTTTCGCAAGCCTGAAGCTCTGGGATCTTGGTACAGTGGTCATTATTGAGACCATGGATTGTGGTCCTCCAAACACCCGCAGAGTTTAGAAGGCCCTTCAAATATAACTGGTAATAGACGCCAAATAAAGCAGCAAGTATTGCTCCAGATGTAACCAATACTCGTCCGGCCATTGCGAGAAGGAGTTGAGTTGAATGTCGAAGGACCAATTATAACTCTCCCACCAATCCAGGCTATCAACGTGCGCACAGGATCACTCGGATCTGAGTCTATCTTGTTTTACACCTTGGCGACGGGATGACCCAGCTTCAATAACCTTGCTAGCATTCGGAATTTGAACCTCAGCCAAACCAGAGGTCGAATGAAAATCTGTGTCCGACACTGGGCGATGACATAGCGTCTCAGAAACCAATCAGCCGAAAAACGACAGATACATAATACGTCGAACAATAACTAAGTATTATTGATGGAAAAGAAAGGAAAATTCCCCGAGTATGTACATACTTCAAGTAGAGACTCTTCCAGACTGCAACTAAATCTCAATTCCGACGAGAACGAAAGCAGGATCAACCTTGAAAGGCGACTTAGTAACCACGGTTCCTCCAACGTACATGAGCGAGTGTAATAGATCCCCTGGGGTGATAACAGTGAGGTTTGGACACCAAAAGCAGCCAAATAAACTTACCAAGGGCAGGTGACTCCTTTTCGAGGGCGATAACAAAGGCAGAGCACTCAAGATGCTCGTCGGCTAAATCAAGAAGCGCGACGATACTGAAATAAACGTGCGTCAGAAAAACAGGAACACGATGAGGAAATCATTACCTTTCTCGGAGCTCCATGTGCTCAGCGCCTTTGCCATGCACGTAAAGAGTGCGTCCTTCGCCAGGCATATCAAGAACAATACCTTCCCAGACGGCGCTCAAAGCTGGCGAAGAAATGCTGACGCTTTTGGCATAAGGAAGCGCACTTAGGCCAGAATGAGGAAACAAAGTGGTGAGGAAATCAAGAGCGGCAGAAGATTGCTGAGCACTAATATTGCCAAAGCTCCCATGATTTCCACCTTTGGAGATGGTATCCTCAGGAGTCAATGGAGGTGTGGGAAGTGTAGAGGCCTTCGAGGCCGGAATAGGTATAGACGCCATCCCCGGAGGAAGGGTAAAGGAGTCCGGGGAGGAAGAAAGGTCACTGGAGCTGCTTTCGGGCGTCAACGGATAAACGAGATTGGGGCGAGTGTTGGAATGGATAGGGCGGCGATGTTTTTGGTCATACGGAGAAGAGAAAAGCGACGCCGGGCTGCCTGTCACACAGTCCGACGACCCTCTATCAGGAGGGCATTTGTCGTTAGCGATGTCAAAACCGCCACTACAGTCGATATCAGCACCGTTCACCAGTAGAGTAGACGACCCACTCACCCCTGGTCCGCCAGAGAAGGTAGTGGAATAATAGTACATGTTATCCGCCCCCTGAACGTGGCAGACTGCGAGAACGTTGCCAAGGAAAGGTGCCCCATCTCCAACGGTTTGACGACCGTTGCTGGTAGAAAAAATAGTCAATTCATGTGCCACAAATGCGATGAAGAACAAGACCTACGTGGGGCAAAGACTAGATTTCTGATTTGATATATTTGAAATCGAATTCGACATAGTTGGCCAACTTTGTAACGGTGAAGGTTTGAGCGATGGGTGAGGTAGCAATAGCTGTGAAGACGGACTGGGCGACGACGTGGTGGTGGTCTGAAGTAACTTGTAAGCAGAGCCCCACTCCCGACCCCGGTCACTCTTGAAGCCTCCGCCAGCTGAGTCAGCACTGCTCCTGAGCGTTCGGCAAGGACGTCCCTGACAGGTTTGAGAGGACCTCAGCCGCTGATGCCAGTTGGCTTTCATGCACGAAACAAACGGCAATGAGGTCAACTCTAACGATGAATTCGTATATCCAGATGAACCAGAGGCCGAGGACGAAGAAGAACTCGCAGGTCGCACTGGAGATTATGCCACTCAAATGGAGGAAGTTCTAGGACTCGACGAAGAGGAGGAGGAAGAAGACGGTTTCTTATACCAAGGAGAAGATTCGCAGGATCTATCTGCTCCCTATAACGTTCAGCTACGCAGCTTCATTGATGGTCTGGAGGACGGGGAAACCACTACAGCAGGGAGCGTTCTTAACGAACCGATAAATGAGGCGGAAGCTAGAGATGGAACAGAGCAATTGGGAGACGAGGAATTTGTTTACCGACCATCCTCAGTGGTATGCTATATACAGTTACAGGTTTACACTAACTAAGTACACCCTAGACTGAACGATCATTTAGTCCATCTACACCCAGTTCTTCCCTCCCAGATGCACATTTCGCGTTCCCAAGCACTCCCACAGCTCCAGACACCCCTAGGCTCAAAACTGGACGGTCGTATCTTCATCCAACTGTATCTAGGCTACGTTCTTTCACACCTCAGCCTGCTAGCAGACGTGTCTCTATGATGTCGGTTCTCCCAAATGGTTCACCTTCACCGTCGCACTTCTCGGCCATCTCCAGGTCATCCTCCACTTCCAACCTTCATTCCCAGACCGCAACCTCTTCTCAAATTGTTGAAGTCGCAAGAGAGGTTTTTCGCTGGACCATGTTGCGAGATATTGGCCATCAGCTCTACCACAAAAAGGCATCTACTGTTCTTGGTTCCTTTCATGGTAGACCTACTGTGATATGTGCAAATGGATATCTTTGCATAGGAACAGATATTGGACACGTACTCGTATTTGACTTTAAGCAGCAGCTCAAGTGTTTCATAGATCCAAATAACCCTGGTGAGTTATTTAGAAAAATACGTCATATTGATCCTAATATCTTGTAGCACTTGGTGCCGTCACCGCTGTTGCATTGTCAAGAGATCACACCTTCGTCGGAGTTGGGCACGCCTCAGGTCATATTAATTTATTTGACCTCGCTCGTCCACAGGTCCCAGCGCGAACTGTTCTTCCCACTTCCTTAGCTGCCGTTGCATCTGGTCGTAAAGAGGGCCATGTTGAAGGCTCACGAATTGTATCCCTGGATTTCGTTGGGGTTCGACACACTGCCATTGTTTCTGCTGATGAGTTCGGACTAGCTTTCTACCACAGCCTTGGCAAAGTACTCTTTGTTGAGGCCAGTGACACCTTACGAATCCTTGGAAAATATCCTACTTCTTTGGACGATCCGCCGGATTTCAAGCCAGTTCCGTCTTCAAGTCCAGAAACACCTACCTCCGATCAGAATGCGCCACTATTTCCTCAGAGAGCCAGCAGGAAAAATACTATCTTGGGTATGGCGTCTTTACCACTCGGAACAGCCACTCATCCTTCGGAGAACTATAATCTCGTTGCATTGCTTACTCCTTCGAAACTGGTTGTCGTAGGTTTAAAACCTTCTGCTCGAACATGGTTCCGGCGACATCGCACGAGTGATGATTCCATGTCATCCAAATGGACCGGGTGCCTTTCTTGGTTTCCCAGCGTAGAACCTACTGCACTTCCCATGAACGGCTCGTCATCCTCGTCTCAGAAAGACCCTACCCCCAAAACAAGGACGAGCCCGATTTTGGCATACAGCTGGGGACGGGAGATTTTTGTATTACGAGTATTTGAGACCAGAGTTCAGCAGACGGTTCCTAATCCAAAAGCCGCAGGAAAGACCATGGTGGTAGAAGTGGGTAAGATCGACTTCGAAGAAGTTACTAGATGGACAACGGACGCCGATTATATTGCTGTGCAGTGGTTGAATCCTGATGTGAGTTGTTATAGAGCTGAAAGGTGGTCTGATTTCTTACGTCTCTCTTCAGTTATTACTATGCCTCACTATGGATCACATGGAAGTTTGGAGTCTTCGTACGGCGTCACAGGTGGAGAAAATACCCTTCGACCTCTCTTTTTTCGCATCTCAGAAGAGACCAGATGGTGTTGTAGACCAAACCCATCTCTCGCATTGTATGAGAACATACAAAGGCAAATTCTTCCTACTTGTGAGTGCTTCCTTTTATTCTCAGAATTTGATTGAACGTATAAGCAGGGCCGCCAAGAGCTTCGTGCGGGGACTCTTCTTTCTTGGGCGGACCGAATACTGTTCTATGTTGAAAAAGGCGATTTTCTCAGTGCTATCAAGATTACTCGAGAATACTATTTGGATACCGCTCCAGGAAATAGGTTGGGACTACCCGAAGATACTGCCACCAGATTGGCTATAGTCAGTCGCCGTATGCGAGATCTCATGACGGCTTCTGCGCGTTATGCGTTTGCAGAGGAACGTCTCACCGACAGCACGCACATCACCCCAGATGGGAGAGGTGTGGATCTTACATCTCTCTTCGAAGGATTGGTGGACACCTGCATTGAAGCCTGTCTCGCCTTGGATGATCTAGAATTCGTTTTCGAAGACCTTTTCGACTATTATCTATCCTCGGGAATCGTCGGCATGTACTTGAATAGACTTGAACCCTTTGTCCTGGATGGCCGTATTCACGCTGTTCCTCCTCGAATAAGCCAAAGGCTTGTTGCAATGCATAGGGATAGAGGCGATCTAGAGAAAGCGGAAAGACTCATTTGGCACATCGATCCTGATTGCCTGGATATTCACCAGGCTATTAGTCTGTGCAAGGAGAATCAACTGTATGATGCTTTGATTTATGTTTACACCAGGTCTCTACAGGATTTCGTCACTCCATTGGTCGAACTTCTGGAACTCATTCGGACCATTCAGAAGCAACGGCTAGCACGGAGTCGATCTGGTAGCAGCTTTGGCTTTGGTCCTGTCAACATCTCGGAAGATATGGTGGCAGATGCGTACAAGATATATGCCTACCTTTCAGATACTTTGACCGGTCTAGTCTATCCGAGTCAACGTAAAATGCCACCAGAGGAAGCCGATCAAGCAAAAAAGGACATCTACAGCTTCTTGTTTTTCGGACGTTCATATGTATGGCCACAAGGCGAAGGAGGCAAACTCATCCTCACCTCAGAGGAAGATGGCGCCTCAGAACCAACATACCCTTATGTGCGATTACTTCTGCGTTTTGATTCTGAGGCGTTCTTGAATGCTCTGGATATTGCGCTTGAAGATGAATACTTCAACGACGAAGGTCATGTCGTCAGCCGTCTTGTTATCATGAAGATTTTACAGGAAATTTTATCCTCTCCGGACCTTTCTGCCAGTGATGCAACGATGTTGAATATCTTTATTGCACGCAATGTGCCAAAATACCCACAATCCATCCACGCATACATGGCGCTGAGTACACTTCATAGTGTCTTGATCGGTCTGGCAGAAGATAGAGATCCAAGTTCAAGAGAAGATCGTCAACTGGCCGCGGAATATCTTCTTTCGGTATATACACCCCAAGACAGTGACAAAGTCGCCGCTTTGTTCGAAGAAGCAGGCTTTTACCGGATTCTTCGTGGTTGGTACCGACATGATTACAAGTGGGGACCTTTAATATCCACGTATCTTCGTGACCCGGACGTCGACCCCGCCGAAATTTTCGAGTCCCTCGACGAAGTTTTACTATCCGCCTCTCGAGCTAACGGAGGTGGACTTCCTAAAGAAGCTCTTTCTATCTTCATGGATGCCATCCCTCGACTCCTCGAGACTGAAGTCTCCGAAACCGCATTGTTGGTAGACAGCCATGCACCCTCTTCGCACAGAGAGGTTTTGGCAAATATGGCCAACCAGCACCAGCAATTCGTGTATCTCCGATGCCTCGTGGAGCCAAATGCCTTGCCAGACGAGATCACCTGGTCACATCCTGCCATTCGTGGACGGCCTGCTTCTGTGAATCTTGACCCTGGAACTCGAGAACTGTATGTGGAACTCCTCTGTCGATACGAACCATCCCGGGTTATTGACTGCCTGAGTAACGTTGAGGAGGGATATTTCGCATGGGAAGACATCGTTTCCGTTTGCGAAGAGTCCAGTGCATACGACGCTGTCGTATGGTGTTTAGACCGAGCTGGTGACTCGTCCGGGGCTCTGGAGAAACTCAGGTCTGTCAGTTCTGATTTGGCAGCCAATCTTGGCGATAATTTTGGCTCAGAAAAAGAAGGTCCGCAAAACGTGGTGGAGATTCAAAATTTGATCAGCAAATTGAAGGCTTTGGGCGAGATTGGGCTACGTATATGTTCGGAACGGGCAAAAGAGCGAGATTTATCGCATTCGGTTATGGAAGATCTCTGGTTCATCTTGCTCAGTAGTCAAATCGACGCTGCTCAAAGTGTTTCTGCATTTTGTGACACCAGCATTCAGGATGGCGAGAGAGCTGCTTCGGAAGAGTACCGAACACTGGAGTCCTTACGATCTTTGGTCCAAACGACATTTTCGTCTTTAATGGCGTCGGGACTGTCTCCTGGGCTGTCCTTCCCACAACTTTTTAAGCGACTGGTTGATTCTGCGTCAAACTCGCGCTCGTCCGGGCATTCGTCGTATTCAGAATTCCGACTGATCCTGAGCGGGATGTTAGACTCTTATCGCGGTGAAGGAGATCTGCTCTTGATTGCGAATCGGTTGGTGGAACGTGACCTCTTCGTCGTCGTCCAAGAATATTCAAAGCGAAGACTTCAAGGGTCGCGGGCCCGAGCTGCTTTCTGCACAGCATGCGAGTCAGTGTTAGAGGCATCGAATTCGGGCGATGAGTGGGTGATTCAGCGGGTGTCAGGCCTTCCGTTCCACCGCAGGTGTATAAACATGGACGCTTCAATTTCTGCATAGATAATTATTTACATTCCTCCTTTTTATGTTTCCATTCTGTATGAAATAGTAGTAATACTTGCTAATTAGTAATAGGAGATGAATTGACGGAGTCGGCCGGTTCCTTGGAGCTTGGTGACGACAGTGACTTCCCTTTGTCACAAGTGGCTTTAGCCGCACGCTTGCACCACACCGCCATACCCTTTGCCACCACTATCACTATCTCTTAGACCACGCCCCCTCCCATTCCTCATGTCCGATTTTGAATTCTCAGATGCAGATGAATACTACGACGAAGATGAGGAGATGGACGCGCAGGACGAGGGTGCGACGCGTTCATTAAAGAGAGTCGTGCGGTGATAACGTTTTACAGGTACTTCCCAATCAGATGAAGACGATGAGATGAACGACGATGAGCCATTTGGAGACGACTTCCGCGTCCCGTCTCCAAAGGGAAAGCGAAAACCATGGGATATTGTGTCCGAATCTCTCTCAGTAACTGCCATAGAGGAGATCATCCAGAAGGAAGCTGAGCACATCATGAGCATAACTGGTGTCGACGTACGTTTCATATTCCTCTCGTTACTAGAACCTGCATACCGACGTCGTATCCAGCTGGACACAGCCATGCTGCTCTTAAGGTACATGAAATGGAATAAAGAACGGCTAATTGAAAAGTACATGGACGATCCAACGGCATTGAACGAAGCTGCTGGTGTCACTGTCCAACCTACTACATCCCCTCCGGCATCCCCTCCTTCCCCTCGTCCTCCGCAATATAGTTCGCGTCGTGTGACACGGTCATCGAAGCCGGAATCTACTCCCGTTCCCCAAGTGGCTCCGGAAGAGCCTTTCTCATGTCCTATATGCTGCACCGAAGAACCTTCTAATACCCTTTCTATGAAGTGCGGCCATACTTTTTGTTCGGATTGTTGGTCTATGTACGTCACCTCCAAGATACGTGAGGAAGGCGAATGCAACTTCACTTGCATGTCCACGGATTGTACTCTGACAGTGCCCGACTCATTCGTCAAGGAAGTGTCGAATTCATCCACATTTCAGCGATTTCATGAGCTTGTAGTGCGACACTACGTGGCACATCAGTCGCAACTGAAATACTGTCCCGCTCCGTCCTGTATTTATGCTGTCAAGAGTCAGGCTAGCACCTCGAAGGCGAGTCTCAAGAAGATCGCTCCCATTGTTCGGTGTCAGGAGAACCATGCCTTTTGCTTTGGATGTCCGATCGACAGCGATCACCGTCCTTTAGTTTGTGCAGTGTCGAAGCTGTGGCTCAAGAAATGTCAGGACGACAGCGAGACAGCCAACTGGATCAAGAGTAACACCAAGGAATGCAGCAAGTGTCAAAGCACCATTGAGAAGAACGGCGGCTGCAAGTGCGTCCAAGAGTTTTCATTAGTCTGAACATTTTCTTATCTGATCTTTATAGCCACATGACATGCAAGAAGTGCAAGCATGAGTAAGTATTGCTTTTACCAAGATTCATATACTTTTTGCTAATATTATGAATTAGATTTTGTTGGGTTTGCATGGGTACGCATAGTCATAATAATTTGGAGAAATTAGCATATTCAACTCTAGAACAGGCCCTTGGTCTGAACACGGGACTGCGTGGTATTCCTGTAATCGTTACGATGATAAGGCAGGCGTGGATGCACGGGATGCTCAGTCCAGAAGCCGAGCTTCACTCGAGCGATACCTCCACGTATGTAATTCTTATGCTCTCCTACTTGCTATGTATTTACTTAGCCCAGTACTACAATCGTTGGGCAAATCACGAACAATCCGCTAAATTGTCCAAGGAACTGTATGCGAAGACCGAGAAGAAAATGGAGGAGATGCAGGTCACCTCCGAATTGACTTGGATTGAGGTTCAGTTCGCTCGGAAAGCTGTCGATGAAGTATATCGTTGTCGCATGACTTTGAAATGGACCTACGCCATGGCATATTATCTGGAGAAAGGTAATGAGAAGGAGCTTTTCGAAGATAACCAGAGGTAGGTGTATTTCTTGACATTGTCAAGGCTTTTCGCCTAAACGAAGATGTAGGGATCTTGAGAAGGCCGTGGAGGATTTGTCAGAACTACTGGAGGAACCCATAGATCCAGAGAAGATCGCTGAGCTTCGTCAGAAGATGACGGATAAGACGGTATGTAGTTGTCATTTAATGACGAAATATTTGACCAAGCCGTGTGCTTTAGGTATACGTCCAGAAGCGCAATGAGATTGTTTTAGATGACACTGCTCAAGGTTTCTTGGATGGGAGATGGAAGTGGAACGTGGCGGTCGACGGATTCGGTGAAGAAGAGGATGACGACGCCTACATTGACGAATAAAGAACACATATTTAAATAATCTTAGCATCACATTTCTCAATCTCATATTTGTTCTCCTGTTGTCTGCGTAAATGTCTGGGATAATACACCCCATTGTATCATTTTCTGTCCCTCAATTTGGAAGTCGGCCAAAGGAACTGGCGCCGTGGCGCTAGTTCCCGATCCAAAAACCATGTCAGTATTCGCTCTGCGTCGTATCCTATTGCCACATCCGTATCGACTGCAAGTTCTACGACTTCAGACGAGACAGTTACACGTATCAGCTCCCGGTATGTACTTTATGTCTTCAATATAGGCTGGTGTAACACGGAATCACAGCTCTAAAGAAGAAGAAGAAATCCGCCTACTCAGAGGACGACCATTTCGAATTCAATCTCGAAGAAACATTAGCGGAAGATGATCTATTTGGTTCTCTGAGCAAAAAGAAGGGAGAAGAGGTGGTGGTGTCTGAGACTCCAAGGGAGGAAGAAACGAAACGTGAACTGTTCGAGACCTTACGCACCAAAACACTTGCAAAGCTAAATCTGCGTGGACGAATGGGGCAACCTCCGCGTCGAAGCACTGTTACCCTACTTACTGGTCTTTCTGAAACTAAAGAGGACTTGGAGAAAGCGCTGGAGGTTATTGCTGCATGGAGAACGGTAGCAATGCCGCCCGATTCAAAAACGGCGGACGATTTCATCGGTATGTCTGCGTCATCCTGGCGTTGTGTATTATCTGATATACATTATTTAGGTCGTTGTATACACCTACGCCATCCAGAAATTGCCCTTGAGGTTGTGGTTAACCGACCCAAGTATGGCATGGATATGCCATCGTTAAATACTGCTCGTCGTTTATTACAAGGCCTCTCACAGGCACGTGAAGGATATAACGAAGAACAAATTTTGAACGAATGTCTAGCCCTGGCCGAAGTCTACCCTGTCTATGGCTTCCCTCCCGCGACTCAAGATGTAGTCTCCTGCTCCATACTGGCCAAAGTCCTCTTCCGTCGTATAAAGGACAACCGGATACGAAAGGACCAGGGATCTGAGGAGTTAACACAGGCCTGGTGTGCAATTGTTGCGGAGCTGAAGTCCGCGATCAAGTCCTGGAAGGCCCAAGCACCATCTGTAAGCAATACGGAGGAACGACAGCTTTGGGCAGATTTAGAGTTTATTAAAGGGAAACTCAATCATAACAATATGTCGGGGGATAATGGCACCTGGATAAGAGAGTTTCAGTCTAAACTCCACACCTCGAAGCGTGGTGTGTAACGTAGACCTTGGGATGGGCAG
>Ga0157379_10003448_pt1 | contig 13384 bp, 8 predicted proteins | sample S25metaG_FD_121802 | JGI IMG/M metagenome (GOLD analysis project Ga0157379, IMG submission 121802) | Switchgrass rhizosphere microbial communities from Kellogg Biological Station, Michigan, USA - S2-5 metaG | ecosystem: Host-associated > Plants > Roots > Rhizosphere > Soil | place: USA: Michigan... | reverse complement strand
GTCAGGACGCAACGCGCCAAGGAGGAAGGCCGCATTCGGGTGCGGCGACGGATCGCCAAAAGCGCCTGAGCGGGACTAAACCGATCGCGAGCGCAGCGAGCGACAGGGAGCAGCCCGGATTCACTCCGGGCCGCGACGCCCACGCGCCTCGCTTGACGAGGGTCGAGCGCCCCCAGGCGCGCGGGGGCGAAATCAATCAGCCGAATCAATCAAACAGACTTTTTTCGCTCTCGAACAGCGTCCGCACCCGCTCCGCCAGCTCCGGTGACTCTCCCACGGCGAGCCCCGGTACCGCGCCCTGCGGCACCGATCCGTAGCCGATCTCGGTCGCGATCAGATCGGCGCGTCCGACCAGAACGGCGAGCGGCGTCGGCGCCTCGCCGCCATGGTGGCCGAGGATCGCCTGCACCACGGCGTCGTCGAGGCCCCAGATCTCGGCGACGCACGCACCGGCGAGGTCGTGGGTCGCGCCGAAGAACTCGCGCTCCTTGGCTGAATCGCAGACGCCGAGCTGGGCGTACGCCTTCGGGTCGGCGACGTGGAAGATCAGCTTGCCGATGTCGTGCAGCAGCCCGGCGATGAAGGCGTCGCCTGCGGGCGCGTCGCCGGGTGTCTCCTTGGCGAGCTCGTCGGCGGCGAGCGCGGTCGCGAGCGAGTGCGCCCAGAGCGCCTGCGCGACCTTGTCGTCGACGCTGAACGCCGAACGCGCCGAGGCGGCCATCAGGATGCGCCGCAGGCCCTGGAAGCCGACCGTCACGATGGCCTCGCGCAGGCTCTTCGGCGGAGTGCGCCGCAGATACAACACCGAGCGCGACATCGTGAGGACGCGCGCCGCGAGCGCCGGATCGATCAGCACCACCTTGGCCAGCTCGTCGGTGGTCGTGTCGGGGTCGCGCGCGAGGCGCAGCGCGCGCGCCGCCGCCGCGGGCATGGGTGGAAGATCGCAGGTCTCCGCGATGCGGTTGAACGTCGTCCGGACGTCGTCGCGGGAGATGGCGGCATCGGGCGAGGCTGTGGCAGTGCTCATGGACGTTGCAGTGAGCAACGCTCGTGCCTACCGCGATCCGCGGAAGCCCGCGGATCTGCTGGCGCTCGCGACCTCGCGGGTGACGAAACTGGGCACCGCCGTCAGATTCGTAACGACCACCCCATTTCCCAGTCACACGCGCCGCGCGATCCCGTCACATGCATCAAGAAACGCCGGGGAATCGTCGATATAGACCCAGGACCGCGATCGCCCCCCGGCGCGGCTCCCAGACGAGGGAACCGGTCCATGATGCCAGGAACATCCGAGCCCGCGGAGCTCCACGCCGCTCCACCGATCGTGCTCTGCGTCGATCCCGACGCCGACACCCTCACCGCTGCGGAGCTGCTGCTCTCGGACGCCGGCTACGAGCCCGTGCTCGCCGAGAGCGGCAAGGTCGCGATGCGCATCGTTTCGATCACGCGACCGGATCTCATCCTCGTCGACGTCAATCTGCCGGAGATGGACGGCTACGAGGTGTGCGCCGCCCTCCAGCGCAACCCGGACCTCTCCTACCTGCCGGTCGTCCTGATCGGCTCCCCGGAAACGCCGCCGGATCGCGCCCGCGCCGTCGCACTCGGCGCCGTGGACGTGCTCGTCAAGCCGCTCACCCGCGACGTCGTGCTCGCCACGGTCGCGAAGCACGTGAAGACGAATGCCTGGTGGCAGGAGCTGCAGCAGGATCAGGAGCTGCGGCAGGAGAGCGTCGCGGCGGCGCCGAAACGCGCCACGCCGACCTCCGATTGGGAGCAGTTCAAGGACGTCTTCGCGAAGCAAGTCGGCCTGACGCCCGAGCAGCGCCAACGCATCACCGCCCTGACGCCATTGCAGCTCTACGCCGCCCCCGGGCTGCCGGTGCCGCCGCAGAAGATCGCGCGCCTCATCGCCGACCACTTGAAGCTGCCCTACCAGGCGTTGCTCATCGCCGACCGCATCGCGATGGGCGTGCTCCCGACCCCGTTCTGCAAGACCAACATGGTGGTGGCGCTGATCGAGAGCCCGACCGAGCGCTCCTTCGTGCTGAGCGACCCGTTCAACTGGGAGCTGGTGCAGATGCTCCGGCGCGTCGAGGGCCGGCCGCCGAAGCTCTCCGTCGCCGAGCCGGCGAAGATCCTGGCGCTCTTCGACGAGGAGGTAGCCGAGGTCGCGCGGGCGAGCGCGGGTCCCCAGACGAACCCGCAATCCGGTCTCACGTACGACGTCGCCGACGAGACCATCCGCGTCTCGCCGGACGAGGTCAACGAGAAGTCGGCGCCGATCATCCGGCTGGTGAACCAGCTGATCGAGAACGCCTACGCGATGGCCGCCTCGGACGTCCACATCGAGCCGGGCGAGAACGACGTCGTGGTCCGCTACCGCATCGACGGCATCCTGCGCGTCGCGCACCAGTTCCCGCAGCCGCGGCTCATCCACCCGCTGGTCTCGCGGGTGAAGATCATGGCCGAGCTCGACATCGTCGAGCGCCGACTGCCGCAGGACGGCCGCATCATCTTCAAGCGCTTCTCGACCCGGGGCGCCGACTTCGATCTGCGCGTCGCGACCGCGCCCATGAATCACGGCGAGAAGGTCGTGATGCGCATCCTCGACAAGCGCCGCGCCGTGCTGCCGCTCACCGAGCTCGGCTTCTCCGAGCGCAACATGCGCCTCTATCGCGAGCACATCGCCACGCCTTACGGCATGATCCTGCACGTCGGTCCGACGGGCTCGGGCAAGTCGATGTCGCTCTACTCGGCGCTGAACGAGATCCGTCGTCCCGACATCAACATCCAGACGGCCGAGGACCCGATCGAGTACACGCTGCCGGGGATCAACCAGCTGCAGGTGAACCGCGAGATCGGCCTCACCTTCAGCCGGGCGTTACGCAGCTACCTGCGCCAGGACCCGGACATCATCCTCGTCGGCGAGATCCGCGATCGCGAGACGGCCGACGTCGCGATCGAGGCCGCCCTGACCGGCCACCTCCTGCTCTCCACCCTGCACACCAACGACGCCGCCTCCACGCTCGTGCGTCTGATCGAGATGGGCATCGAGCCCTTCATGGTCAGCTCGTCGATCGTCGTTCTGTGCGCGCAGCGGTTGCTGCGCCGTCTCTGCTCGTCGTGCAAGCAGCCCTACCGTCCGAGCGAGGACGAGCGCCGCCTGCTCGGCGTCGACGCGACCACCGACGTCACGCTCCACAAGCCGGTCGGCTGCGACATGTGCAATCAGATCGGCTACAAGGGCCGCGTCGGCACGCACGAGATGCTGGTGCCGAACGACCGCCTGCGCCGCGCCATCACCACCAAGGGCATGACGGCGGAGGCCCTGAAGCGCCACGCCGTCGACGAATGCGGCATGACTACCCTCTACTGGGACGCCATGGAGAAGGTGCGGGCCGGCCTCTGCTGCCTCGAGGACGTGCTCACCGAGGTGCGCCGCGACGAGTTCGACAGCCGCCCCGGTTGGATGTTCGAGGATCTCGGGCTGGAGCGTCCCGCCAATCGCGACGAGCCGCTCGCCTGAGGGCGTCGGCCTCCCGTTCACTCTCGACCGACAGTTGAAGATTTGCGGTCGCCGTGCGAAAGCACCGTCTCGAGGGTGTGCTGCCGGATGTGAACGGCGGCCGAGCGTGCGCAAAACCGATCGAGCGCAGTGGGGCCCTCCACGGAGGTATGGCTCGATGACCGCTGTACGCACGCTGCTCTGCTTCTTGATCCTCGTCGCCTGCGCTCGTCCCGGGTGGTCGCATGACGGTCCCAATCGCCGAGTACTTCCGGTTCCCGAGCCCAAGCCCGCGGTGATCACCGAGCTCGACGCGCGCAACGCCAAGGCGCCGCCGCGCTTCGACGTCACCGCGCCGAAGGGGGCGCCCAACGTCGTCGTGGTGCTCCTCGACGACATCGGCTTCGGGCAGTCGAGCGCCTTCGGCGGCCCCATCAGGATGCCCACGCTCGACAAGCTGGCGTCCGAGGGACTGCGCTACAACAACTTCCACACCACCGCGCTCTGCTCGCCGACGCGCACCGCGCTCCTGACCGGCCGCAACCATCACGTCAACAACGCGGGCGCCATCATGGAGCTCGCGACCGCCTTCCCCGGGAACACCGGCATCCGCCCGCAGAGCGTCGCGCCGCTGGCGGAGATGCTGCGTCTGAACGGCTACAGCACCGCCGCGTTCGGCAAGTACCACGAGACGCCCCCCTGGGAGGTGTCCGTCTCCGGGCCGTTCGACCGCTGGCCGACGCACTCGGGCTTCGACAAGTTCTACGGCTTCATCGGCGGCGAGACCAACCAATGGGCTCCCGCGCTGTACGACGGGACTACCCGCGTCGAGCATCCGCAACGCCCCGGCTATCACTTCACGGTCGACATGACCGATCAGGCGATCGGCTGGATGCGCGCCCAGCACGCGTTGACGCCCGACAAGCCGTTCTTCGTCTACTTCGCGACCGGCGCGCTGCACGCCCCGCATCACGTCTCCAAGGAATACATCGACCGCTACAAGGGCAAGTTCGATCAGGGGTGGGACGCGCTCAACGCGGAGACGTACGCGCGCCAGAAGCGGATGGGCGTGATCCCGGCGAACGCCGATCTGACGCCGCGGCCGAAGGAGATCCCGTCCTGGGACTCGCAGACACCGGACCAGAAGAGACTCGAAGCGCGACAGATGGAGACGTTCGCCGGCTTCGGCGAGCACACCGACGAGCAGATCGGACGCCTGGTCGACGCCCTGAACGCCATGGGCGTGATGGACGATACGCTGTTCGTCTACATGGTCGGCGACAACGGAGCGAGCGCCGAGGGCGGCCCCGAGGGCGCCTACAACGAGATGATGGCGCTGAACGGTCTACCGCAGAACTCCGCCATCAACCTGCCGCACCTCGACGACTGGGGCGGGCCGAGCACTTTCCCGCACTACGCGATCGGCTGGGCGTGGGCCGGCGACACGCCGTTCCAGTGGACCAAGCAGATCGCGTCACACTACGGCGGCACGACGAACGGCGTCGTCGTGCATTGGCCGCGACGCATCAACGCCCGCGGAGAATTCCGCTCGCAGTTCACCCACGTGACCGACATCGCGCCGACGGTCCTCGAGGCCGCGGGGCTCCCCTTCCCCACGAGCGTGAACGGCACGGTGCAGCGGCCGTTCGACGGCACCTCCATGATCTACAGCTTCGACCGTCCCGAGGCGAAGGAGCGGCATACGACGCAGTACTTCGAGATGTTCGGCAACCGCGGCATCTACCACGACGGCTGGATCGCGGCGACGCGGCATTCCATCCCGTGGATCCTGACGCAGAACCCGCCGCTCACCCAGGACGTGTGGGAGCTGTATCACGTCGCCGAGGACTTCAGTGAGGCCCATGATCTCGCGTCGACGCAGCCCGCCAAGCTGAAGGAGATGCAGAGCCTCTTCACGAAGGAGGCCGTCCGCAACCACGTGCTGCCGATCGACGACCGCCGCTCGGAGCGCTTCAGCGCCGCGATCGCGGGACGTCCGGATCTGATGGGCGGGCGCACGTCGCTGACCGTGTACCCCGGCATGGTCGGCATGATGGAGAACACCTTCATCGACGTGAAGAACCGCCGTTACACGGTCACGGCGACGGTCGACCTGCCAGACGCCAAGACGAACGGCGTGATCATCGCGCAAGCCGGCAGGTTCGGCGGTTGGACGCTCTACATGAAGAAGGGCAAGGTGCACCACGAGTACAACTACTTCGGGATCGAGCGCACGAACGTCGCCGACAAGGCCGCGCTCGCGGCGGGCAGGCACGTCATCAAGTACGAGTTCGTCCCCGACGCGGCACAGCCCGGCGCGGGCGGCAGGTGCATGCTCTCCGTCGACGGGCGGCAGGTGGCGGAGGGGCGCATCCCGAAGACCGTACCGTTCGCCTTGTCGGCGGACGAGGGCGCGGACGTGGGATTGGACGGCGAGACGGCGGTATCGGACGACTACGCGCAGGGCGACAACGCCTTCACCGGCACGATCGCGCAGGTGACGATCGACACGTCGCCCGCCGGCCTGAGCGCGACCGACCAGAAGGCCGTCGACGACGCCGCCGGGGCGGCCGCGGCGGCGAAGGAATGACCGATGCGCCCCGACCGGCGGCGGGAGCTGTCGCCGGCCCGGTGCGCCCGACTACGGGTGCAGACCGTACACGGTCAGCCGCTTCTGTGCGCCCACGAAGACGCGGCCGTTGGCGATCGTCGGAACCGCGAACTTGACGGCCTTCCCGGCGACGTCGTGGCGGCCGTTGCCGTCGCTCGCGTAGAGGACCTGCGACACGTCGCTCGCCGCGTAGGCGTGCAGGACCGCGGGTTTGCCGTCGGCGTAGCCGTCCGTCTGCAGCGTCCACACGATTCCGTCGCTGCTGCCGTTCGCCGATACGGACGGCGTCGCGCCGGGGAACCCGAACGCGTCGGGTGACTGCGCGGCCGGGGTCGTCGAGAGCAGGCCACTCGTCAGCGTGAACGCCTTCAGCACGTCGCCCGAGCCCGAGTAGTAGACCATGCCGTCCCAGTAGGCGGGCAGGCTCCACGTGCCGCCGACCGCGCCGGGCAGCGACTGGACGATCTGGCTGTCGTCCCCGGCATGGAAGTGGCCCATGGCCTCGCGATCGACGAGGTAGACCGTCCCCTCTTTGCCGCTCGCGACGGCCTCGTGGGTGTGCGCGCCCACTTGATCGGGGAGCAGCACCGGGCCGCCGGAGCCGAAATCGGTGTCGGCGGCGTTCAGGTCGTCCTCGTTGAAGGGCGTGAAGAAGTCCGCGACGGTCAGGGTCGCGCCGCCGGTGGTCAGCTTGAGAAGGCTGTCACCGTAGTCGTTGCCCCCGGTGTTGGCGTCGAACGTGCCGTTGCCGGTCTCGACGTAGAGGTTGCCCGCGTCGTCGGCCGCCGGCGCGCCGCCGCTCTGCCACACGCCACCGAGGCCGCCATCCGGAGTCGTGACGTAGGCAGAGGCGAAGGTCAGGTCGCTCGCGTGGTAGCCGATGATCCAGCCGTGGTACGGGCCGATGTCGCAGTGCGCGGCCGAGCTGATGTAGACGACGCCGTTCACCAGCGCGAGCGACGCGCGTTGATGCTGGCGCCGCGGATCGAAGGTGACCATGCCGCCGCTGCTGCCGTCGCCGGTGCCAGGGACCGTCGCCGCGATCACCACCGGGCCACCGAGCTTCTCCGCGCCGGTCGCGATATCGAGCGCGTGCAGACGCTGCACGAAGTTCCCGCTGCCCTTCTCCTTCGTCTTGGCGACGACGTAGAGCGTGCTGCTCGCCCGGTCGATGACGGGTGTCGAGGTGACGCCGATCTTGGGCACGAGGTCCTCGCATTCGACCTCGCTCGACTTCACGGCGCGGCCCCCGGTGTGCCGCACGACGAGCCGCCGCTTCCAGAGCGCCCGCTTCGGCGAGCCGGTCGCGTCGAAGGCGTACACGGTGTCGTTCTCCGTCGCGACGTAGACGACGTCGTGGTTTCCCTGGCCGGGGATCGCGAGGCCGGAGACATAGAGCGGCTGGGCGTACACGAAGCCGTCGACCGGGCGCGTGTACAGCCTGCCGAACGTCGATGGCCCGACGTTGGCGGGCGTGAGCGTCGTCTCGAAGACGTTCTGTCCCGTACGGGCGAGATCGTTGTGGTAGGTGAGAACGTCGACCTGCGCAGCGACGATCTGCGCCGGCACCAGGAGCGCGACCTCCAAAACAGCCCACACCACCGCACAAGCAGCCCGACGACCGTTCATCGCAACCACCTCCTGAGCGCGCATACCACGCCAGCGACCGCGTCGACGAGCTGAATCGTCCCGTCAGATGCCGTGCTTCTTCAGCTTGGTCCACAGCGTGCGCTCCCCGATGCCGAGGCGTCTCGCTGCCGCCACCTTGTTGTCTCCGGTGGCGGCGAGCGCCTCGACGATCATCCGACGCTCGACCTCGGCCACGGCGTGCTCGAGGTCGGTCGTGGGCGTCGCGACCGGCGCGGCGGCGCTCGGCAGCAACGAGCGCGTGAACGCCGCGCGGATCACGTCGCCCGTCGACAGCACGGCCGCGCGCTCCATCACGTTTCGCAACTCGCGGACGTTGCCCGGCCAGGGGTAAGCGCGGAGCAACGCCGCCGCCTCGGCATCCAGGCCCGGAGCCGGCTTGGCGATCTCGCGCGCAAACTCGGCGAGGAAGGCGCGCGCCAGCGGCTCGACGTCCTCCGGACGGGCTCGCAGCGGCGGGAGCTCGACGCGGAACACGTTCAGGCGAAAGTAGAGGTCCTCCCGGAAGCGGCCCTCGCGCATCGCCGTCTCGAGATCGCGGTTCGTCGACGAGACGATGCGCACGTCGATCGGCACGCGACGATTCGTGCCGAGCGGCTCGATGACGTTCTCCTGCAGGACCCGCAACAGCTTCGCCTGGAGACGCACGTCCATGTCCCCGATCTCGTCGAGGAAGATCGTGCCTTCGTCGGCGGCCTGAAAGCGGCCGACGCGATCCGACTGCGCGCCGCTGAATGCCCCGCGGGCGTGCCCGAAGAGCTCGCTCTCGAGAAGGTCCGCAGGGATGGCGGCGCAATTGAGCGCGACGAACAACTTGTCGTGCCGTGGGCTGCCGGCATGGATTGCCCGCGCGATCAGCTCCTTGCCGGTTCCGGTCTCGCCGGTGATCAGCACCGGGCTGCGTGTGGGCGCGATCTGGCCCACGAGATCGAAGATCGCCAGCATCGCCGGCGACTCACCGATCAGGTCGGCGAAGCGCGCCGTCGCGCGGGCCTGCTCGCTCAGGAAGCGATGTTCGACCCGCACCCGCGACAGCTCGAGCGCGCGGCGGATGACGAACTCGAGCGCGTCGACGTCGAACGGCTTCTGTAGATAGTCGATGGCGCCGAGTTTCATCGCCTCGACGGCCGTCGCCACCGTCCCGTGGGCGGTGAGCATGATGACCGGGACCTCGGTGTCGACGGCACGCAGCTCCGCCAGGAACTCCAGTCCGTTCTTGACCGGCATCCGGAGGTCGGTGATCACGAGATCGCTGCGCTCGGCGCGAAATGACGCGAGCGCTTCATCGGCGCCCGCCGTCGCGATGCACGCCAGATCGAGCTTGCGCGCGAGGATCTGCAGCACACGCCGCATCCGGGTATCGTCGTCGACGATCAGAAGCCGCTTCACGGCACGTCCTCCGCGGCCGGAAGCTCGACGCGAAAGACCGTCCCCCGGCCCTGGTCGCTCGATACCGTGAGCCGGCCGTGGTGCTCCAGCACGACGCGTTGCACGAAGGTGAGCCCCAAGCCGATACCGCCTTCGCGCCGCGTCGCGAAAGGCTGGAAGAGCGTCGCCCGCAGATCGTCCGGGATGCCGGGACCGTCGTCGCGTACCTCGAACGCCACGTGCGCGTCGCGGGCCGGGAACGTCACGAGCTCGATCATGCCGCCGGACGCGAGGATCTGGATCGCGTTGACCAGGAGATTGAGGACCACCTGATACACCAGCTCCGGGTCGCACTGGACGATGGGATCCGGCTCGGCGAGCCGGCGCGTGATCGTCACGCCCTTCGCCCGCGCTTGCATCTCGGCGAAGTCGGCGGCCCGGCCGAGGACCTGTCCGAGGCGCGCCGGCTCGAGCCGCAGCTCTCGCGGTCGGCCGAGCTCGAGCAGACCCGACACCACGCCGGCGATCCGGTCGACCTCCTCGCGCAGCAAATGCAGGAGCTCCCGCGTCTCCTCGTCGGTTGTCTGGAGCGAGCGCTCGAGGAGCTGCGCCGAGGTGCGAAGCACTCCAAGCGGCGTCCGCACCTCGTGAGCGACGCCGGCGGCGAGCTCGCCGACGAAGGCGAACTTCGCCGCCTCCACCAGCCGGACCTCTGCCCGAGCGAGATCGGCGGCCATCCGATTGAAGGCGGCCGCGAGCGCGCCCAGCTCGTCGCGGCTCCGCACCTGGAGTGGGATCGAAGGGTGTCCGCGTCCGACCTCCCGTGCCGCGGCAGTGAGCTCGGCGAGCGGCCGCGAGACACGGCGCGCCAGGACCAACGCAACCGCGAGCGCGGCCGCGAGCGTCAGCCCCAACATGCCGGCGAGCAGACGGGCCATGTGCCGCACCGGAGCCAGCGCGTCGGACAAGGGCTCCCCGACGGCAACCGTCCAACGCGGCAGATCAGGCGGCAAGCCCGCCTCCCCGAGCAGGACACCGGCAGTGGGAACGAGGCGCGCGGCGGGGGCTGCGAGTCGATCCGGCGAGGTCGCGACGTCGATCGTGTCCCCCAGGCGCCAGCGACCGTCCGGCCGTAGCGCCCCGCCGATCACGACGCCCGCCGCATCGAGCACGAATACGTCGGCATCCAGGCCCATCATGGCGAGATTGCCACGTGCCCGCCCCGTGAACTCGGTGACCCTGTCCCAGTCGAGGAGCGCGGCCAGGCTGCCGAGCGTGCGCTCCGGGGCCTCGGCGTCGGGGATGGGAACGACGGTCCGGAGACTCCGCTGGCCGAGATCCGGCGTGTCCAGCGGTCCTTCGAAGATCGGCCCCGGGGTGCTCGCGAGACCCCAATCGCGCGCCGAGCTGCCGATGAGCGAGGGATTGCTCGACGCGACCACCGAGCCGGCTCCATCGAGCACGAGCAGATCGAGGCACATCGCGCATCCGCTCTTCAACGACGCGAGGGACGACGAGATCCGTTTGTCCAGATCACCGATCCGGATTTCGCGCATGACGTCCTGGCGCGCGAACGACGCAAGCATCTCCCGCTGTGAGTGGAGCGTGGTGGCGAGACGATCGGCGGCCGTCCGGGCCTCGCCGGCCAGCTGCAATCCGATGGCATGCGCCAGGGCGGCCCGGCTCTGCGAGACGGCGATCGCGCCGTAGAGGCCGCCGGGCAGCAGGATCATGCCCGCGACCAAGGCGAAGAGCTTGGCTCGGATCGAGAAAATCCATACCTTCCCGGCGCTCACATGCGCGGCTCTCGAATTGCTACCGTCCCATGGGTTCGGTGAAACCGCAAAGCCACGCGCCTGCCCCGAGCGGCCGGCCGCGCACGCCATGGCGATGGGCGTGCACCGTGCTGGTGACGGTGCTGCTGGCGACGCCCGCCCTCGGGACACCAACGTTGCAGCCGGAGCTCGGCCTGGACGAGGGTACCGCGCCGAGCGAGGAAGGCCCACTTCTCCTCCACCTCCCGAGCCCGATCGGCGACCTCGACTACCGGGCCGGACGCGGGCTCCGCGTGGGCAACTCGGGACTCACGATCGGCGGTTTTGCGACCGCCGTCGGTGAGATCCTCGAAGGCGGCAAGCGCGACGGCGGCATCGATTCGCTCAACTTCCTGATCTCCTATCGACCGCTCTCGTTCGTGCATCTCTTCTCCGAGGTCGAGCTGACGGAGCCCCTCTTCCTTGAGAGCGGAAAAGAGGGCCTGCGCGCGCAGGCCGAGACCAGCGTCGATCGCCTCTACGCCGACTTCGGCTCGAGCGATGCCATCAATCTCCGGGTCGGACAGTTCCTGACACCGATCGGGCGCTGGAACCTCGCACCGGCCGATCCCCTGGTCTGGACCACCTCCGAGCCCCTCCTGGTGGAGGAGGTGTTCGACGACACCGTCAAGGGCGCAATGCTGTGGGGCACCCTGTTCCCGCACCAGCAGGCGCTGGCGTACTCCCTGTACGGAACCTTCTTCAATCCGATCACCCCGGATCCGGATGCGGTCGAGCCCAAGCATGTCGCTGGCGCTCGCTTCGAGTGGACGGGGGTCGGCGGCACGTCGCTCGGTCTGTCCTACTCGGCGTCGCAGAAGCACGGCGGCGATCCGTGGCACTCCCTCGTCGGCGTCGATGGCGAGTGGCTGCCCCACGAGCGCGTCGACTTCACCTGCGAGGCGCTCTTCGGCGAGGGACCCCGCACCAACGGGGCGGTCAACGCGTTCTTCATTCAGGGCGTCGTCAGAACGGTGTCGACGCTCTACGTGGTCGGCCGCTACGAGCGCTTCGACACCACGCGCGAGCGGGCCGTAGACCTGTTCGACCTCGGCCTCACGTGGGTGCCATCGCCCGCGTTGCGCATCAAGGCCGACTACGAGTTCGCCGACCACTCCGACGATCGGTCGCCTCCGGGCTTCCGATTCTCCTTCTCGGTGCTCTTCTGAGATGCGCCGGCGCGTCCTCACGGCGATGCTGCTCGCGATGCTCTTGGCCGGCGTCAGCCGCGCCGACGACGACACGCGCATCGCCGTGGTAGTACACCCGTCGCGCCAGACCGTGCTGTCGTCAGAGATCCTGACGCAGATCTACCTGCGCCGAAGGCGATTCTGGGACGATGGGGCGCCCATCGTGCCGTTGAATCTGGCCGCAGGGACACCGCTGCGGCGCACGTTTTCGCGGCTCGTCCTCGGCCAAGGCGAGGATCGTCTCGCGGAATACTGGAACCGCGAATACTTCCACGGTGTCCTGCCGCCGGCGACACTGGCCTCCACGCGGGCGATCGTGCGCTACGTCGCCTCCGACCCGAACGCGATCGGGTACGTGCCGATCGACGAGGTCGACGCCTCGGTGCGTGTCGTCCTCTCGCTGCCGTAACGCGCCACCATCAGGACACGCCACCATTCAGGGCCCCGGTGGGGTGAACGAGATCAGCTCGTTGCGTGCCCCGCCGTCGATGTCCACCTCGAGGATCATGCCGACGCCGGGCTTGTAGAACTTGTTCTCGTCACCACCGATGTCGAGCGGCGAGAATTCGAAGGTCTCGAGACAGGTCCCCGAGCAGCTCGTCGCCGGCACGCTCTCGCTCGCGGTGGTGCTGATCACCTTGCCGCCATCCTCGGCGTCGCCGAGCAGGAACTCCTGACGGTAGACGTCCCCGACCATCGGGGTGGCCTTCATGATGATGCCCGGCTTCGCGCCGTCCCGCCCGGCCAGGAAGGTGCCCTCGATGCCGATCAGCAAGCCGCCCTCGAACTGCTGCGTCGTCTCGCCGAAGTACCAGACCGTGCCGTCCGTCTGCTGCGCGAAGAAATCGATCGTGTCCTCGGTCACCACGTTGCTCGCGTCCTGGACGACATCGTGCACGGCGATCGTAGTGACGTTGTCGATCACCTGGGTCTGGTTGGTCACGGTGACCGTGTCGGTCTCACCGTTGCTCTGGTTCTTGTAGACCCAGACGGTACCCGGGATGAGCGGGAACAGCGGATTCGGGTTCGCCGCGATGTTTGCCGGCAACAGGAACGTCTGGATGTCGATCACCGGATCGTAGGGCCCTTTCCCGAGAGCCGAACAGAAATCCTCGCGTGCCTTGAATTGGTCCGCGCATTCGCTCTTGGCATCGGTGAGGTCCTGCTTCGCAGTTTTCTTGCACGGCTTGACGCTCCCGGCGTCCGAGGAATTGACGCAGTTGCCGGTCGCGATCGAGAAGTCCTCCCC
>Ga0157379_10003446_pt1 | contig 13388 bp, 12 predicted proteins | sample S25metaG_FD_121802 | JGI IMG/M metagenome (GOLD analysis project Ga0157379, IMG submission 121802) | Switchgrass rhizosphere microbial communities from Kellogg Biological Station, Michigan, USA - S2-5 metaG | ecosystem: Host-associated > Plants > Roots > Rhizosphere > Soil | place: USA... | reverse complement strand
CACCTTGTCGACGACATCGAGCGCCTGCGCGAGCATCTCGGCATCGAGCGCTGGCAGGTGTTCGGCGGCTCCTGGGGCTCCACGCTGGCGCTGGCTTACGCCGAGACCTACCCCGAGCACGTCGCAGAGCTTGTCCTGCGCGGCATCTTCACGCTGCGGCGCTCGGAACTCGAATGGTTCTATCAAGACGACTGTAGCTGGATCTTCCCCGACGCCTTCGAGGAGTATTTACGCGTGATCCCCCAGGCCGAGCGCGGCGATCTGATCGAGGCTTTTCACCGGCGCCTGACCGATCCCGATCCCGCCGTGCAGCTCGATGCCGCCCGGGCCTGGAGCGCCTGGGAAGGCAAGACACTTTCGCTGCTTCCCGACGCCGAGCGGGTACGCCGCTTCTCCGAAGACCACTACGCGCTGGCCTTCGCCCGCATCGAGTGCCACTACTTCGTCAATGGCGGCTTCTTCCATACCGACGATCAACTGATTGCCGACGCGCATCGGCTGAGGGACATCCCCGGCGTGATCGTGCATGGCCGTTACGACGTGGTGACGCCGGTCAAGATCGCCCACGATCTCGCCCGCGCTTGGCCTGAAGCGACCTTGCGCATCGTCGCCGATTCCGGTCACGCCATGACCGAGCCCGGCATCGTGCACGAGCTGATTGCCGCCACCGGCGCCTTCCGCTAGGCGTCAGGCGTCTGCCGCATGGCCGATGAAGGAGAGGGCGATGCTTCGCCGGTGCGGGCTCGCGCGATGCTCGATGAGGTAGACTCCCTGCCAAGTGCCGAGCGTCATCCTGCCCTCCTTCACCGGAATGCCGATGCTGACCGAGGTGAGCATCGCCTTGATGTGACTCGGCATGTCGTCCGGGCCCTCTTCTTGATGGGCGTAGGCGCGGTCCTCCGGCGCCAGAAGCTCAAGCGCATCGGCCAGATCGCGCCGCACATTCGGATCGGCATTCTCCTGGATGGTCAGCGACGCCGAGGTGTGGCTGACGAACACCGTCAACAGGCCATCTTCGGCCGCGAGGCTCTTGAGCCAGCGCCCCAGCTCGTCGGTGATCTCGACGAAGCCCTTGCCGCTCGTCGCCACCTCAAGCGTATGAGTTGCCTGCACTATCTCCGCCACCGCTTGAACCCCTCCCCGCCGAAGCGTTGCGGCCCATGGTCTGCGTGCCGCGCGCGCTTGACAAGCCCGTCGCCGGCCTTTGCCGCGTCCCACAATAGGGCGTGGCTTAACGCAAAATTTACTCGGTCTTGCCACCGTGGTTTCGACCGCTTCTTCGCGTGTTTCTTGGACCGGTTTCTCGACCCTTCTGACGCGAACACGCCGGCGGCTCATGCGCCAAGGGGAACGCGATGGTTTCGGAAGCAAGCTGGCACAGCGACATCGGTAGATATGGCAGCGCGCCCTCCGGCGCGGCCCCGATGGATCAGCAAACGGTTGAAAGCCTGCTTCGCCGCCTCGTACAGCGGGTCGAGGAGAGTGAGCGCCGCTACAGCGAGGCGCTCGACGAGTTGCATGCGCGGCTCGACCAACTGGCGCAAACCACCGGCACCGCCCGTGCGGCCGGCTACCCCGACGCCTCGGCGCCCTTCGATCGGCTGCATGATGAGGTGAGCAGTCTCACTTGGCGGCTCGACGGCGAAGACTCGAACCCGCTCGACGATTTCGAGCGCCTCGGCCGGGCGCTATCCGGCGATCTGAATTACGCCGCGAGCTTAGCCGGCGCTCCAACAACCACACCCGGCCGGTTCGGCAGCTCCTCCTTCCCTTCGTTGCCGAGCGAGCACCCCTCCGGGGGCCTACCCTCTCACTTCCCCCTGCCGGATGTGGATTACTCCCGACCGGCGCCGACGCCGCCCGTCAGCGACAGCGAGCTCGAATTGCGTCTCGCCGAGATGGCCCACCGCCTCGAGAATTCCGTCGGCACGCCGATGCCGCCGGCACTCGATGCCTTGAGCGCGCGGCTCGACGAGATCAGCCGCGATCTCGCCAAGGCGCTCGAAGCGCCGAAGACCCTCTCGCTCGAGCCGGTCGAGCGCCAGATTTCAGAGATGGCCAAGCAGCTTACCCGGGCCGAAACCCAGCTCGCCAAAATCGGTGAAATCGAGAGCGCTCTGCTCCAATTGATCGAGCGGGTGGATGCCTCGCCAAGTCAGGACGAAGTGGCGAGCAAGGCCGCCGAGGAGGCCGCCCACCGCGTCGCCGAAGAGATGAAGCTGAGCGGCAACACCACCGAGCGGCTCGATGCCATGCATCGCGATTTGATGGCGATGAATGACAGGACGAAATCGAGCGACCAAAAGCTCGCCGGCACCATCGAAGCGGTGCACGCTTCCCTGAAGGAGCTGGCGCACCAAGTCGAACGCGCCGCGACACCGCCGCCGCCGCCCGCGCCGGCGCCGGCCGCCATGCCTCGCGTTCCCTTCGCCGAGCGCATGCGCGCTCTGGCGCCAATGCCGGGCATGCCGGGTCAGGCGCCTGCCGCAACGGCGATGGAAAAAAGCGAACAGCCCAAGGCCGCCGAGGCCAACGGCAGTAACGATGCCCTGGCCCAACGCAAGCCCGCGGCTTCGCTTGGCGAAACGCCAGAGCCAGAGATTGCCCCGCGCTTCGGTCGCGCCAAGCGGGGCCCGATCGGCGAGATGGCCTTCGATCTCGACGCACCGACCCCGCGCCGCGCGATCGGCAAGGCAAGACCCGACTCCGAATACGAGATCCCCGACGATCTCGTTGCGGCGGCACGTCGCGCGGCCCAGGCCGCCGCGGCCAAGGCCGACGAGCGGAGCAGCGGCTCACGCATCCGGCGCTCGCCGGGAGACGGCGAGACCGCGACGGGCTCCGAACTGCCCCTCCGCCGCAAGCGGTCGTTCCTCATCATTTGCGCTGCCGTGCTGCTCGCCATCAGCGCGGCACTGCTTTATAGCCGCCTGCGATCCAAGCCCCAGCAAGAGGTTACGCCTCCCGCCGTCGAGCAAAGCGTGCCCGCCCCGGCAGCGCCGGTAGAGGGGTCCTCCACGCCGGACGCCGGTGACGGCGCGCCCGCCACTGGCGAGTCCACGCCGGAGACGCCGGCGACTCCGGCAACGCCCGGTTCGGGCTCCTCCGAGCTTGACTGGCAACCCGAGGTGACCCCGGCCCCGAACGATGCCGCCGACGCCGGCTCAAACCGCAATTTCACCAATGTCGCCAAGTCGCCCTACCACCAGCCGGTCGCGAACGAGACGGAAGCGCAAGCGCAGCCGGCGTCGTTGACGCAAGATCAGACGCCGGCTCTTCCGCCGGGCGTCGTCTTCGCGGTTGAAGACCCAAGCATGGGCTTGCAAGGACAAGCTCCTGCTGCCCCAGCTCCCCCTGCCAGCCCCGCCGCGCTGCCGATGGGCCTTCCTTTGCCCCCCGCCGATCTCGGACCGTTGCCGTTGCGTCAAGCGGCAGCGCAAGGCGATGCGAGCGCGCAATATTCGATCGGGCTCCGGTATGCCGAGGGCGAGGGCGCCCCGCAGAATTTGACGGAAGCCGCGCGCTGGTTCGAGCGCGCCGCAAGCGCTGGCCTCGCCCCCGCCCAGTATCGTCTCGCGGTGGCCTATGAGCGCGGGCAGGGCATCACCAAGGATCTCGGCCGGGCGCGGTCCTGGTATCAGGCGGCCGCCGAGAAGGGCAACGTCAAGGCCATGCATAATCTGGCCGTAAGCCTGAGCGGCCACCAAGACGGCGACCCCGATTATGCGCTCGCCGCCAAATGGTACGGCCAGGCCGGCGCCTACGGCCTCGCCGACAGCCAGTTCAATCTCGCCGTCCTCGCCGAGCATGGCCTTGGCATGCCGAAAAATCTCGGCGCGGCGTATCAATGGTTCGCCCTTGCCGCCAAGAACGGCGATCAGGAAGCGGGCAAGCGGCGCGACATGATCAAGCCCGAGCTCGATGCGGCGGCGCTTGCCACGGCCGACCAGGCCGTCGCCACCTGGACCGCCAAGCAACCGCCGGCCGAGGCCAACGAGGTCGACGAACAGCAGGCCTGGGCGGACGCGACCGACGCTTCGGCAGCCAATATCGCGCTCGTCAACCGGGCGCAGGCGCTTCTCAACAAGCTCGGCTATGACGTCGGCGTCCCCGACGGGCTGATGGGCGCCAAGACCCGCGAGGCGATCAAGATCTTCGAGCAGCGCAACGGCCTAGAGGAGACCGGCGAGGTCACCATCCCCCTCGTGGCCAAGCTCGAGCGCCTCACCAGCTAGCTCGTCACACACCCCGATTCGTCATGCCCGGCCATGTGCCGGGCATCTTCCGCCTAGGCGGCACAAGCGCGGCCATGACGGCGCGCATGTTTGTGAGGTAATACCAGTCAAGCTTCGGCCTCCTCGCTTCCTGGATTCGATGTTTCAAATCTACCTCCCCATTGCCGAGCTGTCGGTGAACCTTTTGGTCATGCTGGGGCTCGGCGCGGCGGTCGGCTTCCTGTCGGGCATGTTCGGGGTGGGCGGCGGCTTTCTGCTCACTCCGTTTCTGATGTTTTCGGGCATTCCCCCCTCGATCGCCGTCGCCACCGGCGCCAATCAGATCGTCGCCACCTCGGTATCGGGCGCCATGGCCCAATGGCGGCGCGGCAATATCGACTTCCGCATGGGGAGCGTGCTGATCGTCGGCGGCGTCGCCGGCGCCCTGATCGGCGTGGCCCTGCTCAAGATCCTCCGCGAGGCGGGTCAGGCGGGCCTGATCATCTCGCTGACTTACGTGGTTCTGCTGGGGGTCATCGGCGGCCTGATGCTGAATGAGAGCATCGGCGCCATCCGCCGCGCGCGCGCCGGCAAGCCTGCCTCGGGGCGGAAGCCCGGACAGCACAACTGGATCCACGGCATGCCGCTCAAGTTGCGCTTTCCCCGCTCGCGGCTCTATATCAGCGCCATCCCGCCGCTGGTGATCGGCTGGGTCGTCGGCCTGTTGACCGCCTTTCTCGGCGTCGGCGGCGGCTTCATCATGGTGCCGGCGTTGATCTATCTGTTGCGCATGCCGACCAATGTCGTCATCGGCACCTCGACCTTTCAGATCATTTTCGTCACGGCCGTCGTCACCGTGCTGCAGGCGACATTCAACCACTCGCTCGATGTCGTCCTCGCCCTGATCCTGGCGGCTGGCGGTGTCATCGGCGGCCAGTTCGGCGTACGCGCCGGACAGAAATTCAGGGCCGAACAGTTGCGGGCCATGCTGGCCCTCATGGTGCTCGCGGTCGCGCTCCGGCTTTTGTTCGACCTCGTGCTGAAGCCGTCCGAGCTGTACAGCCTCAGCCCGCTCCTGGCAGGTGCATGATGCAGGCAGCACTCGCACTTGCCCTGCTGTTCGCAACCCTGGGCGTGGGTCCCGTTGCCGCGGCTGACCCAGCGCCGACGCCGCGCGAAGAGGTGGTGTCGGACATCTCCACCCGCGAGATCTCCATTCAGTCGAACTTCAACGGGATCGAGATCCTCATCTTCGGCAGCGTCGATTTCAGCGGTGCCGCCGTGCCCGGCAAGGACATCTACGACGTCGTCGTCGTGCTGCGTTCGCCGGATCAGGCCGTCGTCGCCAGACGCAAGGAGCGGATGGCGGGGATCTGGGTGAACGGCATCGGCAAGATCTATCCGACCGTACCGGGCTTCTACGCCGTCCTCTCCTCGCGGCCGCTGCGGGCGATCACCTCCGACGAGACGCTGAAGACGCTGGGCATCGGCCTGAACAACATCGATTTCGGCAGGGTGACCAAGAGCGGTCCCGACGAGGAAACCTTTCGCTCGACCGTGATCCGACTGAAAGAACAGCAGCAGCTCTTCCAGGAGCATGACGACGGCGTGGCCTTCGTTGGCCGCAGCCTGTTCAGGGCGAGCGTCGACCTGCCGGTCAATGTGCCGATCGGCCGCTACACCGCCGATGTGTACCTGTTCCGCGACGGGCAAGTGGTGAGCAAGAACCAGAGCACGCTGGAAGTGACCCAGGCCGGCCTCGATCGCGCGATCTATCTGATGGCTTTCAACCGGCCGCTGCTTTACGGACTGGTCGCGGTCCTGCTCGCCGTGCTGGCGGGACTGGCCGGCTGGGCCGCCTTCCGCCGGAAATAGATCAATCGGGCAGCAGCAGGCTCCCGAGCACGGGATAGACGTCGGCCCGGCCCATCATCCAGGCTTCGAGCTGGCGGCGGGAAAACAGCGGCCCGAACGCCTCATCGAGCACGTTGAGCCCACCGGCATAGGCGCCGAAGGCCGGCATCACCAGCCGGACGCCGTCGGTGGCGAAGCAGCGGCGGCGGATCCTCGACCCGCGGCGGGCGATGCGCGCCACCGGGTGCAGATGGCCGGCGATCTCCCGCGCCGACGGCGTAGGCGAAGGCTCGTGCCTCAGCACAAGCCCGCGGATCGACAGCGTGGCGCAGACGGTCCCGCCGATCGAGGCGGGGAGATGCGGATCGTGATTGCCGCAGACCCAGAACCATTCACGCGCCTGCTGCAGCTTGAGCAGGAAGGCGCGGTCGTCGGCGGCGATACGCTCGGCCGACTCCGCTCGGTGAAAGCTGTCGCCGAGCGCTACGACGCGCGAGGGCGCGACGGCGGCAATCACCTTTGCGAGCCGCTCGAGCGTCGTGCGCGTGTCGTAAGGCGGCAGCAGCATGCCAAGCGCGGCAAAGGCGGCGCCCTTCTCCAAATGCAGGTCGGCCACCAGCAGCGTGTCCTCTTCCTGCCAATAGAGCGCACCGGCGGCGAGCGGCCGCATCGCGTGTCCGGACACTTCGATATGCGCACGCAGTGATGGGGCTGTTTCCGGCATGAGATCAGGCTTTGCGCGCAGCATGTCCGCTTAAGGCCTCCGCGATGAGCTCTTCAACCGTCTCACGCAACAAGACCTCACTCGCCTCCCCTGGAACGCTTTCGCGCCCGATCTCGAGCATGACCGGCACCGCGAGCGGCGAAACTTGGCGCAGCGCAATATGCCTGATTCGCCCGTTGATTCGCCGCAAGAATTGTCCGAGACGGCCGACATCGATGAGTCCCGTTGCCGCATCGGCGAAAGCAGCCTTGAGCAGGATGTGGTCCGGCTCGTGCTGCCGCAGCACATCATAGATCAGGTCGGAGGAGACCGTCATCTCCCGCCCGGTCTTCTCCTGTCCGGGATGGCGGCGCTCGATCAGGCCGGAGATGATGGCGCACACCCTGAAGGAACGCTTCATCAGGCTCGACTCGGCGAGCCAGGCATCGAGATCGTCGCCGAGCATGTCTTCGTCGAAGAGTTGCGCGAGGTCGAGGCGGCCGGTCTTCACCATCTCGCCCATGTCGTTGAGCGCCCAGATGGCCAGCGCATATTCGTTGGCGACGAAACCGAGCGGCGCCGCCCGCGCCCGTTCCAGCCGTCGCGTCAGCAGCATGCCCAGGCTTTGATGCGCCAGACGGCCCTCGAACGGGTAGCAGACGAGATAATGCTTCTGCCCGCGCGGGAAGGTCTCGACCAGAACCTCGTCGGCTCCGGGGACCACCGAGAACTCGGCCTGGAGCCGCAGCCAATCCGAGACCTGGTCGGGGAGCCGCGACCAAGTGACGGGATCGGCCAGCATGTTACGCACCCGCTCGGCGAGATAGGTCGAGAGCGGAAACTTGCCGCCTTCGTAGGCCGGCACCTTGGGCTCGGTCGCATGCGCGCGGGTGACGATGGCGTCGGTCTCGCGCAGGCCCTCGAAGCGCAGCACCTCGCCGGCGAACACGAAAGTGTCGCCCGGGGTGAGCTGCTCGATGAAATATTCCTCGACTTCGCCGAGTACGCGGCCGCCCGCGAGCATGCTGGACGGCTTGAGCGCGCCGCCTTTCAGCCGGGCAAGCCGCACCCGCACCATCGGCGCCTCGACGATGGTGCCGACATTCATTCGGTATTGCTGGGCGATGCGCGGATGCGCGACTCGATAACGGCTTTCTGGAGTCTTCTTGAGTTTCGCATACCGCTCGTAGTTGGCGAGCGCATAGCCGCCAGTCGCCACGAACTGCACGACCTGGTCGAAGCCTTGGCGCAACAGGCCCTGATAGGGCGCGGCGCTCGCCACCTCGCGATAGAGCTGGTCGGGGTCGAACGGAGCGGCGCAGGCCATGCCGAGCACATGCTGGGCCAGCACGTCGAGCGCGCCCGGCCGCGACGGCGGCGTGTCCTGCGCGCCCTCTTCCGCCGCTTCGAGCGCTGCCTGGCATTCCACCACCTCGAAGCGGTTAGCCGGCACCAGCAGCGCCTTGCTCGGCTCGTCCAGCCGGTGATTGGCGCGGCCGATGCGTTGCGCCAGCCGACTTGCGCCCTTCGGCGCGCCGACATTGATGACAAGATCGACCTCGCCCCAGTCGATGCCGAGATCGAGCGTCGAGGTGCAGACCACGGCGCGGAGCTTGCCCTGAACCATCGCCGCCTCGACTTTCCGCCGCTGCGCCACGGCGAGCGAGCCGTGATGCAGCGCGATCGGCAGATTGGCCTCGTTGTAGCGCCACAGCTCATGAAACAGCATCTCCGCCTGCGAGCGCGTATTGACGAAGATCAGCGACAGGCGATGCGCCTCGATTGCCGCGTAGATCTCAGGCAGCGCATAGCGCGCCGAGTGTCCGGCCCAAGGCAGCCCGGCATTGGAGCGCAGGATGGCGATGTCGGCGCGGGCGCCCTCTCCCGCCGTGACGATCTCGGCGAGTCGCGTCGCCGTTTGCCCCTGATGCGGCACGAGGAACGAGGCAAGCTCGTAAGGCCGCGCCACGGTCGCCGACAGGCCGATCGCCGTAAGCTCGGGCGAATGCGCGCGAAGCCGCGCCAGATCGAGCGCCAAAAGATCGCCTCGCTTGCTGGAGGCAAGCGCGTGCAACTCATCGAGGATCACATATTTCAGCGAGCCGAACAGCTCGGCCGCGCCTTTATGCGACAGCATCAGCGCGATCTGCTCCGGCGTGGTCAGCAAAATGTCGGGTGGCAGGACGCGCTGGCGCGCGCGGCGGTACGGCGGCGTGTCGCCGGTGCGGGTCTCGAGCCGGATCGGCAGCTCCATCTCGGCCACCGGCATCGCCAGATTGCGCGCGATGTCGACGGCGAGCGCCTTGAGCGGCGAGACGTAGAGCGTATGGATGGCGGTTGCCGGCTTCCGCCTCGGCGGCTGGCCCGCCAGATCGACCAGACTCGGCAGAAAGCCGGCCAGCGTCTTGCCGCCGCCGGTCGGCGCGATCAACAGCGTGTCGCGCCCGGAGCCGGCATGGTCGAGCAACGCCAACTGGTGCGCGTGCGAGCGCCAGCCGCGCGCCTTGAACCAGCCGGCGAACGGCTCGGGCAGCTCGGCTGGGGAGGCTTCGACGGTCAGACTCTTGTTTGCACGCATCGCTCTTCCGCTTGACCTTGGTGACCCTTCGCACCAATTCTGGCGTAATTCGAGTCGAAGCTCCTGGGGCGCTTGCCCGGCGAAAAGGAGAGCTCACAGATGGATCGGTTTTTTGGCGGCAATCCGGCCCTCGTCCTGCTGAGGCTGGCGATTCTCTCGCTGATCGTGGGCGTCGTGCTCGCCGCGCTCGGCTTCAGCCCCTTTGAGCTGATCGACAGCCTAAGGCGACTGGTCGAGCGGATCTACGACATGGGCTTTGCCGCAGTGGAAAAGGCATTCCGCTACTTCCTGCTCGGCGCCGTCATCGTCTTTCCGGTCTGGCTCGTCACGCGCCTGCTGAAATCGCTCGGCCGCGGCTCCAGCAGCGATTTGGTCGACCCAAGCTCGCGCAACCGCGAAGCCTAGAGGATCGCGAGCACCGTCTCCGGCGGCCTGCCGATCGCCGCTTTGCCGCCGGCGACCACGATCGGCCGCTCGATCAGGATCGGGTTCGCCACCAACAGCGCGATCAGGGCAGCCTCGTCCAATTCGCGGTCCTTCAGGCCAAGCTCGGCATAAAGCGGCTCGCTCTTGCGCACGATATCGGCGGCCTTGAGCCCGAGCTTCTTGAGAATGGATTTGAGCTCGACAGCCGAGGGGGGAGTCTTTAGATAGTCGACGATCTTTGGCTGCACCCCGCGCGCTTCGATGAGCTTCAGCGTCTCACGCGATTTCGAGCAGCGCGGATTGTGGAAGATGGTGACGCTCATGTTTCCCGCTCCGCCCATTCGGCCGCGCGCCGACCGATCAGCGGCGTCAAGCCAGCGAATCCGTCTGTCGCCATCGCCTCGATCAGCGCCCGCTTGATGCGGCCGATCAGTCCCGGTCCTTCGAACACGAGCCCGGTATATAGCTGGAACAGAGTGGCGCCGGCCTCGATCTTGGCGAGCGCCGCCTCGCCGGAATCGATGCCGCCAACGCCGATCAGCGGCAGCTTGCCTTGCGTAAGCTGGTAGACCCGCGCCAGCATCCGCGTCGACCGGGCGAACAGCGGACGGCCTGAGAGGCCGCCGCTCTCGCGGGCGAAGGCGAGCGTGCCCCCAACGCCCTCGCGGGAAAGGGTGGTGTTCGACACGATGATGCCGTCGACGCCATGCGCTTGAATGATGCCGACCACCTCCGGCAAGTCGGCGTCGGCGAGATCGGGAGCGAGCTTCACCAGCAGCGGGGGTTTGTGGGGCAGCGCCTGGCGCGCGGCTTGAACGCGCTTGAGCAAATCATCGAGCGCCGCCGTTGCCTGGAGATCGCGCAAGCCCGGCGTGTTGGGCGATGAGATGTTGATGGTGAGGTAGCTCGCGACTTGGGCCATGCGCTCGATGCCCGTCACGTAGTCGGCGATGCGATCTTCGCTGTCGCGGCCGGCGCCGACATTGACGCCGACAATTCCCCACGGCCGGTCTTGCAGTCGGGCAAGCGCCGCCGCTTGCCCCTCATTGTTGAAGCCGAGGCGGTTGATGATGGCATGGTCCGGAGCGGAGCGAAAAATGCGGGTCCCTGCGTTGCCGCGTTGCGCCAGCGGCGTCAGCGTGCCCACCTCGACGAAGCCGAAGCCCATGGCGAGAAGCTGGCGCGGCACGCGCGCATTCTTGTCGAAACCGGCCGCCATGCCGACAGGATTGGCAAAATCCAGGCCGACTACGGTCTGGGCCAAGCGCCTGTCGTCAGGGACTTCGGCGCGCGGATAGAGCCCAAGCTCGAGGCTCTTGACGGCGATGTCGTGGGCGCTCTCGGGATCGATCGCCTGGAGCAGCGCTTGGCCGAGCCCGAACAGCCCGCTCACGCGAAGACTCCTTCCGGCAGAACGTGACGCCCCTCCGGTCCGAGAGCGAGCGGTTCGCTCCACAACACGGCGGCAAGCTCGAGCGGCGCGTAAAGATGCGGAAATAGCGCGCCGCCACGCGAAGCCTCCCATTTCAACGAAGGCCCGAGCCGCTCCGCGTCGAGCGCAACGAGAACGAGTCCGTCCTGCCCGGCAAAATGCGTGGCGAGCGTTGCCGCAAGCTGATGGCCGGCCGAGAGATGGATGAAGCCGTCGCGGGCATCGTCGGTCGAGCCGTCGAAACGCCCCGCAGTCCACGCCGCTTCGAAAGCGGCCTCGCTCAGGACTTTATAGACAGGCTCTGCCATGGCTCCGCCGCGACACTAGCCGCAACCCCTTAGCTGCAACAAGGCGACGGCAGCCGGAATGCGGTGGACAAACGGCACAAATAAGCCATAATTCCTACCCTAGGCATAAATTCCGATTCATGGTCGTCTCAAGCAACTCAAGCAACGGGGCCGCTTCCCCTGAACAGGCTCACCCACACCAGGGTTTGGAACGCCATCGACGCGCTCGCGCGGCGCTACAGCCTTTCGGCGTCCGGGCTCGCCAAACGCGCCGGACTCGATCCCACCTCGTTCAACAAATCGAAGCGCGTCACCGGCGAGGGGCGCCCACGCTGGCCCTCGACCGAGAGCCTCGCCAAGGTGCTTGAGGCTACAGGCGCCAGCTTCGAGGATTTCACGCAATTGATCACCGCCGAACCGCGCGCCGCGCGGCCGATCCCGCTGATCGGCCTGACCCAGGTCGGCGGGGGCGGCTTTTTCGACGATGGCGGCTTCCCTGTTGGCCAAGGCTGGGACCAGATCCGCTTCCCCAAAGTCGACGACGAGAACGCCTACGCGCTCGAAGTCACCGGCGACTCGATGCAGCCGCTTTATCGCGACGGGGATATCCTTATCGTCTCCCCGAACTCCGCGCCGCGCAAAGGCGACCGCATCGTTCTGCGCACGACCGACGGCGAGGTGATGGCGAAGATCCTGGTGCGGCGCACGGCAAAGACGGTCGAGCTTGCGTCCTTCAATCCGGCCCACGCCAATCTCGTCTTTCCGCTGGACCGCATCGATTGGATGGCGCGCATCGTCTGGGCGAGCCAATAGCAGACAGCGGCGACCGAGGCCCGTAGAATGGCCCCATCAGCACGCGTTCGTGCTGGTTCAGGTTTGGGGGATCCGACCGCATCATGGAGCGTACCTCACGCATCGTTTCGATCCTGCTCGGCCTCGGCGTGACAGTCCTGTTGTGGCCGGTCGCGGTTCCGCTCGGCTTCGGCGAAGTGTGGTGGGCGAGCCAAAAGGCGCAATGGCAATCCGCCGCGAAGCCGGTCCCCGCGGCCGCGCCATCGCAGCCGGTCGCCCCATCTCCCGCGCCTCCGCCGCAAGCCGCGGCTCCCCTCCCCGCGCCAGCGCCGGTGCCGGCGCCGACGCAACATGCGGTGGAACAAGACGCCGCCTCGCCAGAGCCGGCTCGACCGCCACAGGCCGACGCCAAGACTGGGCAAACTGCCCCGGTAACTGCGAAGGACCCTGACAAGACCGGCGCCGTCGCCCCGGAAACCAGGCCGAAGCTCTACTACCGCGTCACGGTGCGCGACGGCGGCACGCTGCAGTCGGGTAATGTCGTCATCAAGCTTGCCGGCATCACCGCCCGCGATGACGAGGCCACCTGCAAAGGGAGTAACGGCAAAGCGTGGCCTTGCGGCGCAGCCGCCAAGGCAGCGCTGACGCGCCTGATCCACGCCCGCGCCGTCACTTGCGAGGTGCCGAAGCAAGGCGCGGCGAAGGACGTCATTGCCCGCTGCTCGGTGGCGGAAACGGATCTCTCCACCTGGATGGTGCAGCAGGGCTGGGCCGAGCCGAAAGACACAAACGAGCCCGCGCTTGTCCAAGCGGCGGCTGCCGCCAAACAGGCCAAGTTAGGGCTCTGGCGCTCCGCGGAGTGAGCGGCGCGGTCGCTCGCTTAATGCGCCGCGTTCTGGTCTGACGCCGTCGCACCGGTGGTTGGGTTTCTGCGGTCCGGCTGATCGACCTTCTTAGTATCGTTCTCGGGGACCGCGCCGATATCGGTCCCTTCTTGCGTGCCGGCTTCTTGCGTGCCGGCTTCCTCGCCCATCTTGGCGGAGCCGTGAGTATTCGCGTTCTGAGCGCCTGCGGGCTGAGCCTCGTCGGCGGCAACGATGAT
>Ga0157379_10003444_pt1 | contig 13389 bp, 13 predicted proteins | sample S25metaG_FD_121802 | JGI IMG/M metagenome (GOLD analysis project Ga0157379, IMG submission 121802) | Switchgrass rhizosphere microbial communities from Kellogg Biological Station, Michigan, USA - S2-5 metaG | ecosystem: Host-associated > Plants > Roots > Rhizosphere > Soil | place: USA... | reverse complement strand
GAGGTACTGCTGGATGCCCTTCTCGGGGCGCCAGATGTGGGCAGCGTGCTCCTGACGCCAGTTCGCATGACCGGCGATGCTCATCCGGTCGCACGGCGCGTACAGGCAGGTCCCGTCCTGCCAGTCCGGGCGGAACACCGCCGAGACCCGGCGAGCGCCGGCGGGCCACAAGGCAAAGGGCAAAGCCGTGCCGTTGGCAGGGAGCCAAGGCCGCGCGGTCGGGGGTTCTTGCGGATAGCCTGTGCAGTCGAATCGAAAGCTGTAGGCACCAGGAGCACCGGACCGAGGCGCGGCCGTGACCTCGATTTCGACAATTGGCCAGGCGATGCGGACAATGCGCCACCGGGCGAGGTAGACGGCGAGCTCGAAGGCGCCCTCCGCTACCTCGTCCAGAAATGCCTGCGCGTCCGGACGGGCGAGCACCGTGGTCATGCTAGCCCTCGACCCGCTTGACGGGCACCAGGCTGAACGCGAGCTCGCAGCAGCCGGTCACCAGAGCGCCGATCTGAACGTCCGGGTCCGGCCGGTCGTTGGTTCCGGTGATCTGCAGGACGTGCTCGCTGGCATCGACCGGTGCCATCTTGAGCTCGTGCACATACCAGCGCTTGACGTGGGTTACCGTCGCCGTGGGCGGGAACGCGCGGTGTGCTTCGGGCGTGTCTGCGTAATGCAGCGTGACGCCGATCTTCTTGCAGCGGTGCACATGGACGCGGTGCTTGTCCTTGACGCCCTGATGGTGGAGCGGCTTGCCCATATGCAGCGGGTGCTCGTCTTCGCCGGCGAAGACCATGGCCGCTTCGATTGCGAGGCCAAGGGCCGCCGCAGCCGCGAGAACCGCGTCGGGCCCTGCGTCCTCGGCAACCTCGATCAGTTCGATGGACCGGCGGCCCTCGATCTGCATGAACAGTTTAAGTTTGGTCACTTGGGTACCTCTTGGTTGGCGGGGCAGTTTTTACCGCCGCAAGAGGTTCAAGAGGGCTCGGCGCGAAATCGGAAATCGGTCAGCCGGATTTCCTGCTAGGGGCGCAGGCCGTCCGCAGGACAGATAAAAAAGAAGGGGCAAGTCGGGCAGTTACGGCTGCTGCGCTTGGGATCGAACCGACCTGCGGCAATCGCGCTCAACGCCTCCGCCGCCCCATCGAGCGCCTCGGTCAGCTTGCCGGCGGCGGCCGTGGCGTCCTTTTGGACGCCGTCTAGGAGCGAGACATGCAAGAAGCTGGCTGCAACCCCTTCGTCTTGCTTCACCATGGCCTGCAGGAGCGCATAGCGGGCCTTGGGCGATTCTCCGCTCCTGGCAAGCCGCCCGGCCTTCATCCGCTGGATGACGATCCCGCCTCCGGCCTTCTGGATGTGATCGGCCCGGGCGATGATGGTCACCCCCTCGATTGTCAGACGCCGTTCGGTTTTCAAGGCATGACCGCTCATGGCCGTGCCGGCATTGACGAGCATCCGCTGCGCGGCACCCTTGTAGTGCATCGCAGCGGGGTGGTCAGCCGGACCGCGCTCCGACCAACTGGTGTCCAGGTGGACAGCGACGTCGACGGCTGACCGGGCCGGCTGTTCCCGTAGCCAATCCAGGCCCGCGCGGATGACACCATGAAATCGCAGGTATGGCGTGTCCGCGAGCCGTCGCGACAGCCCTAAACCCTCACCGTAATAGTAGCGCCGAGGACAGGCGAGATAGTCTTCAAGGGCGGTGACAGCGAGCTCCGGTGACATGCCGCCAGCAGCCCTTTGCGGCACCGGGTTGGGGTCTGCCAATCCGGTGCCTGTCCAGTGCGGAGTAGGCTCGCCTCCGGGCGCCAGAATGGGCGACAGCGGCTTCAGCAATTTCGACGGGTTGGGCCTCGACGATCCGCCGTATCGGTTGGCCCGGGACACGGTCAGGCGATCCTTCGCGCGCGAGAGGCCCACGAACATCAGGCTCTCTTCTTCTGCATCGCTTGTCATCAGCGCGTCTTCCACCGCGATGCCGGGCGGCAAAGGGCAGAGATCGGCCCTGGCATTCGGCGGGAAATAGGATGGGCTGACCGATGGGATGTAGACGTGCTGGAACTCCAGCCCTTTGGCGGCATGCACCGTCATGAGCTGGACCGCATCGATGCCTGACGCTGCGGCGGGAAGACGGCGGAGTTCCTTCTCTTCGTCGAGAACCTCAAGGCGGCGGATGTGCTCAAGGAAGTCGCGATTGGGGCTGCGATTCCCCGGTGGCCGGTGGCCAAACGCCAGGGTGAGAAGCTGATAGACAGCAAGCTGGCGTTGCTGCGCCGCCACGTCGTCGCCGGAGAAGGGCGCGCTGTAGATCGCGGCCGCCTTGCCAAACAGGAAGGCGGATATGAGGGCATGCGGCGAGGTCTTGAAGTCGGCGCTGCCAAGGTCATCTGCCAACCGCATAAACCCGGCTCGACCTTCCGCCGACAAGATGACCTCGTTTGCGCGTCTCAGCGCGGTCAGCATGGCGATGTCCGCGTCCTTCCTGAAGCGAAACATCTCCAGGATGTCTGGCACGGGCACTGCGTAGCGGGAAAACTGGGCGACACGGAGCAGGCCAATACCGTCACGCTCTCCGGCAAGGGAGACCAAAGACAAGAGATCGCGCACTTCTGGCCGTTCAAAGAAGTCCCCGAAATACAGCGCCGGCACGCCTGCGCGCTGAAAATGCGCTGCCAGGGTGCTGAGTACGCCGTGAGTCCGCGCCAGGACGGCGTGCTGGCTGAACCCGTCTTGCTCGCTACGGCGCGTCAGGATTTCCTGGGCCAGCCCCTCGGCTTCGGTTTCGCGTTCGGTGGCAACGCGGTACGCGACTTCGCCGCTGTCCTTGCCGCGGTTCGGCGTCAGCTCGTTCTTGGAAGCAAAGGCGGCGGCCGTCATCGTTCGCCCATAGCGTTCAAACAGGCCGACAATTCGCCCACCAGAGCGGTAATTGACCTCCAGATCCTTGAAGTCAGCACCAGGGAAAGCTTCAGCGAAGCGGCTCATATTGAGCGGCGAGGCGCCGCGGAACCGATAGATCGATTGCCGGACATCGCCGACGACCCAGGGACCGACAGCAGGATCGGCAAGCTGCTTGAGCAAGGCAGCGCTCGCCTTATTCATGTCCTGATATTCGTCGACCAGAATGTGCCGGTACGTCTGGCGGATTTCGGCGGCGACATCGGCGTGGGTCTTCAGCAGTTCCACGCTCCGCGCGATAAGATCGCCGAAGTCTACCCACCCCCGCGTTTCGAGCGCCTTCTGGTAGACCGCATAGATGTGGGCCGCTTCCAGGGCCTTGTCCTTGGCCTCGCCCTCCGGCATGGCCTGCGCCCGCGCATGGTAGGTCTGAGGGTCGCACAGCTCATCCTTGGCGCGCGATATGGCGTTCAGAACCGACTTCAGCCCGCGTAGCGGTTCCTGCAGGTCAAAATAATAGTCGATCTTGAGGTGCTCGAGCTCCGACTCCAGAAGGAACAGCGAGTCCGCCCGGTCCAGGAGTTTCGGCGAACTGGGCAGGCCGAGCCGATCTCCGTAAAGACGCAGCAGTTCCTGTCCAAAAGCGTGAAAAGTGCTGCACCAGACCGCGGTCGCGACGCCTCCAAGTTCGAGGCGTAACCGGCGCGAAAGATCATCGGCCGAAGCGTTTGAATAGGTCAGGGCCAGAATGGACCCCGGATCGGCCTCCTTCTGGGATATGAACCACGCTGCCCGGGCCACCAAAGTGCGCGTTTTGCCGGTGCCGGGACCGGCTCGCACCTGCACTGGACCTGGATCCGCCTCTGCCGCAAGTCGCTGACTGTCGTCCAGCGACGGACGCTCGCCATCGGGATCCGGCGGCCGATCTTCAGGAAGCAAGAGTGCATCTGCCATCTGTTGCTGGACCAGATTCAACGGAAGGCCCAGATCGGCGGCGATAGCGTCCGCCGTAAGCTTGTGCGCGATGCACGCTGCCCTGAGGCGATGACGAGGCAGCAGAAGTTCGCGGGCATAGACATTTGCCTGCGCTTCGCGGCGCTGCTTGGGGCTATAGGCATCGCTTTCGCCTACCGCCGAGCTTTCGGGCTCGGCGATCGCATAGGGATCGACGTCATCATCGTGGCAGCCGCCCTTCGGATGGTGCAGCCGGTGGTGCCCGAATTCGTGAGCGACGTGAAAGGCGCGGTCCTCGTCGCTAAGCGCGGCCGAGACCAGAATTCTCGGACCGTCCGGATCATAGGAAGCCTCGGTATTGTCCAGCAGCGCATCGTCCTTGGGCAAAACAAGGACCTTGACGCCGCTGGCCAGTGCGGCCGCGGCGAGGAGATCGTCGGCCCGAAGCAGGTCAGCCTGGGGGTTCAGCTCGCCGTGCCAAGCTGCAGCTTGGCTGCGCAGTTCGGACCAGGCACTCATGCCGCCGGTTCATCCGCGTCTGCCAGGCGCTGCAACCAAAAAGCCTTGAGATCAGCCGATAGCGTCGAGGCTTTGATGGCTACTTCGAACGTCTCGGTTTCGATCTTTATTGGCCCTTTGGCCTTGCGAAGATTGCCCCTGGAGGACGGGATCGGTGCGCCGGTGGCCGAGGCAATCACATGCGCTGGCGGCATGCAAATCTCACCGGCGATCCTACGGAACATTTCCAAAGGCCGCCGCCCGACGATGCGGCGTCGGTCCAGCTTCATTATCAATCCCGCATCGAGACCGACACGGACGGCGACCTGGTCTTCCGTAAGGCCGCTCGCACGGATCAGCTGCGAGAGACGCGGAGGCATTGATTTGGTTTCAATCTCTCCGCTTCTGTCGTCGACTCCCGTTGAGGCTTGTCCCGGTGCCTCGTGACGGCGGGCCAGAACTCGGCTCACGCCAATATTCGCAAATTGCTCAACACTGCAGCCGGAGGGCGCCGGCTCGTCCTTCAAAGCCGTTTGCACGGCAAGATTGGCGAAAAACGCCATTAGCGCATCGCGATGCTGGGGATAGGCGGCGATCGCCACCACGAGATTCTCATGCGTCGGCTCGACGCCGTCGATGAGGAGGTCAAGGATGACGTCATCCGCCGTTGGCTGATCCATACGGTTCATGACTCTTCTCCATGCGCTTCGCGCATTTGCTCAATTGCAGTGTTTATCCAGTTTCGAATTTGACGTGCGCTCACCGGCTTGAACTTCTCGCAAAGGGTCGGCACGCCGTCCGGGCCATCTTTGAGCGGCCAGTGGTAAATGTGCCGGAGGATAAAGGCTTCCCGGTGCCGCGGATCCGTCACCGCGTTGAGATACCTGAGCGCGCCTCCAGCCTTGTCCTCTTCCTCCGCGAGCAAATGCTCTTCAGGGTTGAGTTCCTCTGATGCGAGACGTTCGACTATCGGCGTGTACTGCCCGTCTTCATCGCGATCCGCCGACCGAAATGCCTGTGCCTTGGGACGGGCTGGCCCGATTGCACGGAGCGTCGCCTGCTTGACGACGGTCACCGCGTCGACCTCAAGATATTCGGCCGTACGTGACGGAGGGGCTTCGTTGAGCAGATCGCCGAGTTCATTCGCGACCGAGATCTGTATCTCTTCATTATCGGCCGGACCGTAGCCTCGTGACCAACGGTCGACGATGGGCTTTACCCGTTCGAGAAACTGATAGGTAAGCATGCCGAGAACATGCGGATCGTTGTCGCGTCGCCGAAGCCGGATAAGATGAGCCAGGGTCTCAATCCGCCAGGATTGGTCACACCAGACGGTATGAGGCATGCCCAGGGCGAGCGCGATCTCGTTCTCCACTGCCTGGTGGCGGGTATAGCGTTCACCGCTCTTCCGGAAGCACGTCAGAGGTGCCGCTCGCATTTCGGTGGTCTCCTGATGCGCCTGACAGTGCGACGACTGGTCCATGTCAGGCTCAAGAGACGGTCAGCCGCGATCGGAAATCCGGACGCAAATTTTTTTGGCCCGAACTTCCCTCGCGCTCGCAGCCATCTTGTTGGCCGCGAGAGATATCACGATCTATCCAGATGAACGAAAGGCTCGTGTCCAACAACTTACATTGATCCCCCACTATCTGCTTGGTCGGCAGAATCCTGCTAGGCTGCATCCGCCTCAACAAGATCTACGGTGTGACCTTCGGGATCCTCGATCGTCGCACGCCGTCCCCACCGCGTCGAATGCGGTGCTCGCAGAAGGCGCCCATTGTTGGATGCAACGGCAATGCACCGGGCATCGAGGTCATCAACCGTGAAACCGAGGCGCACGGCGCGCGTGCTCGCATGCTCCTCATGGCAGGGATAGATTTCGAGGAGGCCCCCGCCCGTTTCACAGCTCATATGCACGGGACCGCTCCCGTGCCTTTCCAGTTGGAACGCGAGACCAAGAGAGCCGTAGAAATCGGCAAGGGCATGGGGATCGCGAGCGCGACGGACGAGAAGGTTGAGCTGCATGGGGCACGCTCCTTTCAATTCAGTCTTGGTTTGATCGCCACAGGATCTACAGGCTCAATCGGCGCCTCAAATGTCGGGAAATGCGCACGCAATTCCAGCCGGCCGCCCATGGCTCGCAAATAATTTATAAGTGCGCTGACTTTGATATCCGCACCCTTTTCCAAACGAGATACGCGCGCTTGATCCGTTCCCAGGATATCAGCCAAGTCTGACTGTGTTTCGCCCAGAAGATGCCGCAGCTCTCGCAGACCCAATGGATGTATTCGTGCATTCTTGCGCCATTGTGCCGCAAGTTGCAGAATTCGTGCACTTGCCTCAGCGGAATTCTTGTAAATCTCCTGGGGGCGACGTCCATAACCGCTCGCATCGATAAATAGACCAAAGCCGAGCGCAGACTGCCACAAGACATTTGATCGCATGCCGTCGATCTCGATGTCGAGCCACCACTCACCGTCCGGATTGGAGGGCTCGTCGATATCGAAGGAAACTGACACTTCAGACTGAAGCGTTTGGATCAAATCATGAATGGGTTCGCTCATAGCGTGATGCTCCTCGCGTTGTGGTCTGCCTTGTCCAGAACAACGACCATGTTGAGATCGACTATCAGGATCGCACCGCTCTCACTGAAATAGGTGTGATGCCCCTGACTACGGTAGCGGTGCAGATCGTCACGCCCGGGAACCGCTCGGTGCGCGTCGTCGCGCGGCGGATACATCCGGCCATCGTCGCGCGGAAAAGCGGGATCGAAGGCGATGCCGGAAAATTCGTTCTCGACCTCGATCAGAGTTCGGCTGAGCAGCTCGAAAGCCTCCGCCTTGGATGCGCAAGCCGGCGCAGCCAAAAGGCGGAGGCAAAACTCTTCGAGGCGATCATGCAGATTCATGTTGAAAACGACATATGCTACTTTCAACATATTTTCAAGAGCCCGCCTGAGGCGAAATTGCACCAGCGGAACCAGCCTTTGCCCACTGCCCTCCGGGGTGCCGCAGCCATGAGTCAAAGCCGGAGCGCATTCGACCCGACTAGGATTCTTCCCCTGCTCACATGCTGATCGCGATCTGTCGGTGCCTGGCTCGGCCTTACCGCCTGTCAATATCGATCCGGACAAGTCGGCTACCACGGGCACATCTCCCGACGTGGCGATCATCAGGTACGAAATCTTTTGTGCGAAGCGGCGTGCATCAGGCGTTCATCGGCACCGAAGCCTATACGGCCCATACAGACGCGCGCTTCCCCGCTGCAGACAACAAAATAATCGCCGAAAATCCCGCATTTGATCTTTCGGACCAAAGCATACGGATCGCTTCGCCCGTGCCTATGCCGCCACGTCTGCGCTCTATTATCGCGGGCAACCCGACCTCGACGATATCCTCGGCCGCATCCAGGAGTATGCGGATCGCCTGTGAGAGATCAGCGCGCGCCTACGTCAAATAGACGTCACGAAAGCGGCCGGATCTGATGCAGAAACGCGATATCCGAATCACGGCGAACGAGACAGCTGGCAGCTAAAAATGCCGGCAACGGGACTCGAACCTCATAAACAAAAAGTTATAGGGTACCGATGAGGGTATCGGCTGATGATGCCATCAAAAAATGATTATTTCCCAATTCACTAACGCGATTTTCGAGTCCTCTTCTGGGCACCATTTGTTCTCATAATGAACTGAAATTAAAAGGGAATTCGGGAAGCCGGATTTTCGGACCACCGCCTGGCCCACCCTTTTTGTTGCGCTGCTGTGAGTGCCTATGAGCAGCTATGCGACGGCCATTTGGCGATTCCCTCCGATGCTGATAGCCTCACCGAACCTCGGGGTATTGTCGTAACCTGGGGCATCGCGATGCTCTCTCCATAGGAGGCATCGTGATGAGGATACTTTCAAAGCGCCAGCTGAAGGAGGTTGTTCTTTACTCGCCGCAACACGTCGCGCGACTGGAAAAGGCCGGGCAATTCCCCAAGCGGGTGCAACTCGGTCCCAACAGGGTGGGTTGGGTTGAGGACGAGGTGTTGGACTGGCTTCAATTTAGACTGAATCGCCGCGAAGAACCAAGCCGACACTCCTGATGAAGGAGCCGGGTGGCTGGGTGAAAGCCTGGCCACCCGTTTTGATGTGGCGTGTTTGAATCTGAATTTTGGCTCATTTCCGAAGGTCTTGGCCCGTGCTGTCAGTCTAGAGCCCTGAAACCTGCCGTCAGTCCATCCAACAAAGTCGACATTTCGAGGCCGACATCGAAGTCCCATAAGCGGCCTTTCGTTCAGCCGAACATCATCCGCTGTCTATCACCACGATCGAGTGCGTCAGGGCGCCTTTTGGCAGGTGAGGACCGTCTCGGTCCGCATGCGTTTGGAGAGGCTGTCGCCCGACACTGGCAGATACCGATTGGCGTTGGGCAGAGGGTCATGCCCGCTAGGATCGTCGCAGTCGCGACGCCCTGCGCGTTGTCGATGAAATTGCCCTTGATGCAGCTGTTGCCGACGATGAAGGTCGCTTTCCCATTCGGCCTCAGGACCCTGGCGATCTCCGCCGTCATTACGATCAGGTCGAGCGCGTAGCGTCCCATGATGCCCTCGAGCCGACGGTCGAGCGCTTCCCGCCCGCGCATTGCCTCAGTTACGGCGAGCACCTCTGCCTGCCGCGTATGTTCGTCAGCGGCTCGCTCCGCGCCGATGGATGACGAACGAACCGTGCGAAGGCTAGGAATCGAGTGGCCGAGCCAGACGAGCGACATGCGATGGCCCCGCATATAGTCGATGGCGTTCAAATAAGGGGGCGAGGTGATCACGGCGTCGACGCTCTCGGCGTCGAGCTGCAGGGATCGAGCATCCCCGCGAGCGGTGCGTGCCATGCCTCTCGGCGGGTGTTCTGCGAGGCGACGGCGGAGCTGGGCAACGGAGCGCTCGAAGTTCGGGACCACGCGGTATTCCGAACTGGTCGCGACGCGGTGCGGCCGGCTGTGCGAGGTGTCGCGGGCGAGTGATGGCTATGATGGCCAGCCTATGACTCAGCTGGCGCTCCAACTCGCGCCGCATGTCTTTGTCCGCCCCGGCGAATTGCGGCAGGCGGAATGGGCGGAAATCGATCTGGAGGCGGCAGTCTGGAAAATCGCTCCGTCGAAGATGAAGATGCGCCAGCCGCACTTGGTCCCGCTGTCCCGCCAAGCGATTGAGATATTCCAAGCGGCGCAAGCCCTGACTGGCCGCCATCGCTATGTGTTTGCATCTCTCTATCCTGGCAAGCGCCCCATGTCCGAAAACACTATCAATGCAGCCCTGCGGCGGCTGGGCTATTCCGGCGATGAAATGACGGCGCACGGCTTCCGGGCAATGGCCAGCACGTTGCTCAACGAAAGCGGCAAATGGAATCCCGATGCCATCGAACGGGCGCTGGCGCACAAATCGTCGGATGGCGTGCGCGGTGCCTATCATCGCGGCGCACATTGGGCCGAACGGATTGAAATGGCGCAATGGTGGTCGGACAATCTCGATGCGCTACGATTAGGTCGATTTGGCACCTCGCATACGCCACCCTTATCGAAGTAACTTCCGGCAGTGTTGCCTACCAGCGAGTAGTGACGATTAAGCGGTGTAGCTGAAGATCAAATATTGTCGAAGAGGCCAGAAATTTTCAAATTCAGTGCTTCAGCGATCCGCGCCAAAACCAGCAATGACGGGTTGCGTTTTCCGTTCTCCAGCCCGCTCAGATAGGTGACGTGAATTTCCGCGCGATGCGCCAATTCCTCCTGTGATAGGCCGTGCGCCTCTCGCAGTCTCCGAAGTTGCAGGCCAAGGTCGCGTCGTACATCCATGCCCGCAAGAGCGCGATTTGCCTGCGGCTCGACCATAGAATATGAGTAAAGTTGGCCGACTCATTTTGACCGGCCCGGGGATGGGGGGGCGAACTAGTGCGTGCTGCTTTCGGTCAATTGGTCAGGATGATCTTGCTTTCCGCAAGTGTGATGGTGGCGCTGGTGCTGCTTTTCCTCGGCGTCGGTTTATTGTTTGTGCCCCCAGAAGATGCGGCAGATCGAGTAAGGCTTTTGGAGATGGCCGCAGTTCTGCTGTTGCTTGGTGGAACCGAAAGCGTGATCGTGGCGCTCCGTGGTTCCAAACGAGTCGTAATCGAAGTTCCGCTTTATCACTACGGTTCGTATCAATACGAATTCAACACTGCTGGCTTGAGATGGTCCAAGGAAACTGATCGGCAGTGACGCCGCTAGGTAATTCCTACACAATTCTGTTAGTTATAGGACCGAACTAAGCACGAGAGAGTGAAAATCGCATTGCTTTGGTCGACATTTCCGCTCAGAACCGGCGCAAATGTCACCAACAAGAGACAATCACTACGTTCCGCGCTGGTACCAGAAAGGCTTCATCGAGCCGGGCGAAAGTACGATTGCCTATCTGGACTTGCATCCAGGATCGAAGGTTCTGGAAGACGGCCGGGTTATCAGGGAGCGGTCGAAATTCGAAACGGTCCCGAGGCGCTGCTTTTTTCAGACTGACCTTTACTCAACCTTCTTCGGCACACTCGTAAATGACGAGATCGAGCGGCTGCTCTTTGGCGCTATCGACACACGCGGCTCGGATGCGATCCGGGCCTTCATCTGTAATGATGTTGCGGAGTGGCATCGCCATTTTCAAACGCTGTTCGAGTATCTCGACATTCAGAAGGTCCGCACTCCCAAGGGGCTCGATTGGCTGAAAGAGCAATATCCGGCGCTCGACCAGAATGAGCTGATGTTGGAGATGCAAGGCATCCGTATGATGCACTGCACGATCTGGTCCGAAGGCGTTCGCGAGATCGTGTCGGCCGAAGATGCCGACGTAAAATTTCTCATCAGTGACCACCCGGTGACGATCTACAATCATGCCGTGCCGCCAACCGCCGCACTATGCGCTTATCCTCATGACCCGGGCATCGCGCTGAAGGGCTCGCAGACGATTTTCCCACTGAACCGGGATTTCTGCCTCATATTGACCAACCTTGAATATGCGGAGGATCCAGCGACTGCGCCACTCGAAAAGCGAACCTTCGCACGGAACTATCGCCAGTCGATGGTACGCACCGATAAATTTATTCGGACGCGCAAGCTGGACGGCCGCGAGGTCGCACAGATCAACCACATCCTCAAGTCGCGGGCGCGCCGCTACATCGCAGCGGGCCGCGAGGACTGGCTCTACCCTGAAGCAACCGAGGCTGCTTGGGACGGGCTTCGCGAGACGGTTTTGCCGCCCAAGGACGAGCTCTGGCACTTTGGCGGCGAGCTCTACGCAAAGTTCGACGATGGGCACGTCCATTATCAGGATGCCTACGGCCGGACGGAGAAGGAGCGCGAGTTTCTTGTCAAGGCGCCGTCTGCGCGCGAGCCACGGCTGGCTGATCCCTGCGGCTGCGGTTCGGGACATCCTTATCGCATTTGCTGCAAGTCCCGACCTGTTGCGGTCCGTCCCAGCTGGACAGACCGGAGCATTCGCGAACGCAACATGCTGCTCCACCGGGGCATCGTCAAAATCCTACGTCTCGACGAGGGGAAAGATTGGGTCGCAGTGCGACGCGAGCTTACCGACGATCAGATCAAGGAAGTCTACTTTCTCTACGAGGCGCTTTGGCCGCTCGAAACCGACCTGCTGAAGTTGCTACCAAAGCCCGATGGTCGCCCGCGCGCCATCTATGCGGGGTCGATTCACCCGCAGTCCTTCGTGGAGTTCGCGCTTGGTGCCTCTCTCTATTTCGGCGAGCTGATCGTGGAGCACCCCTTCACCCATGCGGGCATAGTCGCCAAGAAATACAGCCCGGTCGAAAACCCCCGCAGCTTCCATCTCGAATTTCTGAAGGATGTTTTCTTTTTTCTAACTGTGGCGCCACTGGTCGATGCCGGATTCATCAACCTCATCCCGGATCCTTGCACATTCGATTTTCACCTTCGCCGGGAGATTATGCATATGGCGACGGAGCGCCATGCGGGACTGCAATTCGACCCCAGCAGCGAGCCGCGCCTCAAGGCGCTATTAGATCTCGACTTCAAGCGAGACCTCCTGATGTGGCCGCGCGATGCGCAGGTACGGCGGCTGCGCGAAAAATTTCCGGACCTCGATGATGCGCGCATGGAAGCCACGATGCGCGCGTTCAACCGCCTTAAAGAGGACGATCCTCTTTCGGCTCTTCAAGACGGCATTTTCGAGGGCGGCAAGGAAGGCGGGCAGATGCGTCTCATGAAGCTCGCGCCGAACTTCGAGATGGCGATGTACCTTGCCCAGGCGACCGGTTCGGCGATCGTCACCGACAGTGCCTTCCGCTGGCAGGAAATCCAGCGGGTCGCACGTCCACGCGTAGGGGCTCCCGCGACCAGCCTTCGGGCGCTGGCGACGAACGTTGCGAACGCAACCTTTCTCCTTCCCGGCCAGGCAGAGGACATATTGAACCTCGCACGTCGCAAGACCTTGGCAGGATATCCCGCACTATTCGGCGATACCTACCGCTACTTGTCCGGAATCGCCGAGCGCGGCCGAAAGCCGAACTGGGAAGCCCATGTCGCGAGCCGCTTCACGCGCGAGCACGCGGCGGCTCAGGCAGCGCTTCGCAAGACCAGGGTACCGGGCAATATGGCTCGGATGTCATGCGTGTTCCCGCCGACAGGAATTCAGGACAACTCTATCAATCGCCTTCTCTTGATGTCGAGCTCAGAACGGCACCTCCCCATGGTGCCCATGGCCTGCTACATTGAGGGCATCAAAAAAATGCCTGAATAGCCAGCCGAGCGCTATGCCGTAGCGCTTGGTATTAAGTGCGGCCAGCCATTGTCCAGGCTGCGCGACCCGGCACTGGAGAAGACGGAAGTCGCAATCTCGGTCCCGGATCCAGAACCTCGACCAAATGGGCTGCCCTTCGTTTGGACAAAGCTAGGCCGTAGACTCATAACGCGGCGCACCAGAGGCGAGCACAAATGAGTTTGACGGCTGCGAGATAGTTTTCGGGACACTTGTCGTAGCGGGTTGCGATGCCTCGGAAGTGCTTGATACGG